>Ga0102936_1000200_pt1 | contig 23683 bp, 23 predicted proteins | sample SalPon2_A_H2O_MG_FD_78502 | JGI IMG/M metagenome (GOLD analysis project Ga0102936, IMG submission 78502) | Salt pond water microbial communities from South San Francisco under conditions of wetland restoration - Salt Pond MetaG R2_A_H2O_MG | ecosystem: Environmental > Aquatic > Non-marine Saline...
TAACTTCCCGAGCTGGAGCAGGTCGTCGATCGTGTCCTGCCGCTCGCGCGGGGTGGCGTTGATGAGCTCGTTCACCTCCCCCTGCCGCACGTACGCGCAGCTGACGAACGCCTCGGCGTCCATCCGGAGCAGCTCGGTGACGAACTCGCGCACCGCTCGGGCGCCGTCGCGGGAGACGTCGCTCCCGTCGGTCGATTCGAGCGTACACTGGTGGTCGACGCGGTCGTCGTACACCCGGAGCGTGCGCTCGATCCGGTACGGCGTCCCGTCGTGGGTGAACCACAGTTCGACCGCCGTCTCCTCCTCGCCCTTCGTGACGACGTCGTCGAGGGTCCCGTCGAGCGCCTTCGACCCGTACAGCGCGAAGAAACACGCCTCCAACAGCGACGACTTGCCGCTGCCGTTGAGCCCGTGAATGACGGTGACGCCCTCGGTCAGGCGGAGGTCGGCGTCGCCGTACGGCTTGAAGTTCGAGAGGCGGACGCGGTCGAAGTTCACAGGTAGTCCTCCATGGAGACTTGGCCGTCGTCGGCCGAATCCTTCGACCTCGGTCCCTTCGGTGTGTTCTCGTCGGTTTCGGCCGCTTCGCTGGTGTCACCGTGATCTGCGGTGTCGTCCTCTTTTGCCGCGTCGCTGTCGTCGTTTTCTGCTGCGTCGCTGTCGACTCCGTTTTGTCCGGCGCTGTCGGTGCCGCCGCCCGCTGTGTCGGTCGCCTCGCTCTCCGCCGCGGCACCGCGGTCGAACGCGTCGAGGTCGTCGATCCGCTCCTCGATCCGTCCCTTCACCGTCTCCCTGACGTTGCTGTCGGGGAGCGTGTCGGCGCGGACCGCCTCGTCGACGTCGCGAGCGGCCTCTGAGAGGGACATCTCCTCGATCCGCTCGCGGACGGCGTCCTCCGGGTCGGCGAAGCTCACGTCGACCTCGGCGTCGCTCTCGACCTCGCGCCGGTCGGTGACCCGGGCGATGAGCGCCCCTTCCTCGGTCGCGAACTCCTCGATCGCGGCCGGGGTGACCGGGTCGCCGTCGCCGGTCACGTCGACGAGCACCACGGCGTCGTCGAGGTCGTGTTGGCGGACCCGCTCGCGCACTCGCGGCGCGCCCTCGCCCTCGCGGAGGTCGACCTCCACGAAGACGAACGGGCGCGTGTCGAGCGCGCGCCGCCGGACGTCAACGCGGTCCTCGCCGGCGGCCGCGTCGGCGTCGAAGGTCACGAGGTTGTAGCCGCGCCCCTCGCGCTCGCTCGCGCTCGCTCGCTCCGTGGACCCCGGGTAGGTGACCCACGTGCCGTCGACCTCGGCCACGTCGGGCGTGTGGTTGTCGCCGAGGAGCATCGCGTCGAACGCGACCGTGCTCTCCGCGAGGACGTGTTCCGTGTCCCAGTCGGCGTACCCGAACGGCTCGAAGAGCCCGTGGGCGACGAGGGCGGCGTAGTCGGCGTCGTGGTCGGCGAACGCGTAGTCGAGGTCGTCGCGGCGGGAGACGGGGACGTGGTCGAGCCCGTAGAAGGCCGTGTCGCCGACCACGGTCGGCTCGTCGCCGAGGCGAGTGGCGAGCCCGAGGCGCTCGAACAGGTCGAGCCACTGGCCGCCCCGCGTCGACTCGTGGTTTCCCACGACCGCGAGCAGGGGGATGTCGGCGTCGTCGAGCCGTCGGAGCGCGGAGATGGTTCCCATCAGGTCGACGAGTTCGGGCCGCCTGTCGTGGAAGAGGTCGCCCGCGTGGACCACGGCGTCGACATCGCCGTCGATGGCGTCGTCGATCACGGCTTCGAAGGCGTCGAGGAAGTCCTGGCGTCGGACCGGCGAGTGGTACTGCGCGTACCCGATGTGGGTGTCGCCGGTGTGGATCACCCGTGTCATCTGTCCGGGTGTTAGCCGGTATCGGGTTTAGGGATTCCGGGGGCGGAGCGAAAGCGGTCGGCGAGCGACTCGGCTCGTGCCTCCGGCGGCTATTCGTCTCCGTCCGCGGCCGCCTCGCGGTACGCCCGGTAGGCCGCGAGCGCCGCGCGGCCCCGGGCGGCCGCCGCCTCGTCGCCGGCGTCTTCGGCGGCCGCGACCGCCTCCGACAGCCGATCGAGCCCCACTGAATCGACGAATCCCGCGGCCCGTCGCAGGTCTGTCTGCGCGGCCTCGGCCTCGTCGATCACGGCGACGTACGGTCGAGTCGCGGTGTCGGTGCGAGTCGCCAGCGCGGCCAGGGCCTGCTTCACGGCGGTAGTCGAGACCACGGCGGCGCTGCGTCGGCATCGGTGATAAGGAGCGGGTCGTGCGGCGTTCGTCGTCTCGCGTGCTCGCCCCGCCTACACCGCGAGCGTGTACAGTCGCTTTCGGGCGTCGGTAAAGGAGAACCGCGAATCCACCACGTCCTCCTCCTCCAAGCTCGAGAGCGCGTACCTGACCGTCCGGGACGGAAGCAGCGTCTCCTCGGCGAGTTCGCTCTGCGTCAGCGTCTCGTTGTAGTCGAGGACCTTCGCCACGAGCTTCGCGCTCGGGGGCATCTCGCGGACGTCGCTCCAGCGGTCCGCGACATCCTCGTCGGCGGCGACGGTGTCGGTGGTGCTCATGCGTGTCTCCCAATGTATCATGCCGATAAATAATATTTACTATCCTATTTTATTACTATAGGGCATTATTATTCGACACGCGCCGTCCGTCTCTCTCCCCCACCCGAAACCTCTTACGCGCGAGACGCCTTATTACGGACAATGACTGACACCGTCGACGACGTCGATATGCCCTACGACGAGGGTACGGCGTCGAGGCAAGAGAAGATCGAGTCTCTCCAAGAAGAGCTCGACGTGCTGGAGTCGCAGAACGAGGAGATGCGGGACAAGCTCCTCGACGCGAACGCGGAGAACAACAAGTACCAGCAGAAGCTCGAGCGGCTCACCCACGAGAACAAGAAGCTGAAGCAGTCCCCGCTGTTCGTGGCGACGGTCCAAGAGATCACGCCCGACGGCGCCGTCATCAAACAGCACGGCAACAACCAGGAGGCGCTCACGGAGATTACCGCCGAGATGCGCGAGAAGCTCGACCCCGACGACCGGGTCGCGGTCAACAACTCCCTCTCCGTCGTGAAGAAGCTGGAGAAGGAGACCGACGTCCGCGCCCGCGTGATGCAGGTCGAACACTCCCCCGACGTCACGTACGCCGACATCGGCGGCCTCGAAGACCAGATGCAGGAGGTCCGCGAGACCGTCGAGATGCCGCTGGAACACCCGGACATGTTCGAGGAAGTCGGGATCACGCCGCCGAGCGGCGTCCTGCTGTACGGCCCGCCGGGGACGGGCAAGACGATGCTCGCGAAGGCCGTCGCCAACGAGACGGACGCGACGTTCATCAAGATGGCCGGCTCGGAGCTCGTCCACAAGTTCATCGGCGAGGGCGCGAAGCTGGTCCGCGACCTGTTCGAGGTCGCCCGCGAGAACCAGCCGGCCGTCCTCTTCATCGACGAGATCGACGCGATCGCCTCGAAGCGGACGGACTCGAAGACCTCCGGCGACGCCGAGGTCCAGCGGACGATGATGCAGCTGCTCTCCGAGATGGACGGCTTCGACGAGCGCGGCGAGGTCCGGATCATCGCCGCGACCAACCGCTTCGACATGCTCGACCCCGCAATCCTTCGCCCGGGTCGGTTCGACCGCCTCATCGAGGTGCCGAAGCCGAACACCGACGGGCGCGAGATCATCTTCCAGATCCACACCCGGAAGATGAACCTCGCGAGCGACATCGACTTCGACGAGCTCGCGGAGATGACCCCCGAGGCGTCCGGTGCCGACATCAAGGCCATCTGCACGGAGGCCGGGATGTTCGCCATCCGCGACGACCGCACCGAGGTCACGCTCGCCGACTTCCTCGAGGCGCACGAGAAGCTCCAGCAAGACGACGAGAGCGGCGCCGACGACTCGCTCGCGTTCGCCTGACGCTCCCGCCGTTCGGTCTCGGCCTCTGTCCGATCTCGCCTGAAACGACGGCGCCACTCTTCCTATCGTCTACCGCACCGCTCAGCACCACCGCTTTTTGCCGGGCCGCTAGCCGCCGCTACAGCGCCCGCACGATCAGGAACGGAACCACGAACAACAGCACGAACACGAGTCCGGTCGCCAGCGCGTAGCCGACGCCGACGCCCGCGAGCGCTCGCCAGCCGTCGTCGGTCGGAATCTCCACGTTCATACCAACGCCTCCGTGGCCCAGGACCGTAAATCGACCCCCCAGGCCGAACCCCCTCGCGGCTCTCCCGTCGTCGTCGCCCCGGCGGCGATCACACGTCGCCGGCCATCGCACGGAACAGCGCGTCGGCGAGTTGGTCCCGGTCGATCGGGGCGATTTCCTCGTCGCTGGCCGGATCGATCCGCGGTTCGATGGTCCCGCCGCCCATCCGCGAATGGCCGCCTCCGTTGCCGTTCTCGACGCCCGCCAGCACCGACTCGATCGCGTTCCCCATGTGCACTCGGTCGTCCCGCGAGCGTCCGGAGAGGTGCACCGTGCCGTCTCGCTCCCCGATCACGATGACGGCGCTGACGCCTTCGAGCTGAATCAGCTCGTCGGCCGCCTGCGGAATCGCGTCCACGTTGTTCACGCCGCCGACGTCGGCGACCGCGAACGATCCCTCGATGCGGCGTCCGGCGATGGCCCGGGCCTTCACTTCCAGCACCTCCGCGTCGACCGCGGGGTTGGCGATCCGGTCGAGACAGTCCTGATCGACGCCGGGATACACGTAGGCGGCGGCGGCGAAGTCCGACTCGCTCGCGCCGACCGTCAGGTGTTTGGTGTCGGCGAGGATGCCGTACAGCAGCCCGGTCGCGGTGTCCGTCGGCAGCGTGAGGTCGCTGCCCGTCTCGCTCGCGTGCTTGTCCGGCGGAACCGGGACCGCGTCGTTCTCTTCGAAATACTCCGCGACGACGGACGCGGTCGCCCCGTAGTCCGTGCGAACGTCGGTGAACCGTTCGCCCGCCCCGTCGCCGGGATGGTGATCGACGACCGCGACGGGCAACACCCCGTCCGCGCCGGCGAACCCCCGCGGCTCGTTGTGATCGACCAAGACGACGGACTCCGCGGCGAGGTCGCTCACGTGCGAAATCGGCTCCAAGTTCAGATCGAGCACCGTGCGGAACGCGCGGTTCTCCTGATGTCGGATCTGTCCGGGGTACTGCACCGTCGCGTCGACGCCGACCTGCGACGCGAGCGAGGCGACACCGAGCGCGGCCGACATCGCGTCCGGGTCGGGGTTCGGATGCATCAACACCGCGATTTCGTCCTGATCGGCGAGTAGTCGCCTGAAGCGTACTCCGGCCGTCCAGCGGCCGCGGAACAGGAGGTACCCCCCGCCGATCACGACGAGCGCGACGACGAGCGCGACGGCCGTCATCTCGGGGTTCTCCCGGACGAGCGTCCCAGCCCACGAGAGCCGCTCGCTGACCACGCTTAGGCTCCGCATGTGTCACCGAGACACCCCCTCGACATATGAAGCTTCGTCAACGTTCCGACCGACCGACAACGACGTGACCCGAGCCGGCGGTCACTCTCCGGTCGCGCGGAACGACCGCACGGCGTCGCGGTACCCCTCACGGAACGTCGGATACGAAAAGTCGTATCCGAGCGCGCGCAGGCGGTCGTTCGAACAGCGCTTGCTCGTGCGTATCCGCCGCTCTGCGGCCGCGGAGAGGTCGCCGGCCGCGATCCGCTCCTCCTTCGATCGCTTCGTCGGTCGGGGGACGCCGCACGCGTCAGCGAGCCAGTCCGCGAACGCGTGCTTGTCGACCGGCTCGTCGTCGACTACGACGACCGACTCGCCGCGAGCGCGATCCGTCTCAAGGAGGTGACGAATCGCTCCCGCTGCGTCGTCCCGGTGGACCATGTTGAGGTATCCGGCGGTGACGGGGCCGTCGAGGTAGCGCTCGAGCCGATACCGGTCCGGCCCGTACAGCCCCGCGAACCGAGCGACGGTGCCGTCGATGCCAACGTCGGCGGCCGCCTCCAGCGCCACCCGCTCCGCCTCGGCGAGGACGCGCGTCTTCTCCGTGGTGGGATCGATCGGCGTCTCCTCGTCGACCCACGCACCGTCGTGGTCGCCGTACACGCCTGTCGAAGAGGTGTACACCAGTCTGTCCGGAACGGACGACCGCTCGCCGTACGCCGCTATCACGTTTCCGAGACCGTCGACGTACACCTCGCGGGCCGCCCCGGCCCCGCGCCCGCCGGAACTGGCGGCGAAGACGACGGCGTCGGCGTCCGGAAGCGCGTCGAGCGACGACGGGTCGGTCACGTCCGCGCGCACCGCGTCCACGGAGCCGGCTCCGTCGCCGGCGTCGATCTGTTCCCCGACTTCGCCGACGGCGTCGAGGCCCGCGTCCGACCGTCGAACGCCCGTCACCGCGTGACCGCGCGCGGCCAGTTGCGCCGCGAGTTCGAGGCCGACGTAGCCGCACACGACGACGACGACTCTCATGGCTTGCGGCGCTCGATGACCGCCATGACCTCCGCGAGCTGTGCCAGCGTCATCTCTGCGCGTCCTTCGAGGGCCTGTTGGACCTCCTGCCCGGTGAGGTCCGCGTCGATTCCCGCCGCGATGGTGTCGACGTCCAGCACCGCGGTCGCCATCCCCATCAGCAGGTGGTCTCGGAGCTCCGCCACGATCGTCTCGGCGTCCCGGTCCGCGGTCACGCCGACGATCGCCGCCGCCTCGGTGACGGTGAGTCCCCCCACGTCGCCGGCGGCGGCGGCCTCGACGGCCGCGCGGTCGACGCTCGCCGCGTCGGCAACGCGCTCGCGACCGCCCTCGGCTATCGACTCGCTCACCACCGTCTCGAACGCTGCGAGCAGCGCCGCCGGCGTGACTTCGTCCCCGTCGAGGGTTTCCCCGGCGCCGTCGGCTCCCGTCCGGCCTTCGACGACCTCGTGAAACATGGTCGCAATCGGTCGGCGTCTCTCAAAACGGCTACGGTCGACTCACGCGGTCGTACACTCCTCGCTCGCCGCCTCCGAGGCCTCTGCCGGTCCCGGACACGGCCATCCCGGTGCGGTTTCGTCGCGAGTCCCGTCCACGTCGCCGACGCCCGGGGGACCGGCCGGCACCGCCACGACGACGACGGTCTCCGTTTCGAACCGTATCGGCTCCGTCGCGCCGAGCCGAACGGTCTCCCCGTCGAGCTCGAGCGTCACGTCGCCCTCCTCGCGGACGTACTCGAACGGCTCCGCCGGCGTGCCCACGTCGGCGTGCAGTGCGAACCGGGGGTACTCCCCTCGGACTTGGACTCGCCAGGCGTTCACCGTCGTCACCCAGTATCCGGGCACCGGCGCGACCGGCAGTCCCGCACCGACGGTTCGAACGGGCTTCAGCGACCACTCTTCGCCGAACTCCGCGGCCGCTCGCTCTCCGAGTTCCCTGGTCGCCGTTTCGCCCGCTCGCGCCGCCTCCGTCTCGATCGCGCTCTCCATGCGGTCTCTGAGCAGGAGCCGCGCGCCCTTCGCCGTCGGTTCGACGAATCGGATCGGGACGCGAGCGGCGTCTCGTCCGGCCGCGTTCCGCGTCGCGACGCGGAGATGGGCGGCCAGCGACGCTTCGGCCGCGGTCGAGAGCCCGCCGGCGACCGCGGCCTCTGCGGCGACCCGCTCGGCGTACTCTCCGTCCCCGACCGCGGCCGCCCGCTCGCCCGCCGACCCGTAGGACGCGGCGACCTCGTCGATCGCCTCGCGCCGCTCCGCGGGCGTCAGCGACGTCCGGGCTCGCAGGACGCCGTTGAGCGCTCGGTCGACGGTACGCAACGACCGGTCCACCCGCTCCGCGAGCGCGTTCCGGTCGGTACGGAGCGCCGAGTCGTCTCCTGCCGTCAACGCCTCCTCGGCGAGCAGAAGCGCGCGTCCGGCCGTGCCGACCCGAACCGCGTCGCCGCCCCCGAGGAGGCGGTCCACGACTCCGCTCGCCGCCTCCCCGTACGGAACGGTTGCGTAGTTCACGTTCCGGACGGCGAGCGGCCGCGTCGACGACGCGTCCACGCCGTCAACCCGCTCGCCCTCAACGGTCGTCCGCGGGAGGTACCCCGGTGAGCCCCGCGGCGAGAACGTCACCGCTCCCCCGGGACCCTCGGCCGCGACCGTGTAGGTCCCCGGATCCTTCGCCGCTTCGCGGGCGGCGACGATCTCACCGACTGCGGGACCGCTGAAGGCGTCGTTCACGCCGTCGAGAACGCTTTCGGTCGCGTGCTCGCGCTCGTCCGCGGCGGTCTCCAACTCGGCGATGACGGCGTCGACGTACGCGGCGCGGGCGGCGGTCCGCGCACGATCGGTCGCACTGTCGTACGTCGCCGGCGCGTCGACGAGGGCCTCGCGGCGGTCCCGAAGCGCGTCGGCGAGATCGCCGTACGGCTCGGCCTCACCGACGGCCGCCGCCTCCATCGACGCGCCCGTCTCGAACTCTCGGACCGTCGCGGCGAGCGAGGCGACGTCTGCCGCCACGCGGTCTCGGTCGGCGTTCGAAGGCGACGCTCGGACGACCGTCGAATCGTCGACATCACCGCTCCGGACCGCCTCGCGGGCGAGTCGGTCGACACCGGTCGCCCTGCCGACGCCGAACCTCGTACGCGCGGCTCCCGGCGCCGCGCGCAGGTCTGTGACGCCCTCCGGACTCCCCGCACCGAACGTCGCCGCCGGCCGGTTCGGCGCATCGTCGGTCGGCGCGTGCCGTCCCGTCACCGAAACGCGGACGCGATAGCGGTCGGTCGCCTCGTCGGCCGTCGTCGCGCGAATGACCGTGCGGTCGACGACGCTCCCGTTCGGCCCTCGCTCGACGACCTCCCGCTCCCACGTCGCGGTCGCGGCGCGTTCGACGGTCACCTCGCGGGTCGCGTCCCCGAATGAGACCGGTTCTCCGGGGTCGACGATTCCCGACGGCACCTCTCGCGGAACGCCGCTCCCGGAAACTCCTTCAAGATACTCCGACCGTGACACGTCGACGCGCTCCCACTCCCCGGCCGTCGCCTCGTCCGGAACCGGCGGCGAGAGTCGCCCGCCGTCTACGACCTGTACCGTCGCGGTCTCCAGGTCGGCCTCGACCCGATACGCGCCCCCGATCACCTCGCCGAGGTCGTCGTGGACCCGGGTCGCTCCGACGTCGGCCGCGTGTCCGATCGGGACCTGCGTCTCCTCGTCGAGTCGATCCCGTTCTGGTTCGAACGCGGCATCTTCGCCCTTCTCGTCGCCCGGATCCGTCCCGGCGTCCGACCGTCTCGGGCCGCCCGAACCGGCTGGCGTCGGGGCTCCGAGCACCGCGTCGGTCCACGAGGCCTCGTGCACGCCGGTGGGGGCGAGGAGGTCGCGAATCCCGGTTCGGGCCGTCGCCCGCGCGACCCCGCCGCGCGCCGCCGGATCGCTCGTCCCGAACACCGCCCGCTGGGTCCGGACGATACCCGCGTTCGTCGACAGCTCGACGTGCCGGTTCGCGATGACGTTCGCGACCGGCGCCCCGCCGTACTGCGCGTAGCCTCGCGCCCACGCCGTCGGATAGAGGCTCGCGGTGAGCTGTCGACCGAGCCCCGGTCCGGCGACCGGCCCCCGTCCCAGCCGCTCCTCGAACCGTTCCGTCCGCTCGTGGGCGGCGAGCGTCGGCACGGCGACCACGACCGTTCGGTTTCCGGTGCGGTTCACGACCCTCCGCCCGTTTCGAGTCGCGGTCGTCGCGACCCCCTCGAAGGTCACGCGCGTCGCCGTTCCGTTCGCCGCCGCCTCGACGTGCACGCGGTCGCGAGCCGCCGAGAGGTCCCCTCGATCGTCGACCGCCGGCAGCGACGCCGTCGCAGTCGCCGCCCCGACCTCCGTTTCGACCGCGGAGAGCGCGCCCGCACCGGCGACCGCGAGTCGGATCCGGAACGCGTCGGTGAACGCCGAGCCCTCGCGCACTGCCCCGGTTCCGGTGCCGGTCTCGGGCGCCCGGGTCACCGGCTCGGCCGCGGCGGCGTGTGCCGCCTCGCGCGCCGCGGTCCGTAGCGCGCTGGTGGCGTCCGCATCGACGCGCTCGACGGCCCGCTCGACGCTCCGATCCTCCCCCACGAGCCCCTGATCCGCGAGCCCCGCGGCGTACATGGTGCTCGTCACCAGAAGCAGTACGCCGATCAGCGCGAAGGGGACGCGCGCCCGCTCGTCGACGGTGAAGCGCCGGCCGGTCCGCTCGCCACGGCGTCCGTATCCCTTCTCGACCTCTCCCCGGTCGCCTCCCGGCACGCTCACCACCTCCTCACCACGATCCGGACGAGCCGCTCCTCCCCGGAATCATCCGGAACCGGGTGGGTGACGACCGCCGTCGCGACGTCGGCGCTCCGCGGTGGCTCGGCGCCGATGACGACCGTCTCTCCCGGTTCCGTCGCCGCAGAGTAGCCGGCGTCGCTCCCCTTCGAACCGTCGTCGCTCAGACGTCCGCTCCGCCGCGGTGGCTTTGGCGCGTTCGCGGTCCCCGAAACGGCGATCGGACCGGCCGCTCGCCGACCGCTCCGGTACTCCGCGACTCGCCGGTCGGCGATCGAAAACGCCGACGGACGGTCGCGAGCCGCGGCCGTCGGAATCGTCGCGTCGATGCGCGTCCGCTCGTCGATCCCCGCGACGACCGCGCTCCTCGCCCGCGCCTCGAACGAGCTCTCGTTAGGGTCGGTTCGTCCCCCGGCGGCGTCGGACCCGGCGGCTGACCGCTCCCCGTTTGCGACGAGCAACGCGATCAGCTCGGCGCGCGTCGCGTGCACCGCCCGAGTGTGGTCGGGTGCCTCGGGAGCCCGGTAGCGAACGGTCACCGTCTCGGTCGACAGTCGGTCCGCCACTTCGCCGGGGGTCGGGCCTCCGACACCGATCTCGCCACCGGCGTCTCCGACGCCACCGAGTGCGACGACGCTCGCCGACACGCACAAGAGCAGGACCGTCACGTCGAGCACGGTACTCGTCATCGGCGGACCACCACGCGAAGCGTCCCGCGGGCGTTTCGACCCGGACCGACCCGCACCGTCACCGGTCGCTCCGAGACCGCGGTCGGATCGCGGACGTCCGCCGCGGCCACCGCGGGGGCGCCCTCGCCCGATTCGATCCGCCAGGTCGTTCCGCCGGCCGCCACCGTCACCGTCGTCGGATACCGAAACTCCTCGACCTCGCGGAGTCGGTCGGGCGCCACAACCCCTCCCACCGTCGCCGTTCGCTCGACGCGGTCCAGCGTCGCCTCGGCGGCCGGCCGTCGCTGATCGACCGTGGCGTCGCCGAGCGCACCGGCGTACAGTCCCAACGCCGCACCGACGACCAGCACCGCGACGAGCGCGGCGAGCGGCTCGACCGCGGCACGGTCTTCGGCCGCGCCCCCGGCCTCGACCGGTTCAGCCGACGAGCGTGACATGGACCCCTCCGTAGTGAACCCGTCTGACCGTGAGCCGCTCCGGCGCCTCTCGCCACCCGTGGTCTGCGGCCCGCGCACGGCTCGCCGCCGCCGCCAAGGCGTCGGGGTCGTCGAACGCGGCGTCGGGGGGAACGCCGTCGAGCACCCGACGGAGGCGACCGCTTCCGCCCCTGTCCCCTTCGCCCGGCGGCACCGGGGTTATGCGCGGTACACGGAGCGGCGCTCTGGCGCTTCCGCCGTCCCCGCCGAGAGAAACCGACCGGGGGGTGAGGCGGAGCCGCTCCGCGGCGACCCCGTGCTCTGCCGTCGCGGGATACTCCCCGGTCGCGACCGTTTCGACCGTGTGGGCGACGCCGGCCGCGTCCGGCGGCGGCGATGCAGGTAGCGTCGCGGCGACGCCGGCCGTCGCGACGCTCACCACGGCCAGGCCGAGCCAAGCGTACGTCGCATCGGCGTGAGTCTCGAACACGAGGCGGCTGCCCGCGGTTTGATACTTAAACGGTCGCCTGCAGGCGCCGGGGCGACGTCACAACAGCGCCCCCGCGCCGGCGAACGCGACGAGGTAGGTCGCCGTCGCGGTCGGCAACGCGATTCCCACCCGGTACGTCACCAGCGTCCGGTCGAAGCCGCGCTCTAACCCGGTCGCGAGCGCGGTGAGCAGCGCCGCGAGGATCAGGACGTAGGCGCCGATGACCCGGCCGAGCACCGGCACGGGGATCGCTCCGGTCCCCCGCGACGCCCCCGTGGACCCCCCTGCCGCCCCGGTCGTCTCTGCCCCTCCGACGCCGGCGGGGGCGCCGCCGAACCCGATCGCGTCGGCACCGGCGGTCGCTCCGGCGCCCAGCCCCCCGGCGTCGACGGTGTCGATCCCCGTCGCGAGGGCGACCGTCGCGCCGCCCACGAGCGGCGCGAACACCGCGGCGGTGTTCGTCAACGTCCCCGTCACGGTCGCCAGTTGGCGGCGCGCGTCGGTCTCGAGCGCTCGGAGCTCTTCCAGCTGGTCGGCGAGTTCGAGGAGCACGTCGCCCGCCGGGCGACCTTCCCGCGCGGCGACGGCGAGCAGGGCGACGGCTCCCCGAACCCGCGGTGACGGGACGGAAACGGCCGGGCCGCCTCGACCGAGGAACGCCTCTCGAACGTCGACTCTGAGGCTTTCGCTCCGCCGCCCGGCGCGCTCGAACAACTCGCCGGTGGCGTCGTCGAGCCGCTCGCCGGCGTTCGCGATCGCCGTCTCCACGGCGACGCCCTCGGCCACGTCGCCCCCGACGACGGTCATGGCGTCTGGCAGTCCTCGTTCGACGGCGCGGACCGCGGCGAGCGCCGCACGTCGGCGTCGCACGCCGACGAAGAGTGCGCTCCCCGATCCGACGCCGACGCCGGCCACCGGCGCGGCCCAACCGGCGATCCACCGCGTGGTCACGACGGCCGCGACGCCGCCCGCGGCGACGCCGACCGCGGCGGCGTGCCACGTCCGACCCGGCACGTCCGGGTGGTCGCCGTCGATCGACGGCGGCGCGAACGCGACGGGTCTTCGCGAAAGCAGCCACGCCGACGCGGCGAGCAGCCCGACGGGAAGGACCCCGAGGTACACGCCGGCGACGACGCTCGCCCCGATCGGAACGCCGGACGCGGCCGCCGCGGGAAGCAGGGCGACCAGCGCAAGCGGTAGCAGGACGCCGAAGGCGTACAGCGCCGAGACGGGCGCTCGGACGTCGCCGACGAACGCGGCGAGCCGGTCGGTCGTTCCGGCGATGGTCGCGTCGAGCGCGCGGTCCAGACAGCGCCCGCGGCGTTCCGCCGGCGCCGACGCGGCCGTCCGGATCAGCGCGGCCGCGCGGTCGATCGCGGGAAACCACGGTCGCCACTCGCGGGCGAACGCGCGGAGCCCGCTCGTCGGGCCGTCCGCGCTCCCACGTTCGTGACGCGCCAGCCCGTCGGCGAGCGGCCCGTCGCCGGTCCGCGCGGCGAATCGGACGGCTCGCTCCGCAGACGGGTCCAGGCGCATCCGCAGCACGAGCCGCCCGACGAGACCGGGCGCGGCGCCGAGCGCCCGCGTCCGTCGGAGCTCGGCGAGCCACACCGGGGCCCGGTGGACGGCGTGGGTCGCTGCCAGCCCCCCGACCAGCCCGGCGAGTGCGCCCGGAACGGGACCCGCGGTGAGCGAAAGCGCGAGGGCGCAGAGCAGTCCGGCGCCGACCCCGGCTCGATACCCTCCTTCGACGACTCGCTCGACCGAGCTCTCCCAGCCGAGGAACGCGATCGCACGGCGTAGCTCCGGCGAGCCGCTCCCGTCGTCGTCCCCGCGTCGACGCCGCGGGCAACCGTTCGTCCCGTCGGTTGCATCGGTCATTCGACCTCACCGCCTCTCCCGACGAACTCCGCGTACCTCTCCGGGTCCGTTCGCCCGGCCGCGACCGCGTCGCGGACGCGGTCACCGCGCGTCTCCACGGCCGCTCTGGTCGCGGCGTACGACTCGCCGGTCGCCGCGAGCCACTCGACGAGTCGGCTCTCGCCGCGGTCGATTCGCCCCGTCGGCACCAACCCGTCACCTGTTCGTTCGAACAACGGATCGAACGCGCTCCCGTCGCCGTGGGCGGTGACTTCGGCGATCACGTCGACGCGGTGGTCGTCGAGCAGCACGATCAGGTCGGTCGCGGCGAACGACGACGGTGAGACACCGAGGTCGGACACGACCCGCTCCCGAACGGCCTCAGGGTCCTCGCCGTGGATCGTCCCCAGCACCGCCTCGCCGGCCGCGCCGACGCGCATCGCCTCGTAGAGGGCCTGTGCCTCTTCTCCGCGGACCTCCCCGACGACGATGGCGCCGCCACCGAGGCGGAGTGCGGTCCGGACTGCCTCGCTCGATGACGGCTCCGCCCCGTCGCCGACGCGGAGCCGCTGTGCGTCTCGGCCGCTCTCCGCCAGGCCGCCCGCCGGGAGTTCCGGCGTGTCCTCTATCAGGATCGACCGCGTCTCCGCCGGAAGCTCCCAGAGGAGCGCGCCGAGGGCGGTCGTCTTTCCCGCGCCGCGCCCGCCCGCCACGAGGCCCGTCACGCCGCGCTCGACAGCCACGGAGAGGAGGCCGGCGGCCACGGGCGTGATCGTCCCCTCGTCGACGAGCCGCGCGAGGGTCCACGAGTCGGGGTCCCCGCGGCGGAACGCGAACGAGAGCCCGTCGCTGGCGGGGTCCGTCGTCGCGGCGACGCGAACGCGGCCGACCGCCGTCTCTAGGGTCGCGTCGAGCGTGGGGCTCGCTCGGGAGAATCCCCGTCCGCTGGTCCGACGGAGCCGCGACGCCAGCGTGGCGGCCCCCTCCGGCGGGAGCCTGACGTTCGTCCGACAGCGCTCGCCGTCGACGACGACCCGGAGGGGATTCTCCGTGACCGGCGCCGACAGCGTCGCGTCGCTCACTCGCTCGTCGGCGAACACGTGCTCGAACGCGCCGTACCCTCGCGTGTGGCGTCGAAGCACGTCGGCGAGCGTCGACACGGGATCCCCCTCCTCGGCGGCCGCTCTGGCCGCGCGGCCGGGGGCCCTGTCTCCGCCGATCGTCCCGTCGAGCAGCCGCCGCTTGGCCTCGTCGAGCCGTTCGACGGCGCCGTCGTCGAGGCCCCGGACCGGCGGCGTAAGGTGGTACGTCCGGAGCGGTCCCGGCCCCTCGTACAGCCGAACGGTCGCTCCGGTGTCGACCTCCCAGCGGTCGACGAGCGCGGCCTCCGGCGGCGGCGCGGTCGCGATTCGCGCGGCCGCGATCCGGGGCCCGGCGTGGGCCCGTAGCACGTCACCGACCTCGTCGACACCTTGCACGACCGCCGACAGCCCCGTCTCCGCGGCGATCCGGGCCGGCGGTCCCTCGCGCCCGACCGCCTCTCGGGCGGCGCCCACCGGGTCACGAAGCACGCGGTCGGCGAGTCGCGTCTCGTAGAAGCCGACGCGGTCGCGGAACCGGCCCGCGGCGACCAGACACGCCGCGGCCCGTCCGGCGTAGGCCCGCTCCCGCCCTCGGTGACGGGTCCGTATCACGTCGGCGTCGCGCTCCGCGAGCGCCTCGACGACGGTCGCCAGACAGTCCGGGCTCTCGGCGAGGTCGCCGCGACCGGGGCACTCCTCGGCGTCGACGGCGAGTACGACTCGGTCGCCGACGCCCGTTCCGACCGGTTCGCGGAACGACGGCTCGCACCGACAGTCGCGCTCGGCGTCGGTCCACGGGAGCGATCGCAGGGCGGCCTCGCCGTCGCCGATCTGCGGTAGCGAGGGGATATCGAGGTTCACGGCCGGGCGTGCTCCCGTCATCGGGGATAAATGCTCACCCGACTCTGGCGATCCGGACGGTCGGCTCGCCGTCGTCGACGAGGCGGAGCCGGAGTCGGCTCTCGCCGCCCGGCCGGAGCGCGACCGCGCCGCTGTCGATCGCGACTGTCGCTCCCACCCCGCCGGGAGCGATCGGCACGGTCCGCTCGGGTCCGCCGTCGATCCGATACCGGAGCGCGACGCTCGCCTCGCCGACGTCCGTCGACGTCCTCTCCGCCTCGGCGGTCGCGGCGGTCTCGACGAGCGCGAGCCGGTCGATCGGCGCCGCGCCGAACCCGCTCGGCGCACGGACGGTCACGCTCGTCTGCGCGGCGAGCGCCGGATCTGAGACGCTGACTGACCCCGCGACGAACGCCCCGATGACTCGTTCGACGCGGTCCGTCTCGGCGTCGAGCCGCTCGGCGGTAGTGGACGCCCGCGCGTCTTCCAGCGCCGGCGTCGCGGCCGCGAGGAGGGCGACGGCGACGAGCACCGTGAGGGCGACGCGGATCACGCTCCGCCCGTCGATCGACCGGTCCGCGTCGCGCGGCCCGGTCCGACCGCCCGATCCGGCTCACAGGGACTCACGGAGCCGATCGAGCGCCTCGTTTCGCCACGACCCCTTCGCGTCGTCGCGAGCTCCCGCCCCTTCCGCGTCGTGCGCCCCCGCCCCATCTGCGTCGGCCGTCGCCGGTGCGGGAGTCCGGGGATCGTCCTCCGTCGGGACGGCGGCGTCGAGGGCGCTCTCGCTCGGAACCGCGCCGCCTCGACCGCGGTTGCGCGATCCCGACCCGGCGGCATCGCCCCCCTCCTCGCCGCCGGCGTCCCGCCGCTCGGCGGCGTCGTCGAACGCCTCGTCTCCGGCGCGACTCGCCCTCGCCAGCGCGAGGTCGGCCCGCCGCTCGACCTCGCGGTTGACGGCCCTGACCGACCCCACGTATCCCCTGATTGCCTGCGTCGCGGCCTCCAACTCCTCGACGCGGGACTCGAGGTCGTCCACGCGCGACCCCAGCGCCTCGCGCTCCGCCGCGGCCGCCGCCTCGTCGCCGAGGTCTGCGACCGCCGCCTCGGAGCCGGTCAGTGCGCGCTCGACGGCCCGGAGCCGGTCGTCGAACCGGTCGGCGTCGTCTCTCCGGCCCGGTCCGCCGGCCTCGTCGGCGGCGCTCCGCGCTTCGCGGTCTGCCGTCCGCCCGCCCTCGTCGGTGAGGTTCGACATACGCCCGCTACCCGCGATTTCGGATTTAAATATCGGGGGAAAACGTAATACCTCCGATCAGTTACGTATCGATCATGAAGGCAGTCCTCCTCGGCGTCGGGCAGGCCGGCGGGAAGCTCGCGACCGCTCTCGCCCGGTTCGACGCCGATGCCGGCTACGGCGCAGTGCTCGACGCGCTCGCGGTCAACACGGCCGCGACGGACCTCGACCCGCTCCCGCTCGACACGGTCCTCGTCGGGCAGTCGCGGGTGAACGGCCACGGCGTCGGCGGCGACAACGAACTCGGCGCCGAGGTGATGGACGAGGACGCCGTCGAGGTGCTGGACGCGCTCGCGCCGAAGCTGACGGCCGAGGCCGAAGCGCTGTTCGTGGTCGCCGGCCTCGGCGGCGGCACCGGGTCCGGCGGCGCGCCGGTGCTCGTCCGGGAGCTGAGCCGGGTGTACGACGTCCCGGTGTACGCGATCGGGATCCTCCCCGGCCGCGACGAGGGAGCGATGTATCAGGTGAACGCGGGGCGCTCGCTGAAGACGCTGGTCCGCGAGGCGGACGCGACGATCCTGCTCGACAACGACGCGTGGCGCTCCTCGGGCGAGTCCGTGGAGGGCGGCTACGCCGCGGTCAACGAGTCGATGGCGCGACGCGTCGGTCTCCTCTTAGCGGCCGGCGAGTCGGTCGAGGGCGTCGCCGAGTCGGTCGTCGACACCAGCGAAGTGATCAACACGCTGCGGACCGGCGGGATGGCGGCGGTCGGGTTCGCCTCGGTGCCCGCCGCCGAGGCCGCCGAGGAGAACGTCACGACCGTGATGAGCACCGTCCGGAGCGCGGTGATGACGGGGATGTCGCTGCCGAACGCGACCGAGGCCGACGCCGCCCTGGTCGCCGTCGCCGGCGACCCCGACCGCATCTCCCGGAAGGGCGCGGAGAAGGCGCGAAAGTGGCTGCAGGAGGAGACCGGCTCGATGCAGGTCCGCGGCGGCGACTTCCCGCTGGAGTCCGATCGGATCGCGGCGCTCGTCCTGCTGGCCGGCGTCGAGCGCTCGCGCCGGATCGAGGCGTTCCTCGAACGGGCCCGACAGGCGGTCCGGGACGAGCCGGAGGAGACGCCGGACCCAGCCGACGCGTTCCGGAACGACGAGATCGACGATCTGCTCTGAACGCGGCCTCGGTCGACCGGCGACCGAACGACGGAGCAGGTTCCGCACCTTTTTGTTGCCGCCCGGTGGAGTCGTTGCCGATGAACAACCCGTGGGACGACTGGGACCACGTGCTGAAGGTCGATCCCGACAAGGAACTGCGGGACGGCGAGACCTTCGAGGACGTTTGCCGCACCGGCACCGACGCGATCGAGATCGGCGGAACCCTCGACATCACCGCGGAGAAGATGACGCGCGTCGTCGACGCCGCGGCCGAGTACGACGTCCCCCTGTACCAGGAGCCGTCGAACCCGGGCGTGGTCATCGACTCGCCCGCCCTCGATGGCTACCTGATTCCGACCGTCTTCAATTCGAGCGATCCGTTCTGGATCGTCGGCGCGCACAAGGAGTGGGTCCGCATCGACGACCTCGATTGGGACCGGACGCATACGGAGGCGTACATCGTTCTCAACCCCGACGCCGCGGTCGCGGAGCTGACGGACGCGAACTGCGACCTCACCGCGGACGACGTGGCGGCGTACGCGAAGGTCGCCGAACGCATGTTCGGCCAGGAGATCGTCTACATCGAGTACTCGGGGATGTTCGGCGATCCGGAGAAGGTCGCGGCCGCCCACGACGCGCTCGACGACGCCGCCCTCTTCTACGGCGGCGGTATCCACGACTACGAGTCGGCCAACGAGATGGCCGCCCACAGCGACGTGGTCGTCGTCGGCGACCTGCTCCACGACGAGGGCGTCGACGCGGTCCGCGAAACGGTGAAGGGCGCGAAAGACGCCTGACCACCTTTTTCTCGTCGGGTTCGCTTCGCGAACCGCTCCTCGAAAAACCTGGAGGGAAAAAGCCGACGGCTCGGCGTTCGCCTCGCCGTCGGTGAACCGCTCGCTTCGCTCGCGGATACTCAATACAGCCCCTGAGAAGTAAGCAGTCAGGAGAGTCCGCGGAAGTCGACGAACAGATTCGCCGTTGTCTCGTCGCGGTAGATTCCGAATTCAATTGCCTTCGTTGTCGATTCGGCGGGATAGTAGTGGGCGTGGAAGCGTTCGAAGCGTCCGTTTCTCGGGAGCACACGGACGAGATACCGCTGTTCCGGAGCGATGTCTGGCATTCGGGTTGTCCCTGCGGGAGTATCGGGGTCGTCCGACGCTGGCACCGTGTCGTCTCTGTTGAGGACCAGCGCCTCAGAACGCGTCGGCTTGTCTTGGCGGAGTAGTTCGAGTTTCAGTGGCTGTGGCTCGTCCGTGTAGTTGCGGATCTCCAAGTCGACCTGCGGGGATTGTCCCTGACCGAGACCTTGACACCCTGAGAGAGCAGTGAGGGCGGAACAGCCAGCGATCAGGAATGACCGACGGTCGGAGGGCATATATATGCGAATAGTATGAGAGATAAAATCTCTTTCCGAAGCCCAAACATGTCGATTGACACCCTCTATCTACTAGCTGTTTCACCGTTATTTCCAGTGAGATCAACCCGACCGTGAATCAAGCGGATGCGGCCTCCCCCCTACCGAACGTCAGCCCTAGACGTACCCGTCGACCATGTTCTCGACGTACTTCGCGATCACGTCCACCTCTAGGTGGACCGGGTCGCCGACCGACTTCTCCGAGAGCGTCGTGAGGTCGTAGGTCGTCGGGATGATAGCCACGTCGAACTCCCCCTCGCGCTTCTCGGCGACCGTCAGCGAGATGCCGTCGAGCGTCACCGACCCCTTGTCGACGAGGTAGTCGGCGTGTCCCTCCGGAATCGCGAACGCGAACCGCCAGTCCTCGCCGACGCGCTCGATCCCCGTCACCTCGGCGACGGTGTCGACGTGGCCCTGCACCACGTGGCCGTCGAACCGCCCGTCGGCCGGCATCGCGCGCTCGACGTTGACCGCGTCGCCCTCGCGCACCTCGCCGAGGTACGTCTTCGCGACCGTCTCGCTCGCGAGGAACACCTCGAACCAGCCGTCGCCCTCCGCGTCGGCCTCGTACTTCTCGACGGTCAGGCAGACGCCGCTGACGCTCACGGACTGACCGTGGTGGAGGTCATCGAACCCCTCGACGCCGATCCGAAGTCGGAGGCCGTCCGGGGTCTCGGTCCGCGAGCGAATCGTGCCGGTGCCCTCGACGATGCCGGTGAACATACCGGATCTGGGCGCGCGCGACACATATCGGTTCGGTGTTCGGGCGCCGTCCGTGTTCCCCCTGCCGTCGACTCGCATCGTTGCCGCGCCTCTTTTCAAGCCCGGACCCCAACCCGAATCCGATGACTCTCGGGCTGATGGACATGGTCGGACTGGCGGCGTCGCTCGTGTTCGCGCTGCCGCTCGCGAACTACGCCATCCTCCGGCTGGCCGCCGGCGAGGTCGCACTCGGCGGCGGCCTGCTCGTCGTCGCCGTCGCGATGGTCGTGCTCCCGCAGTACTTCCTCGACCCGGCCCGGATCCTCCGCGGGCTGATCTCGGGACTGCTCCCGCGGCAGCTCCGCGGGGAGGAGGACGACGCCGCAGCCGGCTCCGAAGTCGATTCGATCGAAAAGTAGCTCCGTCCGACTCTTTCACTCCCGCCGCCGGGCGGCGAGCGCGACGACGAGAACCGCGAGCCCGCCGGCGACGACTCCGAACCCGGGCGTTTCGAGATCGAGGACACCGCCGTCCTCCTCGACGCCGATCGATTCGTCGACGACGAGCATCTCACGGGAATTCGACTCGTTCAGCGCCTCGTTCCCGCGGACGGTCAGCGTCGCGCGATCGCCGTGGGCCGTCCGGCTCAGGTCGAAGGTCGCGTTCGCCGCTCCGTTCTCGACGGTCGTCTCCTCCGTCATGATGAAGCTCGGGCTCGTGTCTCCGGCCGAGCGGACCCGGAGGGTGACCGTCTCGCCGTCGTCGACCTCCACCGGAACGCCCACGTCCGTCTCCTCCGGCGGGACGACGACGTCGGCCGCTTCGACGTCTGTCCGGGTGACGGTGGCCGGCTCGGACGACTCCTCGTCGCCGTCGCTTCCGTCGGTCTCGTTTCCGTCGTCACCGCCGTTCCCGCTCCCGCTCTCGCCGTCCGCTCCGTCCTCGCTTGCGGTGACGACCGACGAGTCGAGTTCGGCGGTCTCGTCGGCGGCGACGCCGCCGGTCCCGGCCACGACGAGGCCGACGAGTGTGAACGCGGCTACGAGAACCGCAATGGCGGTCGGGATCCGATTCGTCACGGTATGCCAGACCGGCTCGAATCCGGCGGCTTCGCCGGTTCCGATGGAGGGCTCGGATCGCATACGGTTCGACCGTCGACCGGCAGTGACATAGACGCGCCGATAGCTCAAAGAGCGGTCGTAGCTATCGGCCGCTCACTCCCGCTTCTCCGGAGCGATGCCGAACGGGTACTCGGCCAGTATCTCGTATCCGTCGTCGGTGACGGCGACGAGGTCCTCCAGTCGGACGCCGCCCACGTCCGGATCGTAGACGCCGGGCTCGACCGTCACCACGTGGCCCGCCCGTAGCTCCCCGGCGCCCGACAGCGACGGCGCCTCGTGGAGGCTCACGCCGACGCCGTGGCCGGTGCCGTGGGTGAACCCGGCCTCGCCCTCGGCGGCGTTCGGATCGAACCCGTAGGCGGCCAGCTCGGCGGCGGCCTCGCCGTGGACCGTCTTCGCCGGGACGCCCGGTTCGATCTCCGCGAGCGCGGCCTCGCGGGCGGCCTCGACCGCGACGTACGCGCGGCGCTCCCACCCGCCGTCGCCGTCGACGACGAACGTCCGGGTCATGTCGCCGTAGTAGCCGTCCGGCCCGCGCGGCGAGACGTCCAGCAGGACGGTCTCGCCCGGCCGAACCGGCTCGTCGCCGACGAAGTGGAGGTCGGCGGCGGAGGGCCCGGCGCCGATCGCGGTGTTCCCGGCGTCGCGGACGCCGCGGGCGGCGAGGACCGCGTTCACCTCGCGGCGAAGCCGCTCGGTCGTCAGCGGCGCGCCCGCCCAGCGGACGGCCGGTCGCCCCGCCTCGTCCGACCCGACCTCGCTCCCCGCAAGCACGGTCTCTGCGCGCGCTATCCCGGCCCCGGCCGCGCGCTGGACGCGGCGGAGCCGGTCGAGTTCGGCGTCGCTCTTTCGCGCTCGGGCCGTCGTCACCGCGTCGGTCGACGAGAGCTCGTTGCCGGCGCGTTCGAGGTAGACGGCGGCGTCGTGCGGGACCGACGGCGGGACGAGGAGAGCGGGGGCCTCTTCGGACTCGCCGAGCAGATCCGCGACCGCCGCGGCCGCGCGCTCCCCCGCGTGGTCGCCGACGCCCTCGGTCCGGACCTCGCGAACGACGCCGTCGTGGACGCCGGCGGCGTCGCCGAACTCGCGGTGCGCCTGCTCCGCGAACAGCGCGGGGGCACAGCAGACGGCGCGGCCGGTGCCGGCGTCCTCACTGTCGACGTCCTCACGGTCGGGGTCCTCACTGTCGGGATTAGGTCGCTCCTCGCGCTCGTCGGTCGCTCCCGGCACCACGACCAGCGCGTACGTCCGGTCCGGCCCGGCGAAGCGCGTGAGGTAGCGCAGGTCGTCGTCGAAGCGGTCGCCGACCGCGACGAACGCGTCGGCGCCGGCGGCCTCGACCGCCTCGACGACCGGGGCGAGGTCGGTCCGGAGGGGCCGGAGCCGAGCGCCGCCGCCGACGGGTGCGCCGTCGTCGCCCCCGTCCCCCCCGCCGCTCACGGCTCCGGCTCGGGGACCGCCAGCTCGGCCTGGACCTCCTCGATGAGCTCCTCGGGCGTCTCGTCGCGGAGCTCGTTGAACAGCAGGACGCTGATCGGGAGCGTCGGCGCGCCGCTGATGAGGCTCTCCATGATCACGAGTCGCTCGCGGGCGCGGGACATCCCGACGTAGAACACCCGGCGCTCGTTGTCGGTGAGGACGGGCACGGGACTCGTCGTCTTCGTGAACTCGTCGACGCCGTCGACGTCCGTCGGGTCGTCGATGGAGGCCGCCATCTGCTCGACGACCTTCTCCGTCAGGTCGGTCGCGACGAACACGTGGTCGGCCTCGCGGCCCTTCGCGGAGTGGATGGTGCCGACGCGGACGCGGGTCGGGTCCATCCCCTCGTAGTCGCCGTCGAAGTACGCGCCCATCGACTTCCGCTGGAAGCTCGTCACCTTCCGGACCATGTCGTCGGCGCTGGCGGTGTCCGGCATGAACGGGATGTGGTCGTCGAGCTCGTCGGGCGTCACCTCGATCAGCGAGACGTCGTCGGCGTCGGCGGCCTCCTCGCGGTCGTCGAGGAAGTCGTAGAACTCGTCGCGGTCGTGCGTCCCGAACGCGGAGTCCTGGAGCATGTCGGCGAGCCGCCGCGCCTCTAAGCCGTTCACCGGGTCGCCCGCCTCCGCCTTCTCGACGGCGCTGACGTAGTCCTGGACGCGGTCGGTCCACATCCGCCCGTCGGTCAGCATGGTGAATGGGATGCCGTGGTCGATGAACTCGTCGATGAAGTCGAACATCTGGTAGCGGGCGCGGAACAGGCACATGACGCTCCCCTCGTCGTCGTCGACCGTGTACCGGACGTTCCGGACGAGTTCGAGCATCGACGGCGCCTGGATCGCCTCGACGGCGCCGCCCTCCTTGCGCGGGTGGAGGTCCTTCTCCTGGCGCTTGTCGATGTGGCGGATCTCCGCGTTGACGACGTTGAGGATCTCCGAGGGGAGCCGGTAGGAGTTCGGGA
>Ga0102936_1000205_pt1 | contig 23372 bp, 24 predicted proteins | sample SalPon2_A_H2O_MG_FD_78502 | JGI IMG/M metagenome (GOLD analysis project Ga0102936, IMG submission 78502) | Salt pond water microbial communities from South San Francisco under conditions of wetland restoration - Salt Pond MetaG R2_A_H2O_MG | ecosystem: Environmental > Aquatic > Non-marine Saline...
ATAAGGAATACCACGCTGATACCTGCAAGCAGATACATGTTGCTTAAATCCCTGAAAACCTCTACCGAAACCAAGAACAGACCTAGATTAGCGATAAGGAAGAAAAGGATACTGTCAAGACAGGCCTGAATCACGTTTACCTTGATAAATTCTCTCTTCAACTGTTTCAGTAGTTTCTCAATTCTCATCGTTTATCAGTACCCGTAGTCTTCGCAGGTTTCATCGCTACCATCGGTTAGATTGTTGTCATCGTTCTCGCAGATATCTTCGAGATCGTTTTCAATCTCCGAGATATTGGCCTCGAGCTCTGTAACCGTAGAGTTCAGGCCTTCAACCTGGTTCTCCAGATCCTGGTTATCGTCCCGGAGAGATGTGATGGTTGAATCCTGTTCCTCTATAGTCTGGTTCTTCTCATCGATCAACTCCTGCAGCTGGTTGCTTGTACTGTTTAATGTAGAGGCCCTATCTTCCAGGTCCTCGTTTTCGCTTTCCAGGCCTTCGATAGTCTGTTTTCTGTCCTCTAGTTGCTGTTGCAGGTCTTTATTATCGGATACAAGGTTGTTTAACTGGTCCTGATATACTACGGACATCCCTGCGATCAGGGCCAGTGTCAGGACTGTTGAAATCAGAAGTATAGGGTTAAGCCTTCGCTTAAGTAGCGGTGTCTCCATCAGTTGATCACTCTGTATCAAGATTAGTCAGCCAATGATTTAACTTTGTTAACTAGACTCCAGATTTTAAGTAGAAATCAACCCCTTATTATGATGTGAGCCACGGAAACGGAGATGAAAAACCAAAGTTCGGCCATACCTTTGAAGTGCCTGGAAGCTCTCCTATAGGAGATGAGATCAGGAACGGTGAGATAACTACTCTGGATGAGGTCAAGGAAGAGATGGGTACGGACTTCCTCAGAGCTATAATGGGAGATCACCAGCACAAACTGAAGGTATCTGCTGGAAGCAGTGGCACGGCCTATGGGATCCTGATGGGGGCGCCTGATGCATTTGATGGAATGGACTATGATGTGCATAGAAGCCATGAGAAACTGTTTATTTCTCCGCAGAACCAGCTACATCAGTCTTTCAGGCAGAGACGTAAAGAGGCCGAGCAGAATATCCAGGAGAAGATGCAGAGTATGGGCCGCCTCCGTAAAGAGAAACATATGCTTGAACACGATATAAGGAAGCTGCGATCGCGGGTAGAGGCTATCCAGGCTAAGGATGAGACTCGTTTGAAGTCAGATTTTATCGAGCTAGTTGATGGCGCCAATGCTGGTTCCCAGCAGGGCGGAGAGGCTGCTATGAAGACTTTACAGGAGCGAAACATCTATCCTTCTATAGTAGCTGATTTTCAGGAGATGGAGTCTGTTGAAAATCTTGATGAAGGCAATAAGCTAGGCGATTTACCGGAGAACGAGAAGGCAGTTCTTAAAAAGAAGTACAAGATGTATGAAGACTGGATGGATCTTTACGGTAGTGAGGTACAGAACAGGTTACAGGAGTTGAAAGGAGAGATCAAGAGAGTGGAGAGAGCTATCGATGAGACACAGGACTGGCTGCAGCCTTACGTGCAGGACATGGTGATGATCGATCAAAAGGAAGAAAGCGATTACTACGGTGAAATGACTAAATACTATACTATCGGAGGCTACGGCTCTATGGAGAGGAACCTTGAGTTCATCTGTGCTAGAGGCCTGAAGAGTGAGGAAGGCCATCCGGTCGTTACAGATGATGAGGATGAGATAACACATTACCGCTTGGTCTATATCCATGGAGTCCACGTAAACCTCGCAGGTGGAGATCAACCTCAGCAAACCGCGAACGGCCCAGCTACGGCTGTGGTCTTTGTATTCCCGGCAATAGTAGATAAACATGTTTTCGAAGGGATTTTCCAGGAGAAGATCGATAAACAGGACAACAGGCTTGAAAGCCTGATGGAGGATTACACAGGGAATTTTTCATCAGAAGATGGCGATAAACTCAAAGAGGCCCGTCAAGCAGCAGAGATGAGGGTAAGAGATCTCCGGCACGCTATAGAGGAAGAGGTCGACGGGGAAGTACCTATCGAAGTCTCTTCAAAGATACGTAGGATAGAGGATGGTCTCGATGATATAACATCTCTGAAAGCTGAATACGTGGAGGCCATCGATGAAGTACTGGATGACGAACTGGAGGAAGGATTCTCCCACGACGATGAAGACAGTGGGCCTGATTTCTACGAAGGTATAGAGCTGAAGATGAGAAAATTCCTTGGAGAAACAGATGAGTACGTGATTGATTCAGGAGCTGCTCTTGGAGAACTTCAGGGCCAGATAACTTACTCTTTTTACTACGACTTCAAAATCAGTAACGGCTTGAACACGATGAAATAATGGTTTTCCTTCTTGACTCATTGAAAGAGAAATTCTCTGATAGCGACGACAGCAGTAGCGACGGCTTCCCGGATATGAACTACATGATCGGTAACTCCTCGGCAATGGATGTCGGGGAAGTACCGACACCTCTCGATCAGAGAATCGGGTACGCGGCCCAGGTCGGAGGCTCAGTTATGGAGTTACAGATCACCAATCCATCAACTTTCACCCTTGAACGCGACAAGATGATCTCAACTATCGACCAGCTGGGAATCGATGTCACACTCCACAGCGACATGAACGCAGGGTATGCCTCAGCACAGAAAACAGGGCAGGGGGAGAGCTACGGCTACGAAACAGTGGAGGACTACTTTACAGAATACATTCAGGAACTGGCCGCATTCAAGAAAGAAGTAGAGAGAAGAGGAGGAGATAAAGGCCCGCTCTTCAATATCGGAAGAATCAACCCGCATATCTCAACTACTCCGCTCCCACCTCTTGATGAAAGAATGGAGACAGATGTAGGTGTAGATCCTTTCGGTTTCACGATCAACGAATACGACGAAAACGCCCGGAAGCAGAGAAATCACAGGAAACAGAATATTTACAAGAATCCGGAGTTCCTCAAACGACTTTACTATACTCTCGTGCTTGAAATGTCGAATTACCCTTTCCAGAACTATCAGACCTTCGGATCCTACTCAGAACAATTTGATGAGGCATGGAGAGAGGCCCAGCATGAGGCAGCGGATCAGATATTCGAAGTAGAGGCTTCCAGCCTGGAGGACAAGCTGGGAGCTGTTCTCGTTGCAAGAGGAAATGATCAGGGAATAGGAACGAGCTGGAGAGAGGTTTTAAGTCGGTCTGACTGGGAGATACCTGTTTTTCAGGCTACGAAAGATGCTGATGATGACTACGATAGCCTGGCTCAGGCACGTACTATCGGCCTGGAAGATTTTATAGGAAATATCGCCAGAAGCCCGCGGCTTAACCTGCTTGACGATGCAGTCTTCGATATCCGGAATCTAGAGGAGGCTGAAATCCATGCAATGCTGGTTAAAAACATTCAGGATCCTGATATACTGCCAGATAGGGCTGCTGTAATTTCGGATTTAGAAGATGAGGTTGATATCGGCTCTATCGTCCCGGATGTTCTGAATATTCTAGATAACCTTCTCAACGAGCTCTGGGAAGGAACAGATGGAGACAACGAACGCTATATGACTCAGGAGGCCAAATGGGCGGGCCTTCAAAGCAACCTGGAAATCCAGCAGATACGTTTACTTGAGAAGGCCTATGACATAGGCCGTGAAGACGATATTGAGCAGATGGCCGCAACTTTATTCTCCGGAGAAGATCTATCTCTGTTTGATGGAGATGATTCTGATGAAAGAGAAGCAGCACATGAAGATCTATTAGAGAGAATAATGCAGGGCCAGCAGTTCCAGCGTGAGATGTGGAAAGAATCTACGATCTTCTATCAGGTGATCCCGGCCTGGATGGCGGCCAGCAGCCACTCGAGTGAAAATCACAGTGGTTGGGAGGCCCCTGAGTTCATCTGGGAGACTCTTGCTGAGAGATGGGAGGATAGGGAGGACCTGGATATTGATGTTGATATCGACTTGACTGCTCCGAGAAACGGAGTCTACAATCAGGACGGAAGTGATACCTATCACTTTTTCGATCTCCTTGAGAATTACCATGATTTCCAGTACGATGTTGCTGCGGCTGTAGGAGCATGTTATGCGTGGGCCCATTTCACGCAAAGAAGATCGCAGTTTGATTTGAAGGGCAGGGATTTCGGCCTCGACTCTGATGAAGTTGAGGACGTCAAGAACAAGGGATGGACATGGATAGAGTGGATGAACCGTTTCGGTATCGGTGTCAACCTTGAGACGATGCAGGGAAGCCCGCAGCAGAAGTTTAAGGTCTGGAGGCCGAAAGATATCTCTGTCGCGGCCCATGCGATAAACATGACTGCAAGAGACCAGCTGGATGAGGAAGGAGAGCTTGGAGGCCGCAGTGAGATACATCCGGAGCTTGATGGCTGTCCGGCGAAGTTCACGATCGATATGGAGCACGTAGCTTCGCTTGGTGCTACGCCCTGGAACGAGATGGAGCTGTTTATCGAGCAGGAGAAAGAGCTTGCCGATGACTGGCCTGAACTGGAGATCGATCCTGACAAGCCTATCGCGAAGATCCTTAGACAGTACCATCTTATGGATCCGGGTGTGGAAGGCCAGAGAGGTACGCATCACGGATCATTCAAGAGAGGAAACACTTTGATCTACGAGTGGCTTTACAATCTTGCGGAGGAAGGATTCGCACGTAACGATAACGAGCCCGCGACAATACTCTTTGAACTGGCCGAGCATAAAGGAGAGTCCAGTTATATGATGAGGCTTTCTATGGACTTGATCGAGATAGGTGTAACACCGGAGGAACTTGATCCAAGCAATGTAAGCCCAGGAGATGAACCAGAAACCAGGGAAGAGGCCCTTATTGCGAGATTCTTCGGAATTGACAGGTCAAGTTACGATAGGGAATGGGCCAAGATCGAGGAGCATGCCTTTGATCCTCTGGAAGGCCTCTTGCAGACTGAAGAGTTCGATAATACTTCTACAGGTTCAGGTGCTATAGATCAGGCCGGTAACAGGCCTATGGAGTGGAAGTCAGAAGAGTACAAGTAGAAATTCTATATATTGTAAAATCCTTTAATATCATCCGAAGAGACATCTTTCAGGCCTTCCAGATATTCTTTAGGGCCGAATGCGACTGTTTTGCTTCCCTGAACTGTTTTTGAAAGCAGATCGGCTATCTGGGAGTTCGGCCCGGATGTCTCAAAGAACGCTACTGCGTCTTCATGTAGTTTATTGGATTCCTGCACAAGTTCACGATATTCCTCTGCTGCAAAGATTTTTGCGTTATTGTTTTCCGAGTAGTTCTGGAAGGCAGTATCCTCGAAATCCCTGTATAGGCCTTCTGAATCTTCTCTACCAAGTATTGCGATATTATCTGCGGAATTGGTATCTTTCAGAAATCGGCACTGTCGAGGTAGATTCCGAAATAGTTTTTCTTCCTCCAGAAAATCCCAGACAAGGTTTTTTACCATCAAGTAACAAATTGTGGCAAAAGTTTTTAAGTTTGTGTTGGTTAAGAGAATATGTGATAGAGCAATGAGTTCTAAAGATAAACTGAAGGAGATGAGGGAGAAATCTCAGGAGAGAAGAATTGAGGCTGTTGAGGAGTTCTCCGATAAGCTGAAGGAAAAACTAGGCGATAAGGTAAAGGTTGTAGCTGTCTGGGGCAGCGTGCCAAAAGGAGAGCACGGCTATGAATCCGATATAGATACTCTTGTAATACTGGACGATACTAAATTAAAGAAAGACGTTCCTGAAGACGCGAAAAAGAAGATCAGGAAGAAAGTAACGGATCTAGCGAAGGAAACGGACGATAGGATCACAATTCAATACTTCCCATTCCTTACCGATTTCTGGGATTCTCTGAGGAAAGGAGAGCCTCTGGCTATCGAGGCAGTAAGAAATGGCCAGCCTGTATACGATACAGGCCTTTTCATGCCGGCTAAAAGGCTTCTTGAGAGAGGAAAGATTTCTGGAACTCAGGAATCAGTCAAGAAACGTTTGAAGATGGCTGCAGCAGGTTACAAAAAGGCCGAGAAGAACCTGAAGTCCTCAATTCCTCACAAGTTGGAGCAGTCAATGGCTAACGCAGGCCAGGCGCCTATCATGCTTGCAGGGAAGGCTCCTCCAGGTAAGGAAAACGTACCGGATACTTTAGAGGAGATGTTTGTCGAGCAGGGCATGCTTGAACAAGAGTGTGTGGAGAAGGCCCGTGAAATCTACGAGTTCGCTGATCAGGGAGAAAAGGACCCTGAAGAAGTTACAGGTCAGGCAGTTGAGGAGCACCTGGAGAAGACAGATGACTTCGTCCGCAGGATGCACAAGCTTGTATCGCAGCTAGGGTCGAGGAAGAAGGTTAAAGGTATAGTTGATGACTACAAGAAGTTCCTCAAGGCCAATGTGGCAGCGTTAAAATCCCAGGGTGTTTCTCCGCCGGAGGATAAAGATGATCTGCCTGGTGTTGTCGAGGATAACCTTGATGTCGGCGATGAGCACATCCAGATGTTCGATAGATGGGAGGATGTTATCGAGAAAGTCAAAGAGAAAGAGCTTGATGATGTAGATGAGAAAGAGATCTATGAACTGAAGAGCGAGACCCGTGAATTCGTCTCAGACGTAGGTAAAGATATCCAGAAGATGAAGGAAGAGGAACAGAAGAAAGATATCGGGCCTGACGTTGATCCTTCAGAGATCGCTGAAGCAGCTGATACCAAGGATATGATGCCGGATCTAGAGAAAGAGGCCGAGAGAGAAGTAAAGCAGGAAGAGGAAGACGAAGAAGAGCACGAGAACTAGTTTATTTTCTCTCTATTCACTTTCTTACAGGTCCTTCAGTTCTTTGAAATTATGAACTGTCATATCTACGAACCTGTTATCTTGTTTGTATCCTATAACCTTCAGGCCTGCTCTTTGTGCTGATTTAGCTCCATTTTCGCTATCTTCTATTGCCAGGCATTTATCTGGAGAGATTCCCAGTCTTCTAGCCGCTTCCTGATAGATATCTGGTGCAGGCTTGCCTTTTATACCGTCTTCTTTTGCGCTGATTTTTTCTTTAAAATAATTCTGTAGGCCTGTGGACTCAAGTATCATTTGGATGTTTCTAGGTGTAGAAGATGATGCCAGAATCAGATTATACCTGTCTGAAAGATTTCTAACTAGTTTGGAGGCCCCGGGAATTTCTTTTACATTATCTCCGATTAATTCGTGGTATATGTCTCTTTTATGGGCCGCAGCTTCTTCTGCATCACCATCAATACCGTGTTTTTCGAAAACCTGTTTGAACATCTCTTCTGAAGGAGTGCCTTTAAACCTCTCAATTTCTTCGATATCCAGCTTCAGACCATAATCATTTAAAACACGTTTTTTGGCCTTCGCGTGGAATTTTTCTGTATCAGCTATCACTCCGTCCATATCAAAAATTATTGCTTCAGGAGATAAATCAGTGCCCTCGTAAGTCATAAATTAACTTTTCTTCTCGTGAAATTTAACAACTTTAGAATCAAAAGAGTATTATGGAAAAAGTGGCGCAGAGTCCTTCTCAGGACTCTTCTGACATCTCCTTGACTTTCTTCATACGGAAGGTCTCTTCTCTCTCACTTTCCTCCAGTGTCTGTGAAACATAACCAAGATCTTCCTTCATCTCTGGAATAGTCTTGTGTTCCAAAGCGTTGACCCTTCTCTTCGTCTTCTCGATCTCGTCAAGAAGCTTCAGTACCTTGGTCTGGGTTTCCGCGGCCTCGATAATCTTCTCAATCAGTTCCTCGTATTTATCAGCTACTGCATCGATACGTGATGTCGAGGTGGTCAGGCCGTACTCTCTTTCCGTAACCGTTCTCCGTACTTCTTCGGATTCGATCTCCGGAACTACCACTCCCATAATATTCTGGGTTTCGGCCCTGATCTCCGGTTCGTTCTGCACGTTCAAAGTGTTGGCGAGAAGAGTGTCTTCTCCGTCGTAGACCTTCGCAAGCATCAGCTTCAGTCGGGCCTCACTGTAAATGTTTGCGAGTTCCTGGTTGGTGTCCTGTGCGTCGCCGATTATCTCCATGAACTCGTGGATAAGGCCGTCTCTCTTCTTCTCCAGGATTTCGTGGCCGTTCTCTGCCAGGTTAATCCTTTCCTTCAGTCGGAGTTCTTCCGAACGCGTTGGTTTTACGTCTTGACTCATGATAGATCACCTGAGAAAGGAGAGAGGGATTACTCCTCTTCCTCTTCTGGCAGGTACTTTTCTCTTGTTTCCGGATCGACTCTTGTGAGTTCTCCTTCTGGAACGATCGAAAGCAGATCCCATGCGATTGATAGAGATTCTTCGATGTTCCTATCGGTTCTTGTTCCCTGATCGATGATCTCTTGCTCGAACTGCCGTGTGAACTCGAGGATCTTCTCATCCTTCTCGGACAGTGCGTCCTCTCCGACAATCGAGACAAGATCTCTCAGGTTCTCACCTTCTGCGTACAATGCGTACAGCTGATCCTTCAGATCTCCGTGATCCTCACGAGTGTATCCTTCTCCGATACCGTTGTCCATCAGACGGGAAAGCGATGGAAGCACATCTACAGGAGGCTTCAGGCCTTTGTTATCGAGGTCTCTGTCGACAACGATCTGGCCCTCGGTGATGTATCCTGTAAGGTCAGGGATCGGGTGTGTCTTGTCATCGTTAGGCATAGTCAGGATAGGGATCTGTGTAACAGAACCGTTACGGCCCTCGATAATTCCTGCTCTCTCGTAGATCTCCGCCAGGTTTGTATACATGTATCCTGGGTATCCTCTACGGCCTGGAACTTCCTCTCTTGCAGCGGAAACTTCTCTCAGTGCGTTGGCGTAGTTTGTCATGTCTGTCATGATGACAAGGACTTCCATATCTTTCTCGAAAGCCAGGTATTCTGCTGTAGTCAATGCGAGCCGTGGAGTGATCAGTCTCTCCGGTGCTGGGTCATCTGCCTTGTTCAGGAAGACAACTGATCGCTCAAGGGCGCCTGTCTCTCTGAACTCTTCGATGAACTCCTTGGATTCTTCATCTGTAATACCCATTCCTGCGAACACTACAGCGAACTCATCGTCGTCTCCCTGGACATCGGCCTGTCGAGCAATCTGCATTGAAAGCTCGTTGTGTGGAAGGCCTGATCCTGAGAAGATAGGTAGTTTCTGACCTCTTACCAGTGTGTTCATCAGATCGATAGTTGTGATCCCGGTCTGGATGAAGTCTTCTGGAAGCTCTCTACTGTAAGGGTTGATGGCCTCTCCCTGGATATCTCTTTCTTCTTCAGGGATGATTTCTGGGCCGTCGTCGATTGGATCTCCTGTTCCGTCGAGTATGCGGCCGAGAAGATCGTCTGTTACAGGCATCTTGACGTTCTGGTCTAGGAACTTGACGTGTGCGTCCTTTCCGATTCCCTGTGTCTCCTCGTAGACCTGTACGACTACTACGTCCTTCGATGTCTCGAGGACTTCTCCTCTCTTTACTTCGCCGTCTGGAGTTTCTATCTCTACAATGTCTCCGTAGGCGATGTCTCGGGTTTTCTCTACGTATACGAGAGGTCCTTTAACTTCGTTGATTGTCTTGTATTCTTCTTGTTGGCTCATTCTACATCACCTTGTGATGTTGATCCTAGAAAATCTTGCATTCGAAGATTCTGCGAATCTTCTGCAAGAAAATTTCTTGAAATTTTCATTTTCGGCCACCTCTACTCCTCGACTACCTCGTCGAATTCCTGATCCATCTGCTCTCTGATATCCTGAACAGTCTCCAGGTAAGCCTCAGAGGTTGCTATCTCGCTGACCCTGTTCTTGGATTCAAGAGTGATGATGTCCTCGACAAGAGCTCCATCTTCAAGGGCCTCGTAGGCCTGGTTACCCCAGTCAAGGATCAGGTCGAGTATTTCGTGGGTTTTCTCTGGTTCCGAGTACTGGTCTACAGGGTGGAAAGCGTTCTGCTGCAGGTAGAACTGCTTGACCATGTCCGCGATCTCAAGAGTTAGTCTTTCGCGGTCTGGTAGCGCGTCCTTACCTACAAGCTGTACAGTCTCCTGAAGCTCTCCGTCCTTCTGCAGAAGGTCTTTGGCCTCCTGAATGTTCTCGGCCCACTCATCGTCAACTTCGTCTTCAAAGTGTTCAATAAGCTTATCAGAGTAACCGGAGTAAGAGTCATCCCAGTTGATCGATGGGAAGTGCCTCTTCTCTGCAAGATCTGCGTCCAGCGCCCAGAAGTTCTTCGCTACACGTAGCGTGTTCTGGGTTACAGGCTCCGAGAAGTCTCCTCCTGGAGGTGAAACTGCTCCAATGATTGATACAGATCCTGGGTCTTCAGGGCCTAGAGGCTTGACTCTTCCTGCTCTCTCGTAGAACTCTGCAAGTCGGGAGGCCAGGTATGCCGGGTAACCACGCTCGCCGGGCATCTCTTCCAGTCTTGCGGATACTTCACGCATGGCTTCTGCCCATCGAGAAGTTGAGTCTGCCATCAGGGCCACGTCGAGGCCCATGTCTCTGAAGTATTCTGCGATTGTTACTCCTGTGTAGATTGATGCTTCTCTTGCTGCTACAGGCATGTTAGATGTGTTTGCAATCAGTACTGTTCGATTAATGATTTTGTCCCCTGTCTGTGGATCTTCAAGTTCTGGGAATTCCTCGAGGACTTCTGTCATCTCGTTTCCTCTTTCTCCGCATCCGATGTAGACGATGATGTCTGCGTCGGAGAACTTTGCAAGGCTTTGCTGTGTAACTGTCTTCCCTGAGCCGAATGGTCCCGGGATTGCGGCTGTTCCTCCTTTTGCGATTGGGAAGAATCCATCGAGTACTCTCTGGCCTGTGATCAGAGGTACTTCTGGTTTCATCTTTTCCTCTTCTTCCCGTGGCTGTCTGATAGGCCATTCCTGTCGCATCTGGATTTCTTCGCCGTTTTCCAGTTCGAGGACTGTTTCTTTGACGGTATGTTCTCCGCTGCGGATTTCTTCGATTACTCCTCCCTCGCTTCCTGGAGGAACCATTACTTTGTGGGTTCCGAATTCTACGTCGACTTTTCCGATTACGTCACCGGCTGTGACTTCGTCGCCTTCTTCTCGTGTAGGCCTGAAGTCGTACTCTTCTTCCAGGTCGATTCCTGGCGCGTCTTCACCTCTTTCGATGAAGTCTCCGGTCATCTCCTGAAGTACCGGTAGAGGCCGCTGAAGTCCGTCGTAGATAGAGCCAAGTAGGCCCGGCCCTAGTTCTACTGATAGTGGTTCTTCAGTGTTCTCTACAGGTTCTCCGGGTTTGACTCCGGTTGTCTGCTCGTAGACCTGGATGTATGATTTTTCTCCTTCGATCTGGATAACTTCTCCCATGAGTCCCTCGTCGCCGACTTTAACTACGTCGTACATCTGAGGGTCCATGCCGGTAGCGATAACCACCGGGCCTGCAACTTTGTAAATTTCTCCGTCAGCCATCACTGTTCACCTCGAACAGTTGTGCTTTGTAGAAAACTTTGAGTTTTCGATTTCATTTTGTGTTTCACCTTATAGTATCAGTTTTTTACTGCGTGATATCCGCGCCTATTGCTCTCTTGATTTTCTCCTGCAACCGTTCGCTTTCTGCCTCTTCTGAAAGCGGGACGACGACAGGGTCGACTGAACTACTGATATTCTGCTGGATTCTCTTCGGAAGCTCCTGTAGATCTGTTTCCTGTACCACTAGGATTCCGATATCGTCTCTTTTTATAAGCTCCTGAATTTTTTCCTTGTAGTTTCCTTTATCGAATACTTTTCCTACGCCTGCCAGTTCGAATCCCAGTGTGAACTCCTGATCGCCGATTACTGCCAGGTTCTTTTTCTCCATACCGTCATCTGCCATTTCTAATTCCTCACCTTCTGTGCCAAGATCAAGTTTCTTCTGATAGTTTCAATATTGTGAATACCGGTTTCCTTAGCCCTGATCAACATCCTCAGGTTCTCAACCTCTGTAATCTTCGCGATTATATAACCGATAATCGATGTAAGGCCCAGAGGCTCTGTATGCAGCATCCTCAAAGCCCGCTGCAAACGATTCACCTCAAGCTCTTTCTCGATCTCCTCGAGATTCTCATCGGTAGAACCGATCATACCTTCTTCCGCCAGAATATCCACCGCCTGATCAAGGCCTTCAGCCTCTATCACCCGGTCAACTATCTTTGAACCTCCGTTCTCAATCATCCGGGCCCTGATATCCTCTTTCTCCGTGCCCTGGTTCTTCAATCGGAGAGCCACGGTCAGGTTCTGGTGCTCCATCTCCCTCTTCAGGAAACGGGCGAACTCCTTGCTGCTAACCCTGTTTTCAAGCAGGGAAAGCTCGTCGAAATAGGCCTGATCCAGAGCTGTCTCAATCTCGGAGACGGTTTCTTTACCTTCCAGGTATTCGCTGTACTCGATCTGGGCCTGGAAGTCAAGGCTTTCCACGATCTCCTCAAAGTTTTTCTCTGAAAGATCTTTCAGCTCCTTGTACGTGAAACTGGAGACAGGTGTAAGGATGGCCTGGATGTCGATATCTTCTTTCCCGCTGAGCTTCCACTTCAGAAGTCTTTTGATACTCAGGATATCGTATCTTCTGAGGTAGGCCTCCAGTATCTCTGTAAGATCTTCTGGGGCCATCTCAACCAGCTCTGAGAGTGATCTTACCATGTTACGGGTCAGGCCCAGTTCTACCAGTCGTACCCCGTTGTAGTTCGATCCTATCGCGTCGATGTCTTCCTTGTATTCTCCTTCCTGTAGGTTTCGTGCGATCTCGTTCGCTTCCATCTTCATGAAGTTCTCGTAGTCGCTCTCATCGAGAAGCTTCGCCTTCTTGGCGCTGACTCGTGCATACATGTAAGGGTAGTCTTTGGTAAGGGCCATGAATCTCACTTAGTTGAACAGTTTCTCTGCTACCTGGTTCCTGTAGTTCTCCCGGTAGTTATCCACGATTTTATCCAGTTTAAAGTTCAGGCGCTTCATTCCATCGTCGGAAACAACTACAAGGCCTTCCTCGTCGATCTCCTCAAACTCGAATCCGGAGTCTTCTACAGCTTCTTCAAATCCTTCGCTGCCCTGAACTTTTCCGACCTCGAACTCGGCCTTCTCAACACACCGATCGACGAAACTTTCACGGTTCTCGTCAACGGTCTTTGAAAGCTCCTCTCGGAACTCTTCGAAAACGTTGTTCAATGCGTTCTGTTTGGCCTCCAGTTTCTTTTCCTTGGCCTTCATACGTGCACTGGAAAGAGCCTTCTTCTCTATAGATGCTTTCTCGTTTTCGATTTCTTCTTCGATTCTTTCCTCTATCTTCTGGGCCTCTTGCTCTGCTTCTTCCCGAATCTCTTCAGCTTCGGCTTCGGCCTCTTCTACTATCTGATTTGACTTTTCCTCTGCATCGTTCAAAACTTCTGATTTCACGTCTTCAAGTGCCATAGTACTTTTTTCTCCTCTCTGTGTGTGTTGTAAATAAATTAAGTAGTGTGAAGGGCCTTTGAAGGGCCCTTCTGTGGGTTTTTCTATATGAAGCCTGTAACAACCAGTGAGACAACTAGTCCGAAGATGACGATGGTCTCTGGAAGTGCTGTAAGGATAAGCACTGATCCGAAGAGGCTATCGTCTTCTGCTAGAGCTCCTACACCTGCTGAACCAATTTTTGCCTGTGCCCAGGCTGTTGCAAGTGCGGAGATACCGATTGCTAGTCCTGCACCGATTGCTGTAAGTCCTGATACTGCCATTGTGTGGTTTTCACCTCAAAATATAGTTTTTAACGAGGGCTTTAAGTTGAGCCCTCTGCTCCGAATGGAGCGTATTTTCGGCCTCCTCCCTCGTAGAATTTTCCGAACATCTCCACGTAGTGAAGACGGATTCCCTGGAGGAAGCCTTCCATGATTTTGATGAACGTGTTGAATACGTGCCCGAAGATCAGCAGGCCTATTCCTGCAGCCAGGCCGATCACGCTACCTGATGTAAGCAAAGGGTTGGCCATGGAGTTGACTACTGCTGCTAGAGATACTGCTGCGACGGACACTCCGAATATTCTCAGGTAGGATAGGATGTTTGATAGGAGCGATGGGATCTCCACTATTCCCTCTACTCCTTCTCCGGCCCAGAGTGTGGCCAGTGCTATAACCATTACAGGTGCGCCGACTGCGGTCCCTTCGAGGAACCACAGAATCGCGGCGGCTTCAAGCATCAACCAGCTTCCTTTCTCAAGGAACGCATGCCTGAAATCATGTCTTACGTACTCATTGTACATTCCAATCAGGTATCCAAGGTTGACGTGCACTAAACCGATCAATGCTGAGATTGTGAATACCTGGCCTAAGTGTTCGGCTCTGTGCCAGAGGATAGGTATCTGCTCGAACAGATGGATGCCTGTTACTGCGGCTAGTTCAGAGTGGTGGCCGAATATGACGTATCCGAAGGCATCTCCGAAGGCCAGTCCGAACAGGAAGGTTGCCACTGATGCGTACATCAGTGACTTGAACATGGCAGAGGCCTTCTGGAACATCTTCATTCCTCCGTAGAATACTGCGAGAGATGTCAGGCCGTATCCTGCGTCGCCGATCATGAATCCGAAGAACAGGGGGAATGTTAGCATCAATACGATCGATGGATCGATTTCATTGTACTTAGGTACCGACATTAGGTCGGTGAAAGACTCGAATGGCTTGACGAATCTGGTGTTGTCATGTTCTACAGGAGGGTTTTCTCCTTCCTCCTGCTGGATATATACTTTTCCTTCGGTAACTTCCGCTACTCTTTCCTCGAACGTTGCGTACGAGTCCGAAGGAATCCAGCCCTCGATGATGAACGTGTTATCGGTTGTACCGAAGTTAAGCGGGGCCTCAGCCTTCTCGATTCTCTCTGTAAGATATTTTTCTGCTGTCTCCAGCTTGCCTCTCCATTCAACTGCGAGTTCTTCAAGCTGGGCCTCTACAGTTTCGATCTCGTTTCTGTACTCGCTTTTCTTGGTTTGGGCGTTGCTCACTATCTCTTCAGGAGTGCCGGAGTAGTCTCCTTCCGGCAGCTCAAAGCTTCTTTCCTGAGCATCCATCAAGGCCTGTTCAACATCTGAGTCTTTCTCGAATATTACGACGGAAGCACTCTTGCCTTCAACAATATCGAAGCTTCCCGAGGCCTTTTCCTCCAGTACCTCTTCGTCTACGACTCCGATGAAGACTTCCAAATTTTTTGATCCCTGAAGGTCGTCGTATGTAAGGCCTGTGCCTGTGATTCTCTTGAAGAACTTCCTTTCATCGTTAAGGCCCGAGATATTTCTCTCGAGTCTTTCCTTCTTTCCTGTAAGTCTGTCTATTTTATCTGAAATCTCTGTAACATTGTTTTCGATCTCTTCAAGCTCGAGGTCCTCCTCTTCCACGTCTACTTCTGGAAGCTTGGATTCGAGCGATCTGATGTCTACCAGTAGCTGGGAGAGGTCTTCGGCCTCTTCAAATGGTTCTCCTGTCTCCAGTTCACCGTCGTAGGCCTCTATGTCAAGAACCTCTAGAGAATGAAGTTCGTCTATAACGTCGTTAAGATACTTTTTCGGACCGGTCACCGAGATTTTGGTCATTTCTGTTGGCTTTATTTTAACCACCTAGAGGAAGTCTTCTGAGAATTGCTGTTCCAGGAAATCTTTCGCTTCCTCTGATTTTTCATCGGCTTCTTTCCGGATATCTGCGGCGGCATCTTCGCCTTCTTCGATTATATCTTCTTTCTCTTCTTCAATCTCGTTTCTGAAGTCTCGGAGCTCTTTCTCTTTTCTCTCCTGCATGTTCTCCTTCTTGCTCTCCACTATCTGGTTAGCCTCTTCTTCTGCGTCGGAGATGATCTCTTCCCGGCTCTCCTCGGAGTCTTCGATAATGGATTTGGCGTCTTTCTCTGCCTTTTTGACTTCTTGTACTACATTACTCAAAACGAAACCACCGCAAGTAGACATGAGCATTGAAAGGTTTATAAAAGGTGCGAGCAGGATTTCTCCGCCTCCTCTTTAAAAAAGTTCTGCTAGGTCCGGTTCTCAGTTTAAAAGTTTAGAGTCAGTCAAGGAATTATCATGGAAGAACGCGGCGTGGAAATCTTCGTACCTGAAGAGGAAGAGCCCGACAAGGACTCGAACGTATTCTACAACAAGGACATGAAGAACAACAGAGACATATCAGAGGCCGCGCTCAAAGTCTTCCGCCAGAAAATCGAAGTACCGGAGTTCAACATCTCCGATGCCCTCGCAGCATCGGGAGTCAGAGGATTCCGGTACGCAGACCACGGAAACATCTACCTGAACGATACAAACCCGAAGGCCATAGAAAGCATAGGTAAAGGCCTTGAAGAAAACGGTATTGAGGCCGAAATCTCTGATCAGGACGCAAACGTCTTCCTCTCGGAGAACAGAAACTTCTTCCACTTCATCGATATCGACCCTTTCGGCCCTTTCACACCGTACCTTGACTCAACAGCTAGAGCAGCAAACTACCAGAGCTTCGTAGGCCTGACCGCGACGGACAACGCAGTGCCGGCCGGAAGCTACAAGAAGACCTGCATGAGGCGGTACGGATCGACCCCGCTGAAGAACTCACTGATGCATGAGACAGGCCTCAGAATATATATTAAAGAAGTGTTCCAGAACTTTGCGCGTTACGACAAATGCTTTGATCCTAAGATCTGCTGGCATGAAAGACATTACTCCCGGGTCATGGGCCGTGTAACGGAATCTAAGAGCAGAGCTAACCGGGCCCTGGAAAACATAGGATACATGAGCTTCTGCCCTGAATGCCGGTGGAGAAAACTGGAAAGAGTCGATGAATGTGGCTACTGCGGCTCAGAAGTTAAATTAGCAGGACCTCTCTGGACAGGCAAGATCTCCGACCAGAGATTCACGGAAGAAGTTCTGGAAGAGATGCCGGAGGACTGGGAGTCGCGTGAGTTAATCGAGTTACTGGATTCGGAGGCCGAGATCCTGACTCCTTTCTATGACCTCCATGAAATGGCCTCCGCCACAGGAGTGATGGCGCCGAAAAGAGAAAGAGTCATAGAAGATTTAAGGGGGAAAGGTTATCCTGTATCGCGAACGCACTTTTCTCCTACAGGTATAAGAACTGATGCGGCTATAGAAGATATAATATCTGTAATGAAAGAACAGGAGTGATTATCTGATTTAAGACTGGCTTAGATATTGCTCCCGAAGATTTTTAAATCGGCTGGTCGCAGTTTTTGATGTGAATGAGATATAGTAATAGTAATTACGGCTCTAATCGATCTTCGCCGCCAGAAATAGAAAAGGGCAGCGATGAAGTAGCGGGAGCTGACAGAGAGCAAATAAATGAGCTTTTATCCGAACTAGGAATAGATGCTACAGCGGAAGAGGTTCTTGAGGGTGCAGAGACTGCTGATGTAACACTTGGTGTACAGCTTGATCGAGATTATGCGAGGGACTACTGGAAGGCAACCGTGCACAATGATGAAGTCCTTGCTAGACAGGTAACAGTAGAATTCCACGTTGAAGGCCGCAGGAATCAGAGATACGAAGCTACAGAGGTCTGGAAGCCAGCTTACGATGTTTTCAGTTTGCCAAGCTACATGGCAGCAGAAGATGTCGCAGATGATGGAGAGTTGGTAGATGCTTCTTCAGCAACTATAACTGAAAAAGCAAGTACAGATTGAGTTATAGTATAAAAATTGGAAGAAAAGATAAGTGTAGAAAAGGCCTTCAGTTGGATTTTTCTTCGAGCTCTTCTTCGAGGCCTAGCTTCTCTGCAAGTTCTTTGTAGCGGTTCCTGATCGTTACTTCTGTTACTCCTACTACGTCTGCTACTTCTCTCTGTGTTCGTTTTTCGCCTTCAAGCACTGCTGCGATGTAGAGTGCTGCAGCTGCGAGGCCTGTCGGTCCTTTTCCGGATAGCAGGTCTCTTTCTCTTGCTTCTTTCAGGATGTTACGTGCTCGGGCCTGAACTTCTCCTGAAAGCTGGAGTTTCCCAGCGAATCTCGGAACGTAGTCCTGAGGTTTGGCCGGTAGGATTCTGAGGCCTAGTTCTCTTGCTACGTATCTGTATGCGCGTCCGATCTCTCTTTTCTCGATACCGGATGCGTCGGAGATCTCGTCAAGGGTTCTCGGTGTCCCCTGTTTTCTCGCGACGATGTAGATGATTGCAGAAATGATGGACTCCATTGAACGTCCCCGAACAAGGCCTTGATCTACTGCCTTCTCGTATAGTCGTGCTGTTTCCTCGTGTACGCTTTCTGGAAGGTTCAGGTTGGAGATCATGGAGTTTAGCTCGGATAGAGCAAATCCAAGGTTCCTATCCTTTGACTTTGTCAGTCTCTTGTGCCATTTACGCAGTCTGTAGTACTGGGCACGTTTGTTACCTGAGACTTTGTAGAGTTCTCCAGAACCTTTTCCGATTTCTGTGGATACCCCCATGTCGTGCTTTGTATATGTAAGCGGCTGTCCCGCACGGGCCTTTTTCTCCTTCTCTTCTGCGTTGAATGCTCTCCACTCTGCAGATTCATCTATACGATCTTCGTCAATAACAAATCCACATTCTATACAGATAAGCTCTCCTTTGGATGAGTCTTCCTCGAAACGCTGAGAATCACATTCTGGACATGTAAGTACTGTTTCGCCTTCTTCGGCCTCTTCCTGGACCACTTCATATCCTTCTTCGCCCTCTACCTCTTCCTCAGCTTCTTCTTGGCCCTCGGTTTCTTCTTTCTCCTCTTCTTCTTCCTCCCATTCTTCAGGGACTTCATAATTATCAAACTGTCTTCGTGGAATGTTGCCTTCCTCTGTCATTTTTAATTTTACACCTAAACAAGGCCTAAAGGAAGGCCAACTTTTTTATGCATTAGCCCTGCTTGTTTTATCTTTCAGTAGTAACAGCTTGTTGCGGGCTCAAGGGCAGGGCAGATAATTTAACAGTCATTCTGTCATATTTTTGATATGGATGAGGAGAAGTTGAGGACGCAGAGAGAGACTCTTGCTGTCACCGCTTTACTTATGCTTGGTAGCCTTTTGATACTTTACCCGTTTCTTGACTCGATTTTGATGGCTGTAGTCGTCTCATACCTGCTGAAGTTCGCCCACGACTGGGTAAACAGCTACCTTAAGAATGACATGCTGTCATCGGTGACAGTGATATCGACAGTGGTCGGAGTGATATCGATGGGACTGTACTTCTTCCTGAATAACTTCTTCGCAATCCTATCTCAGGTAGAACAGTTCTCAGGCCAGTTAAGTGATGGAGTAACGAATATAGTTAACTTCCTCAACCTTTCACCGTCCGTACAGCAGAATATTCAGGAATTCATTGATCAGGCCTCCAGCGAAGTCTCAAACGTACTGATACAGATGTTCGTATCCGCACCTTCGCTACTGATCGATGTAGGCATATTCTTCGTAACTGCTATATTCCTTTACAGGGATAGAGCGAAGTTAAGCAGCCAAATTAAAGGTTTCCTAGATGAGATGCCTAGGCCTGAAGAAAAGATAATTAGATCGCTGCTTCACTCGATAGATAAGATCTTCCGCGGAGTATTCATGACACAGTTCATAGTAGCAGTAATACTAGGAGTAATAACTGGTATAGGCCTTTACCTAATCGCATTGATAACCTCGCCTATCCCACTGATTCCTCTCTGGTCCTTCCTTGTCGCACTGGCCGCATTGCTTCCACTGGTCGCAGCATTCATGTTCTACGTACCGCTAGGAGGATACTATATTATTATGAGCCAGCCACTCAAAGGATCGCTGATCATAGTGTTTGGAATCATCGCGTTGAACGTGATGACGGAGATCTTCCTCAGGCCTTACATTGGCTCGAAACAGATGGAAGAACATCCTCTGGTTGTATTCCTTGGATTCCTTGCAGGTCCTCTGGTACTCGGGCTTAAAGGATTGATTATAGGCCCACTGTTGCTTATACTCACAAAGGAATTTGTAATGGACTATGCTAATCTAGTTTCCGACGAACCTGCTGGCCCCCACAACGTGGACACGGAGGAGTAGATACTTCATGGCCGCAGTTACTGCATACATTCTTCCACTCTAGCTTTTTCTCAATCTTATCCTCCATGAAACCCTCGATATCTGCATCAAGGTGAAGGCCTAGGTTCTGCAGATCTTTGTCATCAGTGACCAGTTCCCGGCCTAGTGTAAGAGCCAGCGCCAGAAGTTTCTCATCTGTTTCAGAAGTGGCAGCATCGATCTCCTCCGCCTTATCATGCACTTCTTTCAGCATTTTGGGGTCTGGCTGCGAAACCTGTAAGTCGAGTAGATCAGCCTTCATACCGGCTCCTCTGCTTTTCATCTCTTCCAGTACTTCTGGCACTGTGTAGGCCTCGCTGAACTTTTTGTCGGCGCGGCCGTGAATGATTACGTTGGCGTCGATTACTGCCATAGTCTTTTCTGGAGGACCTATCCTTATTAAAAAATATTTTGACATGGTATATCTGTGATTAACCAATGAGTCTACCTAACGCACCAGTCGAACGAATAATCAGAAATGCAGGCGCAGAAAGAGTGTCGGAAAAAGCAGTTGAAGAACTTAAAGATGCTCTAGAAGATCTGGGAGAAGAGATCTCAGCAGATGCTATGGGAGTAGCAGATCATGCAGGAAGAAACACTGTAAAAGCAGAAGATATTGACTTAGCTACCCGGTGAATCAGTTGATGAAAATCAGAGATTTTAGGTATTGCAAAAGACCACGAGGTGGTCTTTGAATGCCGAGACAGGTTGAAGCGTCACAGGTAAGCAATGGAACATACATCATGCTGGACGAGGAACCATGCGAAGTGAGAAGCATGAGCAAATCCTCCCCGGGAAAACACGGATCCGCAAAGGCCAAGATCAAGGCACGAGGAGTATTCGACGGAAAGGACAGACACGTTACCAAGCCAGGAGACGCAATGCTGATGAGTCCGGACGTCGAAAAGAAAGTAGGCCAGGTAGTATCCAGAGATGGAAGCATCGCACAGATCATGGACATGGATACCTACGAGACAGAGGAAATGGAACTGCCAGAAGACCTAGATGCTGGTGAAGGCGACCAGATCAAGTACTGGGTCATCGCAGACCGGAAACTGGTCAAAGGCCTCAAAGATTAGAGAGTCCTTTAACCCAACTCTTCTCTCATTTTCTACTCTATTTTTCTTAATTAAGTTAAAGGAGGAAACCGCAAACTGCCATATGAACTGGGAAAGACTTAGAGAAAAAATACTGGAGGAAAACTATCCTTCCGAACAGGAACTTCAGAAGATAGAAGGGCTCTACACAGAGATCTCAGGCTTTATCACAGGAGAATATGGCCTGGAAACCCATTTCGCAGGATCAGCAGGCAGAGAAACCTGTATGGCCGGCGACAAAGATATAGATCTATTCGTACTATTCCCAGAAGATACTGAAAGAAAAGAACTGGAGGAAAAAGGCCTGGAAATAGGTAAAAAAACCTTCGAAAACTTCAATGCTGACTACCATGTCGAGTATGCGGAGCATCCTTATACGAAAGGTCATATCAAAGGCGTGGAAGTTGAGATAGTGCCATGCTTCGATACAGATCCTGGAGATATCAGGAGTGCAGTTGACAGAACGCCATACCATTCTAGATGGGCCAGAAACAATCTTGATGAAGAACAGAGAAAAGAAGCAGTGATACTGAAGAAGTTTCTGAAGACTCAGGGCCTCTACGGTTCTTCATTGAGAAGAAGAGGTTTCTCCGGCTATCTATGTGAGATACTGATTTCAGAGTATGAGGATTTCCGTAGCTTGCTGGTAGACGCAGAGGACTGGCCTGAGCAAAAGGTTATAGACCCGGAAAACCATCACGAACAAGGCCTTCCCGAAGAGCTGGAGCAGAAGTTCTCGGAGGACAACCTTGTGGTTATCGATCCTGTGGATCCTGAGAGGAACGTTGCTGCAGTTCTCTCGACTGAGAACTATGCAGATTTCATCTACGAGGCCTGGAAGTTTAATACTGAGGCTGGGATCAACTTCTTCCGCGAATCCGGGCCGGAATACGATCGTTTCGAGCTGGAGCAGGAGGTCAAGGATAGAGGAGACTTCCTGGTTCTCGAGTTCGAATCTCCGGAGGAGGTTGACGATGTCGTATACCCGCAGATGAGGAAGGCTCTGTCACGACTCAAGTCCGAACTGGAGAAGAATGATTTCAGGATCTACGAATCAGGATTTCACGTCGACGGGGGAGAGGCCAGGATATTCTTTGAGCTAGATCAGCATCTTCCATTGGTAGAGGAGTTGAAAGGGCCTAGGGTTTTCCATGGCCGTGATCATATCAGGCAGTTCACTTCGAAGTACGACAACACTTTCGTGCAGGGTGATAGACTGGTTGCGAAGACTGAGCGAGAGTACACTGATGCACGCAGCCTTTTGAAGGGTTTCGTCTCCCGTAGCCGTGATGAGTTGAAGGAGGCCGGTATTCCGAACTATGTTGCGGAGAAGATGGAGGAGGCCCGTTTCTCCGAGGTAATTGTTGAAGACGATAAATGGTTAAATTATCTGGCCGAAAAACTACATGTGATTGATCAATGAGCAATGTAAATATTGTTGTAGGGCTTTCAGGAGTCGGAAAATCAACAGTACTTGAAGAAGCCATGCTTCTCGCCGATGAAGAATACGAAGTAATCAACTACGGCGACAGAATGTATGAAACAGCCAAGGAGCAGGGCCTCGCTGATTCAAGAGACGACATGAAAGATATAGGGGTAGAAAAGTACAAGGAGATACAGAAAGAGGCTGCAGAATCCATTGTGGAGATTGCAGAAGAAGCAGAAGACGGCAATGTAATTGTCGATACTCATGCAGCGATCAAAACACCTTATGGATACATTCCAGGCCTTCCAAAGTGGACTGTCGAAAACCTGAATCCTGATAAAATCATTATCCTGGATGCTTCCGCCAAAGAACTTTACAGGAGAAGCACAGGTGACAGCGGCCGGGACAGAGAACACGATTCTCCGGAGGATATTGAGGAGTACAGACAGATTGCCCGGGAAATGGCCTCAGCAGGATGCGTGCTGACAGGAGCCTACCTGAAGATTATCGAAAACAAGAAAGGCAAGGCTCAGGAAGCAGCAAGGGAACTTATCGACTCGCTACAGGCGTGAAAGAGGGGTTCCTTACTCTTCATCTTCCTTTTCTTTCTCAAGGTAGTACTTCGGGCTGACAACTATCAGATATGTACCGACCAGAGCTGATGTAAGCCGGCCCAGGATAAACCCTAGTGTGCCAAGCGCCTGCATCACCCCGCTGGACGCAGCAGAAACTCCGAAAAGCAGGAAGGAGAAAACCATCAGGGCCGTCACTTCTCTCCTGTTTTCTGATGAGAAACTGGCTGATTCTCTGAAGCCATCTATCACTCCGTTCCTGATTAAAGTGATCGTCAGGAAGTACGACGCGAAACCTGTTAAGAG
>Ga0102936_1000207_pt1 | contig 23180 bp, 24 predicted proteins | sample SalPon2_A_H2O_MG_FD_78502 | JGI IMG/M metagenome (GOLD analysis project Ga0102936, IMG submission 78502) | Salt pond water microbial communities from South San Francisco under conditions of wetland restoration - Salt Pond MetaG R2_A_H2O_MG | ecosystem: Environmental > Aquatic > Non-marine Saline...
CGACCGAACGCGCCGGCCGCGCTCAGGACAAAGAGGACCTGATGGAGCGCCTGCGCGACCTCGGCTACATGTAGACGTCGGCTAACGAACTCCTCCAATTTCGCTTTTTGTCGCGGTCGGGGGCTTTCTGGCTGTTCCCGTCCCGATACGCTGAGGCACGCGAACGGTTTCGTCTGCCCAGTACTACTAGTCGTAGGTCCAGTAGTTGGCCGACCCGATACTGATTCGGACCGCCCTATTCTCGGGCCACTCGTCCTCGTCGGCCCCGTAGCGGCGGTTGATACGCCGGTGAATCTCTCGGGCTTCCTCGTCGTCTTCGACGACCCTCGCCGTTCCACGCAGGGTGACGCCCCACTGGGCGTCGGGACCGTCGGAGTGCTCGACCGAGAGCGCGACGCGGGGGTTTCGGCGGATGTTGTCGAGCTTTCGTCCGGTTGTGACGATGTCGATACCACCGTCGCGGTAGTCGTACCAGACGGGAGCGACGTGGGGGCGGTCGTCGTGGCAGGTCGCCAGATGCGCGACGTAGACGCCGCTCGTGAGCAGCGAAACGGCCGCGTCGGGAATCGAGTCGGGCATGGCTGGAATACGGGTGCAGGCCACTGTAACCTATCGGCCGCACAATCTGTCTCCGCCTTGTCGGAACACTCATCCATGCACCGGAACACCACCCGCGTATGAGTGAGCCCTCCTACGACTGGCTGACACTCGACGACGACGAGGAGATTCGCTGGTCCGGCCAGCCCGCTCCCGAGACGATGTACGGCGCGTATCTGATAGGTATCCCGCTGATACTTCTGTTCGGTCTCGGACTGGGTATCATCCTCGCGGCGTATCTGAACCAAAAGAACACCGACTACGTGGTGACGACCAAGAGCATCTACGAGAAGACCGGCATCCTCAGCCGCTCGGTGTCGGAAGTCGAGTACGAGAAGGTCCAGAACACCTCCTTCTCGGTCGGCGTGGTTGGCCGGTACTTCGACTACGGAAACGTGGACATCAGCACCGCCGGCGGCTCCGGCGTCGAGATGAGCCTCCGAGGTGTCAACAACCCACAGGACGTACAGAAGCGACTGAGCCGCCGGGTCAAAGAGATTCAAGGGAGCAAGCGGGACGACGAGGAGACGAAACCCGACGTGCTCGAAGAGATACTGACCGAACTGCGGGCTATCCGCGAGTCGGTCGAACGCGACGAGGAGCGGGCACAGCGGACCGGCGAGGGCGGGACGGACAGATGAGCGTCCCCGACTGGGCACCGGCTGCGGCCGACGAAACCGTCGTCTGGCAGGGGCAACCGCGGAGCCGCGTCGCCCTCCAAGGCGTCGCTGCGGGGCTCGTCGGCGTCGTGGTCGTCGCCGCTGGGGCACTGCTCGCCGCACGCAGTGGGGCGGTTCCGGCCCGTCTTTTCGTGCCGGCCGCCGTCGTTCTGGGGTCGCTCGCACTGGCGGTGCCGACGGCCGCGATGTGGCTCTGGCGGCAGTCGACGCACTACCTGCTGACCGACGCGGCGCTGTACCACCGGACCGGCGTGCTCTCGGTAACGGTGACAGAACTCCGCTCGAACAAGATTCAGAACACGAGCTACTCACAGGGGATTCTGGGAACGGTCTTCGACCACGGCACCGTCACTATCGACACCGCGGGGAGTCAGGGTGCGGAACTGACGCTGCGAGCGCTCGACGGGCCACAGGCGGTCCACCAGCGAATCGCAGCGCGGGCGGGAACCGAGACGCGCGAGCGTGACGGGATTCCGGGTACGCTCGACCAGTGGCAGGCGGTCCGAACCGAAGCGCAACGGATTCGCACGGCACTCGACAGCGAGTGAGCTACGCGTCGGTGACGCGGTAGTCATCTCCCTCGCGTTCGAGGCGGCCGTTGGCGACGCCGACCCGCAGCGCTCGGTCGACCTCCCGTTTGTCGATGCTCGTCGCCCCCAGCAACGACTCGACCTGCGCGCGCGAAACCATCCCGACGCATCGCGTCCGTCCGCGATAGCCGCGGCAACGCGGTCCAGAATTTCGCTGGGCATCGAGTGGACGGACGCACGCCGGCCACTTGGCTGTCCCGTGTCGGCACCTATTTTTCCGGCCCGGCCCTATGAGCGGGCGTGAGCGAACGCCGAGAGCGGACTATCCTCGCGGCTGTCGTCTTCGCCGTCCTGCTGTCGCAGGTGTTGCTCTACCCCGGCATCGACACCCTCGTTCGAGCGCTTGGTGCGGGATTCATCCTCGACGCGAGCATGTGGTTTCTCGCCGCGGAGTTCGCTGCGTTCGTCGCCTTCGCCGGGGTTTGGGGCGCTGTCAGCGACGCTACCGGCCGGCGCGTCCCGCTCGTCGTCGGCGGCGCGCTAACAGGTAGTGCGCTGTACGCCGTGTTGGCCGTCGCCCCCGGCGTCACCGGTATCTCGTTCGGCACGGTGCTGCTCATCCGGGCGCTGCAGGGCGCGGCGACAATCGCCGCGTTCTCGCTGTCGATGACGATGCTGATGGACCTCCCCGGCGGCCACGGCAAGAACATGGGCGCGGCGGGAATCGCCATCGGTGGCGGGACGGCGCTCGGCGCGCCGCTCGGGGGCCAGCTGTACGGGTTCGGGCCGTTGGTGCCGCTGTACGCCGCGAGCGCGTTGTTGGTGGTCGTCGCCCTGCTCGCGGCGCTGGTGCCCGAGCGAACCACGGTGGGTGACGGCGGCCGACTCCGCCGGGCAGCGGCCCGGCTCGGTGAGACGCCCGAGCTGTCGATACCCTACGCGTTCGGCTTCGTCGACCGCCTGACTGCGGGCTTTTTCGCGCTCGTCGGGACACTGTACTTTCGAACCCAGTTCGAGCTTTCCCCCGGGGAGACCGGACTCGTGCTGGCGCTGTTTTTCGCGCCCTTCGCCCTCCTGCAGTACCCCTTCGGCGTCCTCTCCGACCGGGTGGGCCGGACCGGCCCCATCGTCGCCGGGTCGTCGCTGTACGGGCTGGCCGTCGTCGGTGTCGGCCTCGCCCCGAGCATCGAACTGGCGGGTGCGGGGATGGTGCTGGTCGGCGTCATCGGCGCGCTGATGGCCCCGGCGACGATGGCGCTCGTGACGGATATCGCCGGCGAGCGCGAACGCGGGACGGCGATGGCCGGCTTCAACGCAGCCGGCAGTCTCGGCTTTTTGGCGGGCATCCTCGTCGGCGGTTTCGTTGCCGGCGAGTACGGCTACTTCGCGGCCTTCCTCGTCGCCGGCGGCGGGGAACTCGCGCTGGCGCTGGTGGCGCTGCCGCGGTTGTTGAGGCTGGAACTCCCGACTGAAACGCAACCGACAGAATGAGCGGGGCCACCGAACAGTTCACATACCCCGCCAGCCACACAGAGTGACCCGTCGGATATAGGCGGTGCAGTGCGCAAAAGCATTCGCGCGAACGGAGTGAGCGCGATTCACTGAACCGAGGTCGAAGGCCGAGGTTCGGCCTTTTTAGCGTAGATTTTTGCGCCGAGTGGTTCCCGCAGTGAGCCAAGCGAACGAGGAAACCCGAGGCGGAAAAAGGTACGTTCGCACGCTCATCCTAACAGCTAATGCACCGTCTCTCGGGTGCAACCAACACCTCGTAACTCCTTCTATGAGGCCCTCGATAGAGTAGCTACCGGGCGTCCTCGACGGCGTCCAGCGCCTCGGGGTTCTCGATGCTGGACATGTCGCCCAACTCCTCGCCGCGGTACACTGACCCGATGGCTCGACGGAGAATCTTCCCGCTCTGGGTCTTCGGGAAGCCGTCGACGAACAGCACCTCGCGGGGTTGGAACGGTTTACCCAGTTCTACGCCAACCGTGGACCGAATCGCGTCGCGGAGCGAGTTGTCCGGGTCGTGGTCGGGTTCGAGGACGACGTAGCAGACGACGGCCGTCCCTGTGGTTTCGTCCGGGACGCCGACGGCGGCGGCCTGATTGACCGCCGGATGGTCCATCGCCGCGCCCTCGACTTCCGCGGGGCCGACCTTCCGCCCGGCGACGTTGAGCGCGTCGTCGGCCCGGCCGTGCAGGAACCAGAGGCCGTCCTCGTCTTTCTGTGCCCAGTCGCCGTGGTTCCAGAGGTTGTCCCAGCGGGACCAGTACTCCTCGATGTAGCGCTCGTCGCCGCTCCACAGCGAGTTGGTCATCGACGGACAGGAGTCCCGCGCGACGAGATACCCGCGCTCGTGTGTGTCCGCGATGGACTCGCCGTCCTCGTCGACGATATCGATATCCATCCCCAGCCCCGGGCCGCCGAGCGTACCGGGTTTGAGCGACTGGATGGGCATCGGCATCAGGAAACAACCCATGATTTCGGTGCCGCCGGAGATGTTGATGATGGGACACTCCTCGTTGCCGACGTTCTCGTAGAACCACAGCCACGACGCGGGGTCCCACGGCTCGCCGGTCGAGCCGAGCAGGCGGAGACTGGAGAGGTCGTGGCCCGCGAGCCACCCTTCGCCCTCCTTCCGCAGCGCGCGAATAGCGGTCGGCGAGACGCCGAAGACAGTCAGGTCGTGGCGGTCGATGAGTTCCCAGTAGCGGTCCGGCTGTGGGTAGTCCGGCGCGCCCTCGTAGACGAATACAGTGCCACCGAGGGCGTGGTTGCCCAACAGCGTCCACGGCCCCATCATCCAGCCGATGTCGCTGACCCAGAAAAAGCGGTCGCCGGGCGTGTGGTCGAAGCCGAACTGTATCTCCTTTGCCGCCTGTAACAGTGCCCCGGCGTGCGTGTGGACGATACCCTTCGGCTCGCCGGTGGTGCCCGAAGAGTACAGCAGCATCGATTCGGCCTCGCTCGGGAGAGATTTGGTCTCGTAGCGGTCTGACTTCCCGAGGACGGCGTCGGCCCACCACTCGTCCCGGCGGGTCCACGTCAGTGTCTCCTCGGGGTCGTCAGCCAGTCTAAGCCTGTCGTAGACGACGACGTGTTCGACACCGGGGCCGTCGGCGGCTCCCGTCGCCTGTTCGATAGCCTCGTCCGCAGTGTCTTTCAGATGGACCCCGTCGCCCCGGCGGTAGAAGCCGTCGGCAGTGAACAACACGTCGGGGTCAGCGTCCGCGAGTCGCGTCGCCGTCGCGTCGACGCCGAACCCGGAGAAGACGGGCACGACGATGGCACCGACTTTGAGACAGCCGTAGAAGATGCTCGCCACCTCCGGAAGCATCGGCATGTACAGCGCGACGGTGTCGCCTGTCTCTACGCCGACCGAGTCGAGGTAGTTCGCCACCTGATTGCTCTCGGCGCGGAGGTCGTAGTAGGTGTACTGTCGCACGTCGCCGGGTTCACCCTCCCAAACGAGCGCGACGCGATTGCGGGCATCGGTGTCACGGGCGGCGTAGCGGTCGACGCAGTTGTGTGCGGCGTTCAGTTGCCCGCCGGGGTACCACTCGGTGAACTGGGGACCGTCGTAGCTCACGGTTTCACCGTTCGCTGTCGTCGGGACGCGTCGCGTCTCGCTGTTCCGAACGGTATCGTAGTCCTCGAAGAAGTCGATACCGAGGTAGTCGACGAGTTCGTCCCAGAACCACTCGACACCCGACGCCTCGACCCCCTCGATATCGGTCGTCGTCCGCCGAATCAGGTCGCCGTAGTCCGCGATGTCGTGGTCCTGCATGAACGCCCAGACGTTGGTCGATTCGACGAACGCCCGTGTCGGTTCGTGGACCACGCGGTCCGTCTCGTCGAGTGAGTCCATATCCTGAGTTTCGGTAACAATGCACTAAGTAATATCGTGGCTGTGTGCCCCGACCGCGCCGCGGTGCAACGACGGGCTACCCGAGAAACCCTTTTGCCCGCGGACGGCCAATTTCGGCTCATGTACGTTCGGGATGCGAAAAACCGCGAGGAGGTCTGGCTGTTGGACCGTATCGAGGAGATGGGGCTTGACGAGACAGCATTCCGTTCGCGCGACTACGTCGTCGCCATCGACGAGCAGAGCCACGAGAAGGCCGGCTTCGGCCGCATCCGAATCCACAAACCCGACGACGGCGACCCCATCTGCGAACTGACCAGTATCGGTGTTCTCCCGGTGTGGCGCGGGCAGGGCGTTGGGGCCCACGTCGTCGAACGACTCGTCGAGTACGCCGCCGACGAGGGGTTCGAGGTCGTGTACTCGCTGACGAGCGCCGCCGACTACCTCGCGCAGTTCGGCTTCGAGCGGGTCGCGGTCGAGCAGTTGCCGGGGCCGCTACGGGACCGATTAGACACCAAGCGCGAGAACATCCAACCCGAAGCCATCCCGCTGCGACTGGACCGCCCGTCGTTCAACGTCCCGCCACGGTTCCGCGAGCGGTTCAAGAACGCCGCGGCCGGCGAATCCGAACCGGAGCCCGAAGACTCCGCCGAGGACTTCGGTATCGACCCCGACGAAGCGACCTACAAGTACGACACCGGTCGCTAGCGAACGTCGACGACTTCGACTTCGAACACTAGTGTGCGGCCGGCGAGTTCGTGGTTGAAGTCCACTTGAACGGCGTCGTCGCGGACGGCGGTCACGTCACCGTGGAGTTCGTTCTTGGCTTCGACGTGGAGGCCGACCTCGGGTTCGGAGCCGACCATCTCCTCGAAGGCTTCGGGGTCGTACTCCCGAATTTTCTCCTCGGCAATCTCGCCGTAAGCTTTCGCCGGCGGCACTTCGATAGTCGCTTCCTCGCCTTCTTCGAGCCCGACGAGGCCCTCGTCGAGGCCCTCGATGATATCGCCTCGACCGACGGTAAAAGAAAGCGGCGCGTACTCGGCCGGCTGGACGCCCTGTGCGGTGATGAGGTCCTCGTGGCGTGCGACCTCCTGCCGGGAGGTGTCGAAGAGACTCCCGTCCTCGAAACGACCGACGTAGTGGATGGTGACGCCATCCCCGGGTTCGATTGGCATACTGCGGTGTCGGGCAAGGAGTGAGTTAAAGCCAACCCTCGCCGGCCGCGGTAGGACCGTCCACACTGTCCATATGCACAGATTACTCGGGTAAAACGTACATTATCTTTTTGTATAGTCGCGGCGACCGACACGGTGGACGTGTCAAAATGTCAATGAATGCCGTGGTCTATCAGGGGCCACACGAAGTAGCGATAGAAGAGGTCGGCGAACCGGAGATAGAACACCCGAACGACGTTCTCATCGACATCACCACCTCCTGCATCTGTGGGTCGGACCTCCACATGTACGAGGGGCGGACGGCCGCCGAACCGGGCATCGTCTTCGGCCACGAGAACATGGGCGTCGTCACCGACGTTGGGTCGGCGGTCTCCACACTCGAAGAGGGCGACCGCGTCGTCGCGCCGTTCAACGTCGCCTGCGGGTTCTGTGAGAACTGCGAGGACGGCTACACCGGCTTCTGCACCAACGTCAACCCCGGCTTCGCCGGCGGTGCCTACGGCTACGTGGCGATGGGGCCGTACAAGGGCGGACAGGCCGAGAAACTCCGCATTCCCTACGCCGACTACAACGCCCTGCAACTCCCCGAGGGCGACCAGCACGAGGACGCTTTCGCCTTGCTCGCAGACATCTTCCCGACGGGGTGGCACGGCACGGAACTTGCCAACCTCGAACCCGGTGACTCCGTCGCCATCTACGGGGCCGGCCCGGTCGGGCTGATGGCCGCCTACAGCGCGAAAATCAAGGGCGCATCCGAGATTTACTCTATCGACCGCGTCCCGAGCCGACTCGAACTGGCCGAGGACCACTGCGACGCGACGGCCATCAATTTCGAGGAGGGCGACCCGGTCGAGCAAATCAAGGACGAACACGGCGGCATGGTTGACAAGGGTGTCGACGCAGTCGGGTATCAGGCCATCGACCCCGAGAAGGAGGCCGACGATGCTTACGACCCCGCCCGGGAGAACCCCGCCGTGGTGCTGAACAACCTCATCCGGACGGTGCGGCCGACCGGCCAACTGGGTATCCCCGGGCTGTACGTCCCCGAAGACCCCGGTGCGCCCGACGACATGGCCGCACAGGGTCGGCTCGGCATCGACTTCGGCCTGCTGTTCGAGAAGGGCCAGAAGCTCGGTACCGGCCAGTGCAACGTCAAGTCCTACAACCGCGAACTGCGTGACCTCATCATCGAGGGACGGGCGGACCCGTCTTGGGTGGTCTCTCACCGCGTCAACCTCGACGACGCGCCCGAGATGTACGAGAAGTTCGACGAACGCGAGGAAGGCGTCACCAAAGTCTTACTCGAACCCTGAGACAGCGCCCGACGCCGGCGGGTGCCGCTCGCCCGTCGGCGTTCGGCCGCGCTCGTCGGCACCGATATAGTTGCCCGGCTGATACGTACAGTCATGTGCCAGTACTGCAGTTACCGGTTCCACGACGAGTGGGGTGCGCTGCTCGCCTACGACGAGGTCTATCAAGCAGCGATGGGCGCTACGTCGCAGTCCACCTACGGCTTCCACGAGGAGTGGGACGAACTCCGCGAGGAAGTCGGCTACGGCGCGTAGCTCGGGGGCAGGGAGTCAGGACTCACGTGGGAACGGGTCCGCGTCGGCCGACGGGACCGCCTCGTCGTCGGTCACGAGACAGTCGTCCAGTCGTGCCGTCAGCGCGTCCGCATCGAGGTCGTAACCGATGACGACGAACCGCGTCGCCGGGTCGTCGTCGCCCCACTCACCGATGGGGCCGGCCTGTACCGCCGGGCCGGCCTGACTCACACCCAGGACGGTGTCGGGCCGACTCGCGACCCAGACGAACCCCTTGGCTCGCACGATATCGCCGTCCCAGTCGTCGAGCCACGCGTCGAAGCGTTCGGGGTGGAACGGCTCCTCGCGGCGATAGACGACCGATTCGACGCCGTGGGCCTCCGGGGCCGACAGCCCCTCGCCGTGGCTGTGGCCACCGCGTCTGTGCATGTTGTCCGCACCGTCAGCGTCCGCAAGCGCCGCTTTCCACCCCTGCAGTCGGCTCGCGCTCTCGAAGTCGAACCGGCCGGTGTCGAGCACTTCGTCGGTGTCGACCTCGCTGTAAGTCGTCCGGTGGACGGCCGCCCGTGGCTGGAGTTCACGGATGGCTGCCTCGACGGCGTCGAGGTCGTCGTCGGGCACCATGTCGCACTTGTTCAACAGCAACACGTCACAGAACTCTATCTGGTCGACCATCACCTCTGTGAGGGGGCGCTCGGGGTCGGGCGCGGCGTCGGGCAGCGACTCGTCGGGGTCGAACGCCTTCCAGAAGCCGTAGGCGTCGACCACCGAGACGGTCGTATCGAGCGTGAACCGCTCGGGCAGCGACGCCTCGTCGGTCCCGACGGTCAGGGTGCGAGCGATGGGTATCGGCTCGCTGATGCCCGACGCCTCGACGACGAGCGTATCGAAGTCGCGCTCGTCGGCCAAGCGAGTGATTTCGGTCACGAGGTCGTCCTGCAGCCGACAACAGATACAGCCGTTCGAGAGGTCGACGATACCCTCCTCGCCTTGCTCGGCGAGCAACTCCGCGTCGACGTTTATCTCGCCCATATCGTTGACGACGACTGCAATCTTCCGACCGTCCGGATCGGACAGCAGGCGATTGACCAGCGTCGTCTTGCCCGCCCCCAACGGCCCGCTGATAGCGGTTATCGGAATCTGTTCTGGTTGTTCTGCTGTCATTTGGTGTGAGTGGAGGTGCCACGGCGTAATGAATCCTCGGTGGCAACGCGCGTCGCGGTGTCGCGAACCCTTAAGCCGGGACCGGCCCACGATTTCGGTATGTTCGACCCCGACGAACTGGAGGCCATTCGCGAGGCGAAAGCCGAGTGGGAACGTGAGGATGTCGGGCCGACTGTCGACCGCTTCGGCGAGCGCGAGGCGACGTTCACCACGGATACGGCGGGCCGCGAAGTGAGCCGGTTGTACACACCCGCAGACGTGGCCGGCCTCGACTACGAGGACGATTTGGGCCTTCCCGGCCGGGAGCCGTACACCCGCGGGGTCTACTCGACCGGGTACCGCGGCCGGCTATGGACGATGCGCCAGTACGCGGGGATGGGGACTGCCGAGGAGACCAACGAACGGTTCCACTACCTGCTGGACGAGGGCCAGACCGGACTCTCGATGGCGTTCGACCTCCCGACACAGATGGGGTACGACTCCGACGATTCGATGGCCGCCGGCGAAGTCGGAAAGACCGGCGTCGCAATCGACTCGCTGGCCGATATGGAGACGGTCTTCGAGGGAATCCCGCTGGACGAGGTGTCCACGTCGATGACTATCAACGCCCCCGCGAGCGTCCTGCTGGCGATGTACATCGCCGTCGGAGACATGCAAGGCGTCGACCGCGAGGAACTTCGGGGCACCATCCAGAACGACGTGCTCAAAGAGTACATCGCCCGCAACACGTTTATTTACCCGCCCGAGCCCTCGATGCGCCTCATCACCGATATCTTCGAGTTCTGTGCCGAGGAGACGCCCAACTTCAACACCATCTCCATCTCGGGGTATCACATCCGCGAGGCGGGCTCGACGGCCGCCCAAGAGATTGCTTTCACGCTCGGCAACGGCATTGAGTACGTTGAGGCCGCCATCGAAGCCGGCTTAGACGTGGACGAGTTCGCCCCGCAGCTCTCGTTTTTCTTTGCTTCGTACAACAACATCTTAGAAGAGGTCGCCAAGTTCCGGGCCGCCCGCCGGCTGTGGGCGAAGTTGATGGACGAGCGCTTCGACGCTGCGAATCCCAACTCCAAGCAACTGAAGTTCCACACCCAGACCGCGGGGTCGACGCTGACCGCCCAGCAGATAGAGAACAACGTCGTCCGCGTCGCGTATCAGGCGTTGGCAGCGGTCCTCGGCGGCACGCAGAGCCTCCACACGAACGGCAAGGACGAAGCCATCGGCCTCCCGACCGAGGAGTCGGTGCGGACCGCCCTGCGGACCCAGCAGATTCTGGCCCACGAGTCCGGCGCGGCCGACACTATCGACCCGCTGGCGGGCAGCTACTACATCGAGTCGTTGACCGACGAACTGGAACAGGAGGCCCGCGACCTCATCGAGACGGTCGACGACCGCGGGGGCATGGCTAGCGCCATCGAGAGCCAGTGGGTCCAACGCCAGATTCAGGACGTGGCCTTCGAGCGCCAGCGCGAGCAGGAGGCCGGCGAGCGTGTCATCGTCGGCGTCAACGAGTTTGAGGTCGAAGCGGAGGGCGAACAGGACATCGAGGAGGTCGACGAAGCCGTCGAGGCCGCCCAACAGGAACGGGTCGACGCGGTGCGGGCGGACCGTGACGATGAGGCGGTCGAGGCGGCGCTCGACGCGCTCCGTGAGGCCGCAGCGGGCGAGGAGAACCTCATGCCCTATCTCGTCGACGCCGTCAAGGCCTACGCGACGACCGGCGAGGTGTGTGATACGCTTCGGGACGTGTTCGGGGAGTACCAGCCCGGGGCCTCGATGTAGCGTCGGCTGGTAAGCCCATCGAACCGTTGTGAAGCTCCGAGTAACAATACGCGCTGAGCCCGGGAGTTCCGACAGAGACAGATGCCCAGCCGTACCGACCGGCGGCTCGCCACCCTCGTCCGGGTGATGCTGGCCGTCGGATTTCTCACGCCGGCGGTGCTGTTGGGGCTGGGGCTCGTCGGAGAGGAGCGGTTAGGCCGCCTCTGGGTCGGCACCGGATTCGCGATGTGGGGCACCGCCACGCCCGGATGGGTGTGGCTCGTGCCGTTGTCCGTACAGCTAGCCCTGCTCGTCGCGCTCGTTGCACTCGGCTATCTGTTCGTCTGGGCGGTCGTCGACCCCGAGGGCTAACAGCGACCACCTAATACCCGAGCCGTCCAAGCGCCGGTATGCAGTTCGACCACGCCGGCGTCGCCACCGACGACGCCGACACGCTCGCGGCGCTGTACGAAACGGCCTTCGACACGCCGGTCGCCCACGAAGAGACGTTCGACGGCCTGCGCGTGACCTTTCTCGATTTGGGAAACGGCTACTTCGAACTCCTCGAACCGCTGCCTGAGGCCGACGGCGCGATTGCCAGCTATCTCGACCGGCAGGGGCCGGGACTACACCACGTTGCGCTTGCGACCGACGACATCGAGGCGGCGCTCGCCGACGCCAGCGCTGCCGGCGTCGACCTCGTCGACGAGTCGCCGCGGCGGGGCGCGTGGGGCCACGACGTCGCGTTCTGCCACCCGAAGTCGACCGGCGGTGTCCTCGTCGAGTTCGTCCAGCACTGACCGGCGTCGCGGACGACCGCTGCCCCGACGCGACTGCGGGCCGGACAATACGTTGACAGTGTGATATTGTCGCATACAACTGACGATGGACTGGGCTGTAGCGGCCCATAGCAGCGGCAATCGGCGGGCTAGCGGAGGGAAAAGAACTTGTCAATGCCCTTTGTGGGTGGTGATATGAAGGCAATTGTCCTTGCTGGTGGGTACGCAACACGAATGTGGCCAATCACCCGACACCGGCCGAAGATGCTGCTGCCGGTCGGGGAGTCGACGGTCATCGACGGTATCGTCGACGAACTGGAAGGTGACGACCGCATCAGCGAAATCTTCATCAGTACGAACGAGGCGTTCGCGGACGAGTTCGAGACGCACTTCCAGCAACGGGGCACGGACAAGATTTCGATGTCCGTTGAGGACACCAGCGACGAGGACGAGAAGTTCGGCGTCGTCGGAGCCCTGGCCCAACTGGTCGACCGTGAAGGCCTCGGCGAGGAAGACCTGCTCGTCATCGCCGGCGACAACCTCTTTGGCTTCGACATCAGCGACTTTATCGACCACTTCAAGAACTACGACGACCCGACGCTCGCGGCCTACGACGTCGGCGACCTAGAGAAGGCCAAATCCTACGGCCTCATCGACGTGGAGGGCGACGAAATCGTCGACTTCCAGGAGAAACCGGACAACCCCAAGAGCACGCTCGTCTCTATCGCCTGCTACGCCTTCCCGGCCGACGCCATCCGCTTCGACGAGTACCTCTCGGGTGACAACAACCCCGACGAGCCCGGTTGGTTCATCCAGTGGCTCGTCGACCAAGGCTCCGTCCGACCGTTCAGCTTCGACGGTATCTGGTACGACATCGGCACCGCCGACAGCTACCTCGAAGCCGTCGAGTACGCCCTCGACGACGGACAGATAATCCACAATGCAGCCACTGTCGAGAACGCCGACATCGGCGAGAACGTCCACGTCCTCTCGGGAGCACACATCGAAAACGCCAGTCTCGAAAACACAGTCGTTTTTCAGGACGCTCACGTCCATGACGCCGACGTCACCGACTCCGTCATCGACGAGAAAGCCAGTGTCGACGGTATCGACCTCGATGAGGCACTGCTCGGACAGCACACTCGCGTGCAGTAGCAGCTTTCACTCTCCGGGATTCCTCCTTCGCGGCTCGTTACCGTGGCTCCCACTCGCATAACTCTGAAAGAAGGAAAAATACTTTCCGCTCGATTCCGGTGAAATCACTTGCCACCGGCGAAGTGTAGCGTAGTCTGGCGGCCCTTCCCTTTCCCGAAGCGCGGCCCACGGACTGCGAGGCCGTTATTCCTCGCCGTCCTCACGCTGGAGGTGTTTGTAGGCGCCGACACCGAGGGCCGCGGCGCCGGCCGCAATACCGAACCCGGGACCGGAACTACCGGTCGACTCCTCGGTTGGCGTGGGGGTTGGCGATCCGGCCTGGAGATTCTCGTTTTCGTTTCCGGCGTCACTCTCGCCGTCGCTACTGCTCTCGTCGGAGCCACCGTCCGAATCGCCGGACTGGGCGGCGAGTTCCTGGGGCTGGAAGACGTACATGCCGTCGTTCGGGTAGCTCCGGTTGGCGCCACGCCACCCGTCTTCACAGCAGAGGACGCGACCGTCACGCATCGTGTAGACGTTGTCGACGTTCCGGAGGCTGTTGTCGGCGTCCGTCATCGCCTCTTCCTCGGTGAAGTCGGGGCCGACGATGACCGGTTCGAGCGTTGAGACGTTGTAGTCCGATTCCAGTTCCGCCCGGTAGACGACGCCGCCGTCGACTCGCTCCAGAGCGATGTCGCCGCCGTCGTTGCTGGGCCCGGCGAGGTCGTCGTTGAACTCGGAGATACCGAAGTAGATGTAGTCGCCCGGCTGCGCGTCGTCGGCACTGTCGATGCCTTCGGCCTTGTTGAACTCGATGGACGCGCCGGCCTCCTTAGCCGCCTCCCGCGTCTCCAGAAACGGCACCCGACGGAGCGCCTCGTCGACGCCGTTCGGTCCGTTCGCCTCGTACTGGTGCGCCCATTCGAGGATGTCTTCCCGCGAGATGTAGTTCCGGTTGCCGTTTTCGACGACCTCTAGATCGGCCTGTTTGAGCATATCCTCGGTGACCGCCTCGCCCTCGCTCCAGTCGCTGTGGCTCGAGAGGTAGTCCGCCTGCGTGATGTCGTCGTACTCGGCAACCCAGGACTCGATTTCCCGGTTGCTCGCGTGACCGAGTTCCATCCACTCGACCTCCAGGGGCACGTCGGCGGGGGACTGTCCCGACGAGGCCTCGTCGTTCGTTACTTTGACCGCGTACAGCGTCCCTGCGACGTCCATCGGGTCGTCGTAGCCCGGAATCGACTCGTCGGCGACGAACTTGTAGATTCCCTTGCTGTCGCCGTCCGAACAGCCGTAGACGGTCCGTTCGTCGGGCAGGAAATCGGGCGCCTCCCAGGATGCCCGGCCCATGGCGTAGTGTTTGACCGGCGTGATATCCTCGGGGGCGGCGGTCGGGTCCTGAATTTCGACGTGGTATCCGTAGCGGTACGGGTTCGGGTAGACATCCGAAATGGGTTCGATTGGATTGCCGTCGCCGGCCGGCACCGGGTCGGCACCGAGGTAGTACGCGAGATACTCAAGCCCTGGAAGGTTCCAGTTCCCCTGGACGTACCAGTCCTCGATTTCGTCGTAGCTGTTGATGGCTTCCTGAACAGCTGCCGGGTTCGGCCGGTTCCAGAACTCCGCGGCGGCGACGAGCCCCTCCCCCGTGCCCGCTTCCGCCATATCACTCATGCTGTTCGTGAGATTCGAGCGCGGGTGCGCGTAGTGTTCTTCGGAGGAAACCGGAGTCTCCCATGGCGTGAGGTCGCCGTAGCAGTTGATTCGGGTCCCACCGATATCGCGGAACTGGGGTGTGTTGACCGTGTTGATTGCGTTCTCCGCGTCGGCCTGCCACTCCCCGTCATCGTCCTGTGAGAGTGGCGTGCGCATGATGTTCCCGGGACTGGTCTCGTCGTTAGTAAACATGTACCCCTCCGTACCGTCGCTGTTCGTGGCGACGAACTGGTTGGAGTCGGGATTTTGCCCGGGGTCGTTGTATGCCGCCCCTGCAAAGTTACTGCTCGTGATGTTGCGTCCGTCAGGAGTTTGGACGAACCCCCACCGCTCGGTCCCACCATTGATAAGGTCGCCCTCCTGGATCAGATACTGGAATTCGGTGTCAACGGCCCGAGCGTAGTCCTGCTCTTCGCCCTCCGGCGGGGACGGTTCGTCGAAATCGTCGTTCGAACCGTCGAACTCGAAGCTGAACCCGCTGTAGTAGCCGATACCACCCTTGTTCCAGGGGGGAGCGTTGTCCCGGCTCGGGTGCTGAATACTGTGGAGCAGGCTCCCGTCCTCGAAGACAAAGGGGCCGGTCATCTCGGCACCGAACGCCGTCGTCGAGAATCGCTTGAGGTTGCCGACGACGGTCCCTGCGCCGTCTGTCAGCGTATCTTCGGGGTCCGTTTCTCTGCTGTCCCGGTCTTTCTGTGCGGTTGCGAGGCCAGTCGTTCCGGCACCGACCGCGGCGGCGACGGATGTTTTCATCAGCGTGCGCCGTGATAAGTCCATGCAAGCGTTCGATTTGGGTATGCAATAAAAGACGTTTATAATAGCTCTATATGGGATTCAGAAGAGTACGCCCGCTTGGGAGCGGTATGTAGATATAAGTGCAAGGTAGAGCCCACCGTCCCACTCATATTTAGCTTCATATACGCCGACAGCGCAACGGCAGCTATGTCCCAGATGGAGTCCGGTGAGGATAGAACGCTACACCGCGAGTACCCGATGGCTGTCCGCATCTTCGAAGTAGCCGGCGATGACGAACCGGCCTACAGATTCGAGGGACCAGAGCACGAGGGAATCACGTTCGACGACCCGGACGCGGCTGAGCTGTACGCCGACATTTACTTCGACGTCAACGGGTTCGAGGAAGCCGGAACGGGTGAGCGTGGCGTCCCGCCGATAATTATCCAGGCCGGTCGCGACACCCTCGCGGCGTACTTTCTGACACAGGACACTATCGACGAGCAGTGGGTCGGGTCGTTCATGGGCGTCCAGCCGGGGAAGGTACTCCGGTACAAATCACGTGTGCAGGACCGAGCGACGAACATCCGGAACCGAATAGGAAAGCAGGACCTGGAGTAGCGCTTCGCACGTCGCCGGCTACTGCCTACTTTAGCCACGCGTCCTCAACCACGGTGGTCCCTCGCGTCCCGTCCCACTCGGTGTCGTACTCCAGTTCGATGCGCCGGTCCATATGTGGTCCATCAGTAACTAAGGTCTCGAACTCGCCGCCCTCTCCGAGGATGTGAACGCCGTAGTCGTCGTTGAGCGCTTCCAGTTCGTCCAATGCGTCGGCGTCGAGTTCGCGCCCGAGCCACGACTCGTCCAACCCGTAGGCGGCGACGCGGATGATGCGAATCTCGAAGCCGGCGGCGAGCATCGCGTCGGCCAAGTCGCGTGGGTTCTCCTGCCAGAGGGGGGCAAAGAGGTTGGCTTCGAGGCGCTCGGTCATCGCCTCGATACGGCTGGTCTGGTACTCGCTCTCGACGGCCCCTGCGGTGACGCCGGCGACGCCCACCTCGTCGTCGAGGTCCCGCAGTGCGGCTTCGAGCGGTTCGAGTTCTTCGTCGCCCTGCTCGCCAGCGTCGGGCACGTCGTCGGCCCCGAAGTCGTCGGGTTCGACCTCGACCAGTTCGATACCGATGCTCTCGGCGGCCAGCGACGCCAACCGCGTCGCCGGGACGTGATACATGTAGGAGTCGCCTTCGGGGTGGACGGTGACCAGTCGCTCGACAGGATAATCGTTTTCGAGTGCGCGGTACAGCGCCCACGAGGAGTCCTTGCCGCCCGAGAACAGGGACACCCACACGCCGTCTGTCATGCCCGTCGGTACTCCGGCCGCCGGTATATCGCTGTCTATTCGGTCGATGCTGTCGGTCCTCGCTGCCCCACGGCTCGCTTCGCTCCCGGCGGTCGCTCCTCGAACTCGCCGGTCCGCTTCGAGGGTCGCTCACCGCGTTCGGGTCCTCCGCTTACTCCACCAGCCCGCCCTCGATGTCCGTCTCGCTGACGTAGGCCGCCACACGCACGCCGGCGACGGCGACGAGGATACCGGCGGCGATGAACATCGCCAGCCGCGTTCCCAAGTCCATCGCGAAGCCGTTGACCTCGACGATGCCAAAGTCCATCGGCGGGACTTCGAAGGGGCCGTAGACACCCGCGCGTTCGAGGAAGTACGCGGAGAAACCGCGCAACACCAACCCGACCGCGACCGCGCCGAAGGGGAGATTGACGTACGCGCTGCGGATACCCTCCCGCTGGAGGAGTTCGTCGAGCAGTCGACCGAGCGACGCCGCGAGCGCCGCCGCCGTCAGCCACGGCACGCTCTGGAACAGAAAGCGATTGGCGAGGATGAACAGGCCGGCCGACCCGAGCGAGGAGATTTCCAGCGCGCCGGCGAAGAGGCCGACGATAGAGAGGCCCCCGGCGACGACGTAGGTGACGAGTGACACCTGTCCGGAGTACAGCGCCTCCCGAATCTGCCCGGGCAACCGCGCGAGAACGTCGTCGATTCCGAGCCCTTTGTAGATGAGAAAGACACCGAGTGCGGCAGCGATGGCGCCGACGGCGAGCGTCGGACTGTTGACGAAGTTCAGCAGGATGGGAAACGAGACGAGGGCGATGCCGAGCGGGACCAAGACGGTGCGGCGTAGTTCCTCGTCGGCCAGAAACTGCTTGAGCAGATAGTAGGTGGATTCGATGTCGCGTGCCTGCCGGACGACCACGCGGTCGACGGCGTCGACCCGGACGCGACTCTCGATGATGGGCACCAACCGCTCGTCGTCGGCGCTGTCCAGGACGACCACCGCCGAGTCGGGGTTGTACTCCGTCACCAGCGACTCGGTCTGGCGGGCGATTTCGCGGTCGCTCCCGACGGCGTCGCCGCTGCCGCCGACGACCGCGACCACGGTATCGTCGCCGTCGGCTTCGAGGTCGTCGGCCACGCGCAAGCCTTCGAGCAGGCAGTTGATGCGACTGTCTTCAGGGTCGACCACGCCCGTCTCGGTGATGGTCGTCTCGACGGCGTGGCGACCCACGACCGGGCACCTATCGGCCACGGGGCTGTCCCGGTCGATGCAGACCACCAGCGTTGTCACAGTGTGCCAGAGTAGTCCGTGAGATAAAAAACCCTCGCGGCTGGTGATTCCCGCTGGCGTCCGGCGGCCGCGTCACCGACGGAACGAGAGCCCGTCGATATCCCCCTCGAAGGCACTTGCGACGCCAGCACCGAGCGCGAAGGCGACGGCCTGTGCGCCGCCGCGAATCTTCGATAGCGGCCCGCGCTGCGGTTCGAACTCCTTGACCGTGGCCGACTCATCCAGTGTCTCTTCGAGTCGAGCCTCCACGTCCTCGCGGGTGCCGAGACCGTCGACCAGCCCCCGTTCGTGGGCCTCCGTCCCGAGGAAGATGCGGGCCTCTGTGTCCCGAATCGTCTCGGCGTCCATCTCGCGGGCGTCCGCGACAGTCTCGACGAACTGGTCGTAGTAGTCGTCGATGATGCCCTGCAAGTACTCGCGTTCGTCCTCCTCTATTTCCTTCAAGGGTACTCCAGCGTCCTTGTACTCGCCGGCGGTGAACTGCTCGTAGGACAGCCCCACGCGGTCGGCCAGTTCCGTGGCGTTGACCCGCGAGCCGATGACGCCGATGGAGCCGACGATAGAGCCTTCACGCGCCCAGAGTTCGTCACAGCCCGCGGCGATGTCGTAGCCGCCGCTGGCACACACGTCGGTCGCGTAGGCGACGGTCGGGCCGTCGAATCGCTCGGCGGCCAGCCGGATGTCCTCGCTCGGGACGATTTCCCCGCCGGGCGTGTTGAGTTTCAGCAGGAGCGCCTCGGCCCCGCGGTCGTCGTCGGCGCGCTCGATCTGTTCGACGATGTCGTCCGCGCCGGGGCCGGTCGGCGCGCTGGCGATGCCACCGCCGCCGTCGCGGGTGATTGGCCCCTCGACGGCCACCTCCGCGACGTTGTGGCTCGGCACCGCCGACTCGGCGGCGTTGCCGGCGAACCGCGCGCCCAACAGCGCTACGCCGATGACCAACAGCACGCCCAGCAGGTCCGTGAGGTCCGCCGGGAACCAGAGAAAGACGAGCGCGCCCACCACGACGGCAACGAGCGTGCCGACGGCGACGATACCGAGACGGAGGAAGGCGTTCTCGTCCATTACTGGTACCCCAGCGGCCGGGCGCTCGTGCTGTCCTCACCGCGTTCCTGCATCTGTTGTGCGAGCTGTTCTTTCGCTTGCCCGATTTCCTCGGCCTGCTCGACCAGCGCCTCGGTGTCGACATCGAAGGCCCCCAGCGGGCCGACACCGGTTTGCAACAGCGCCCGCGCGGCCTCGGGGTCGGGGAACTGCGGGTCCGCTTCGACGACCAGCCCCACACTCGTGAGGCCGACGCGCTGGGTCTCGTGGACGAGCGCCCCCGTCGGTCCCGTAATCGCGCCCGACTCGCTGGGAGCGTCGATACCGGCCTCCTCCAGCAGCGGTCCGCCGTCGCCAGTGGCGATACCGTACACCGCCGGAACGCCGTCTTTCTCGGCCGGGCGGCCGCTGAGGAAGATCGGCGTCACGTCGTGCCCCCGGAACCAATCGACCATGCAACCGGCGAAGGAGTCGGCCGCGGCCGGCGAGACGGGCGCGTCGCTCTGGAGGACGAGCAAGTCCCGCTCGGCGTCGGCGTACAGCCGTACCGGGCCCCGTACCGTCGGGTCGCCTTCGCTGTAGACCGCGATTTCGGGCAGCCCCTCACAGTGGGCGGTGCCGTAGTGGACCATGTCGTAGGCGTCGACCAGATGGTCCGCCGCCAGCTTCCCGACCAGCCCGACACCCGGTAGCCCTTCGACCAGTGTCGGCTCGTTGAGGTCGATATCCTCCCGCTGTAGCTCCACGTGTGCCATACCTGAATTGTAGGGCGGTAGCCGCTTGAAAGGCCGGGCTAGGAACTGCTGAAAGGACTCACCAACTCTGTGGGAATACCGTGACTGCAAACATCCAGAAAGCCCCGGCTGGCTTCGGTCGGGGGACTTGCTGTGCGCGCTCGCTTCGCTCGCGTGCTTACTTCGTCCGCCTTCCCGAAGCCAGCCGCCCCTTTCAGTCCCGCCCATGCTAGTTGACCGATCGGTGCTGGGTGGGACTGAACGGGGCGGGGGTTTCAAGCTATCACAATGGAGCCCGCAGCGGTCGAGTGAGCAGTCACAGCACACATTACTAGCTTCGAAACGCACAAACACTGTCCTCACAAATCCCGTTTCAATGGAACCACCGGCGCGGTATCGGGATATCGTCGACGACTTCGAGGCGTTCCGGGCGGCCTGTGAGCGGCCGCTGCCGTCGGCGGTCCGGGTCAACACCATCAAGTCCGATGTCGAGCGGGTCCGGCGGGCGTGGGACGACGCCGGCATCGCGTACGAGCCCGTGGGGTGGCACGACGGACTGTTCGTCCTGCCCGACTCCTCGCCGGGAGCGAACTGGCCGTACTTCCACGGCTGGATTCACGGTCAAGAGGAGGTGTCGGCGGTGCCGGCCGCGGTGCTCTCGCCCCAACCGGGTGAGCGGGTGTGGGACGCCTGTGCCGCGCCGGGGAGTAAGGCGACCCAGTTAGCGGCGCTGATGGACGACTGTGGGGCGGTCGTGGCGACGGACAACAATCTGGGCCGAATCTCGGCGCTGCGGACGAACACCGAGCGACTCGGCGCGACTTCGATAGCGGTCACGCACGAGGACGCTCGGAACCACTCGCTGAAACCCTTTGGCGGCGAAGCGTACGACCGCGCGCTGGTGGACGTCCCCTGTTCGTGTGAGGGGACCATCCGGAAGAACCCCGACGCGTTCGAGGAGTGGTCGCGCTCGCACGTCCGGGGCATCTCGGGGGTGCAAAAAGACATCCTCGAACGGGCGGTCCAGGCGACCAAACCGGGCGGGACCGTCGTTTACTCGACGTGTACGTTCGCCCCAGAGGAGAACGAGGCCGTGCTCGATTACGTGCTTTCGCGGGAAGCGTGCGAACTTGTCGAGTTCGACCTCTCACTGTCCTCCCGCGAGGGCGTCACCGAGTGGCGGGACGACGAGTACGACCCGAGCGTCACGCTGGCCAAGCGCATCTATCCGCAGTTCAACGACACTGGCGGCTTCTTTTGTGCGAAGCTGGAGGTGGGAGAATGAGCAACGACAGCACCAAATTCACGCGGCTGCCCGAAACCGCAGCAGAACGTGCGCAGGGCGAGCAGGCGACCAGTGGGGACGACAGGCGCGCGACCCGTGAGGAAGTCCTCGACTTCTGGGAAGAGCGCTTCGGCGTCCCGCCCGAAACCTTCGAGAACCACACGTTCTGGGAGCGCGGGAAGGGCAAACTCTGGTGTTACCGGGGCGACCCGCCGTCGCCGGTCGACGTGGAGGGGCTGGGCATGACGTTCCTCCGGACGCGACAGGAACACTGGAAGCCGACGCTGGAGGCCGTCCAGCGGTTCGGTGCGCACGCAACGAAGAATGTCATCCACCTTCCGGAAGGCGAAGCCGAGGCGTTCGTCGCCGGCCACGACCAAGAACTCGACTGGGACGGCGACTGGGGGTATCTCGTCGTCACGCACGACGTGGCGGGCGCTCCCGAACCGGTCGGCATCGGTCTCTACGTCTACGGCGAACTACGCTCGCAGGTGCCGAAAGGCCGACGACGCGACATCTAGTGGTCGAAGCCGCAGGTTCGACCGCTAGTGCTGGACCCTGAACGCAACCTCGACGGTCGTCTTGTACTCAGTGATGCGGCCATCCTCGACGGAGGCCGTCCAGTCTTCGACCTCGACGCCGTGAATCTCCTCGATCGTCTCGCTGGCCTGTGCGACGGCCTCCTCGGCCGCGTCCTCCCACGATTCCGTCGACGTACCCAGTACTTTGACGATTTTGACAGCAGTCATAGCGTTCGAACGTCGTCCAGCCGGCGACCTAACTATATGCTGACTACCCACACGCCCAGACGGTAGCGCCGAATTGCTCGCAGCTTCGCCGGCCTTACTCGGTGTTTCGCTCCGTGACTGTGCCGCCGCTCAGGCCGTCCCACTCGACCCGGTAGCCCAACCACGAGAGCACCGCGCTGTCCTCTTCGATGCCGTACCCGGCCAGCACGTCCTCGACGGCCGCGAGGGTCATCCCGACCTCGATTTGCTCAGCCAGCGCCGCCCGAACCGATGGGCGAACGAGCGTGCGCCCGACCAGTTCGTGCTCGGGGTAGGATTTGTCCTCGACGGCGTCCTCGCTGACGCCGTACTCGGCGGCGAGCGCGGATAAGGCCACCACGTCGCCGTCGGGGACGAGTTCGGCGGGCAGGTCGTCGGCACTCGCCGCGACCAGTTCTCGCTCGTAGGGCCGCAGGGCGTCGCGTACGTCTTTGACTCGCACCGTCCCCGAGTACGGAATCGCGCGGTGGTCGCGGGACTCGATTGCCTCGCCCACGCCCAGTGACTCGTCAACGGCGACGAGCATCTCGACGGCTTCGAGGTCGGCGAGGCGAGCCAACTTCTTCTCGACGTACTCCGGCGTCCAAAAGCCCATCACCTCGAAGAACACTCGTCGGTCGGTGTCGCCGCTGGCGGCGTCTCGTACCCCGTCCGCGCCGCCGGGTCGCCAGTCGAACGCGAAGTCGGGGATGACGACGTGTTCGCCCGCTGCCAACGGCTCGGGCTCTCGAATCAGTTCCCAGTCCAAATCGAGTGCCCCAAACCGGGCGGCGAAGTCCGCCTCGACGCCGCTGTCGTAGCTCACGTCGGTGACGGGGTCGACGCCGGGTACCGACACGTCGCCGGTCGAGAGGTGCAGTTCCCGCTCGGTGCCGCGGTCGTCGACGGTCGCCGTCACCGACCACTCGCTCGTGCCGGCGACCGTCCGCAGGAGGCGGGCGAAGCGAGTCCCGTAGCGCCGCGTGCTAGAAAAGAGCGAATCGGGACCGGTGACGACGACTTCCCGTCTCTCG
>Ga0102936_1000211_pt1 | contig 23073 bp, 21 predicted proteins | sample SalPon2_A_H2O_MG_FD_78502 | JGI IMG/M metagenome (GOLD analysis project Ga0102936, IMG submission 78502) | Salt pond water microbial communities from South San Francisco under conditions of wetland restoration - Salt Pond MetaG R2_A_H2O_MG | ecosystem: Environmental > Aquatic > Non-marine Saline...
CCTCGACGTGCCGCACCTGCACCGCCTCCCCGCGGGTCGACTCGGCCATCTCCCGGCCGAACATCTGCGCGCGACCGACGGCGTAGGCTTCGGGCCCCTCGACGACCACCTCGTCACCCACCCGGATGGCGTCGTCCGCGTCGACGACGCCCGGCGCGAGCACGCTACCGTGCGGGACGAACCCGTCGATCTCGACCCGCTTTGTCGGCGCCGACGAGTCGTCCCACACCCGCGCGCCCGCCAGCGTCAGCGCGAGCACGCCGTACTGCGGCACCATCGTCGCGAGCTGTTCGCCGCCGTTACCGTTGTCGTCTTCCCCGTCACCGTCCCGCACCTGGAGTTTGGGGTACCGGCTCGTGGTCTGCAGATCGACATCGGAGAAGAGCGCGTCGCCGGCGTCGGGGCCGAACTGGTAGTCCGCCAACGCTTTCACCGTGTTGTGCTGCCGTTCCCGCTTGCCGTACTTCAACTCGCCGTCGAGCGTCGCCATCAGGTTCGCAATCGAGTCGGTGTCGGTGGGGTGGCCCGTCACAGTGTACTCGAACTCGACGTCGACGTCGGCCGCGACGCGCTCGCAGATCTCGCGGTAGCCGCCGTCGGGGACGTGTGCGATGACCCGGGGATACTCGTTGCGCTCGAGATACCGCCGGAGCACGCTCGCGACGAACGAGCGCTCGTCCTCGGACCACCGGCCCGTGACGACGGCGTCGTAATGCTGGGCCGGATACGTGAGTTCCAACTCCATCGGCACCACGCCGATCGGCGAGGTCATCGAGACCGTGTGGCCGCGGTACTGGATCGCGTCGTGGAACTGCTCGTGGCTCTGTGACTCGCTGTAGGGTTTCGTGGCGGAGCAGGGGACGAGCACCAGTGGGTTCGAAAAGCGGTTCCGGTAGCGGGTCGTGACCCGGTCGGCGAACCGCTGGATCTCCACGCGCCGGAGGGTGTCCTCGCTCGCCGCCGCGAGTTCGGCGTCGCGGATCACCGGCGTCCGCGCTTCCACATAGCCAAACTCGTCGTCGAACTCCCGGAACGCCGCGGTGAGCCACTGGTCGTGGCGGGCCTGGCCTTCGACGTAGTCCCGAAGGCGGCCGTCGCGGATCCGCCGGCGGACCGTCGCGAGTTCGGATTCCAGCGCGTACTCGTTGTGGTCGGCGCAGTCCTCGCGGTCGAACACCGCGGGATCGGAGCGGGCCTCGGCTGCGGCCTCGGAGCCGGCGTCGGGGTCGATGTCGGCGACGGTCCGCTTCCCGCGACACGCCGGACACGAACACGGGAGTTCGGTCAGGTCCGCGAGGAACTGTTCGTCCGCTCGGGTGAGATAGAACCCCTGAAGCCCTCTGACCCGCGCCCGCTTCGCGTCGAGGAGGTCCACGCCGGCGTACGCCAGCGTCGCGGCGTTCCGCGGCGTGGCCACCCCAGAGAGATACAGCGCGGTGTCCGGCGGCAGCGCCTCGCGGGCGGCGATGATCTCGTCGCGGAACGCGGCGGCGTGGCCCACGAACCCGGGCGCATTCGAGAGGATGTACGCGTCGGCGCCGTGGTCGGCGGCAGTCTCGCTCGTGACCACCGCGGCGCTGGGGTAGTCGACGTCGGGATGTGCCACCGCGAAGGCGTCCTGTACCGCATCGTCGGTGCCGGCCGGGAACGATCGGTGCGGAAGCACCGTCAGGAGCGCCCGGTAGCCGCGTGGAACCTCCCGATCGTCGGCCCAGAGGCTCCCCCCGTCTTCGATGCTGTCGTCGACGAGTGCCGGCGTCGAAAGCGGGTCCGCCAGCCGGAGTTCCCCGGCGCGGGCGGCCCCGTCACGCCCGTGGACCTCGAAGTAGTCGGTCATATTCCCGTAATCGACCGGGGGCGTGAATTATCTGTCTGTTTGCGTTCCAAGACAGTTCGCAGATATAACAGATGAATTATATTTGCCGGCGCTGCGACTGGCCCCGTGACACCTCGTGCTTTTTGAACGCGGGCCCGAAACCGGTGAGTATGCGCGTCACCGGCGCGTGGTCCGAATCGGCGGCGGCAGCGTTCCTCGAGGAGGTCCGAATCCCGATCCGGGTGGCGTGTCACACTCCACAGGGCCGTCTCTGGATGCTCTCGCTGTGGTACGCGTGGGTCGATGACGCCGAGGGCGGCGACGGGGCGGCAGCGACGGACCCGGACGCGACACCCGAACTCCGGTGTGCGACGGCCGCGGGGGCCGACGTGGTCGCGTACCTCCGGCAGGACCCTGCCGTCGCGTTCGAGGTCTCGACCAACCACCCGCCGTACCGTGGCGTGCGGGGGTACGGGACGGTCCGGATCGAGCCCGACACTGACAAGGCACTGTTGCGGTCGCTGTTCGATCGCTACTTGGGCGGCACCGACAACCGGCTCGGCGACCGGCTTTTGGATCCCGAGCGGGAGGAGGTCCGGCTCCGGATCGACCCCGAACGGCTCCACTCGTGGGACTTCTCCGGCCGGATGGGCGACGTCGACGCCGGGCGTGACGGGGTCGAGTAGCGGAACTCACTGCCCGTCGCCGCCGGGGTCGGTCCGCCTCGAGAGCGACTCGACCGCGACGCCGTCTGGGAGGTGTGTGAGCGCCGAATCGGCCCACCCCTCGTGGGCGAGCACCAACTCGGCACCGGGGTTCGCGGCTGCGACCCGTCGAACGCCCTCGGCGGCGGCTCGTTGCGCTGCCGCGTCGGGGCGCTCCGGCACCGTCGCGGTCAGCGGGTACGTCTCCGAGAGCGCCCGTGGGAACGGCCCGAACGGCGGGACCACACGCCAGACCGCATCGTAGTCGTCGCCCGACGGCGTCCCGCCCTCGGTCAGCAGCACCCGTCCGTCGGCGTCCAGCCGGTCGAGCCTGTCGTGATGTCGCAGGACCTCCGGGCGCCGCGCGGACTCCGCCGAGAGCGAGAAAAACGACCCCTTCGAGACGGGCTCCTCGCGCTCGAGCTGGTCGGCGTGGCCCACGAGCGCGCGGTAGCCATCCAGAACTCGAGGATGCCCTCGCGCCCGCGATTCCACGAGTTCCAGTAGGTTCCCTGACCGAATGGCCTGTTTGATCCGCCGGAGCTCCGAAAAGGAGACGTGGAGGTTGTGCGCTGCGAGCAGCCGCTCGCGCTCGCCGTCGTCGCACGCGCGGAGCCCGCCCGGATCGTGCTCGGTACAGACCCGACACGAACACGGGAGGTACTCCAGGTCGTCGAGGTGCTCGGTCCCCCGGACGGTGAGGTAACGGTCGTCGCGGGCGTAGATCGCGTACGCCGCGGAGTCGAACAGGTCACACCCCGCTGCGACCGCCAGCGCGAACATCATCGGATGGCCCGCGCCGAACAGATGAACCGGGGCGTCGCGGCCGAGTCCCCGCTTTGCGGCGGCGACAACGTCGATCATGTCCGCGTACCGGTAGCCGTTCATCAGCGGGACGACCGCGCCGACCGGGAAGACGTCGAGGTCGGTCGCATCCGCGTGTCGCGCCGCGGCCTCCCGGAGGTCGGGGTACGTCGACCCCTGGACGGGCGCGTTCACGAGCATCTCGCCGGTGTCGATCGCCTCCGCGTCCGACAGGGCCGCCTCGGTGCGTTCGAGATCGGACTCCGCCCGCTCTCTGGCGACGTCGGGCGGCGTCGGGATGTCGACCGGGGTACCCACGTCGGAGCCGATCTGATGCTGGAACTCGAGAATCTCCCGCGTGGTCACCTCGACGTCACCGTACTCGGCCAGCTGGAACGATCCCGAATCGGTGACGATCGCGCCGTCGAACCCGAGCAGCTCGTGGAGTCCCTTCTCGAGCGCCCGCGCCCGGAGGCCGTCGTCGGAGTGGATGATGTAGGCGTTCGTGATCAGGATCTCCGTCCCGAACTCGGATTCGAGCTCCGCGGGCGGGATGGTGCGGATGTTGGGGTTGATCACCGGCATCAGTGCCGGCGTCTCGACGGTCACGCCCGCGCGGGGGACCGAGAGCTCGCCGATCCGCCCCGCGGCGTCCCCGTCCCGGAGCTCGAAGTGCTCGCGCATACACGGATCTGGTGACGGACCGGTAAGTATCGTCGCATATCACCCGAACGATACCGTGAGCCGTCGTTCGGGGCGGTGCGGCGCGACCCGCCGAGCATTTCCGTGCCGATTGACAACCGCGGCGTGTATGCGTCACCTCGGGCTGAAAGCGCGGATGGCGGTCGTGGGATCGATCCTGTTCGCGTTCTACGCCGTCGCGGCCGTGGTCGTGATGGGCGTCTTCGGGTGGCCGCTCTCGCTCGTCCTGATCGGCAGCGTCGCGTTCGTCGGCGTCCAGTACAAGGTCGGGAAATGGATGGCGTTGCGGAGCGTCGGCGCGGAGGATCTCCCGGAGGACCGGTATCCGGAGATCCACCGCCAGGTCGAGTCGCTCTCCCGCTCGATGGAGATCGAGAAGCCCAGGCTGATGATCGCGAAGATGGGCGTGCCAAACGCCTTCGCAGTCGGTCGGAAAGGCGCGGGCACGGTCGTGGTGAGCGAGGAGCTTCTCGCCCGTCTCGACTCCCGGGAAGTCGAGGGCGTGCTCGCCCACGAGTTGGCACACATCAGTAACCGGGACGTGGTGATGATGGTGCTGGGCCAAGGCGTCGCCTCCATCGTCGCCATCGTGGCCCAGTGGGCGGTGCTTCTGACCGGCGACAACGACATCGCGGACTTCGTTCTCGCGTTCGTGGTCGGGCAGATCACCCAGTTGCTGGTGATGGCGTTCGTGTTCGCCATCTCGCGGTACCGCGAGTACGTCGCCGACGGCGACGCCGCTGACGCCATCGGCGGGGGCGAGCCGCTCGCCCGCGCCTTAGAGAAGATCAGTAGCGCCAACGAGCGCCGCGACGACGCGGTCGACCAGCAGGTGAACGCGCTGTGTATCTTCGGCGAGGGGCGCGGGCTGGCGGCGCTGCTCTCGACACACCCGCCAGTCGAAAAACGCATCCGGAAGCTCCGGGGCTGATGGCCGACGTCCGGACCCTCGCGACTGCCGTGCTCGGCGTCGCGCTCGGGATCGTCTGCCTGGTCGCGCCGGGGACGGTCGTCCGGATCCAGACCGCCGGCCGACTTCCGCAGGACCGGTACGGCCGGTACGGCGAGGACGGCACGTCCGGCGGCGACGGCCGAGCCGACGCGGCAGACGGTGGGGTTCCGACCCGGTGGATACGGCTGGTGCAGGCCGTCGGGATCGCCCTGCTGGTCGGTGGCGCGTACTTCGGGTGGACGCTTCTGTGACCGATCCGTCGGGCTACACCGGCAACGCGGCTGCAGCCTCTGGGAACTGGTTCGTCCCGCCCTCCGCAAACCGGAGCGTGAGGTACAGAAGCGAAAACAGGGTCGCGTTGTACGCGCCGTGGATCAGCGCCGGCACCACGATGTTGTCGGTGAGTTCGTACAAGGTGCCGAACACCAGCGTCGGGAGCACCAGCACCGAGATGCTGACCAGCCGGGCCCGCGGTGCGCCCGCAAGCGAAAAGAAGTGGATCGACGCGAAGATCAGGCTCGCGAGGACGATGGCGACGGGGGCCGGCAGCGCCTCACCCAGTCGGTTCTGGACGACGCCGCGGTAGAGCAGTTCCTCGCCGGGGCCGATCAGGAGAAACGACGCCGGGATCAGGAGTAACAGGATCTCGGGGTTCTGCATCCCGGTCTCGGCAACCGTGTTCGGGGCCGCCTCGGTACTGGTTGCCGCGAGGACGATGGACGCTAGGATCAACAGCGCGAACGACGCGACGTAGCCTGCGACCACGTAGGCGACCTCGCGGATCGAGGGCACCGCGATCCCGACGTACTCGATCCCGCGACCGCGGTATCGGAGGTACGCCAGTGCGACGCCACCGAATCCCACGCCGGTCGCGAGCGCCAACGAGAGCACGATGCCCAGAACCGGCGTGAGCCCGATGCCGGCCGCGCCGAGTGTGAGGACGGCGATGCCGACGAGCGCCACCCCGACGCCGATGCCGACCGCCGCGAGCAGAATCGCCACGGCCAGCGCGCGGAGCACGGCACGCGGGGACCGCGAGGGGTCGACGCTATCGGGTCTGTCGACTGGGGTCGGATCGGAGGACACACCCAGGCTACGGCGCCGCGGCTCAAAACCCTTCCTTCCGGGGGCAGAACTTTCGCCCGCCCGATCTACCGCCACCGCTCGGCGAGTTCGTACCTGGTGACGCCGAGGACCGTGCGGCCGTCGCGGATCGATCCGTCGAAAACCGACTCCAAGAGGTCGTCGTAGTCAGTCACCGCGACACGGATGCTCTCGTTGAAGTCGAGGTCGCGTTCGGCGGTCGGCTCACACCCGTGCGCCAAGTAGTAGTGGTGAACGCTGTTCAACAGCCCGTTGGCGGGCTCGACCGCACACAGATACCGGAGAGAGTCGGGCTCGTACCCCGTCTCCTCGGCGAGCTCCCGGGCGGCGACCGCGTCGAGGTCGGCGTCGTCGTCGTCGACGGTCCCGGCCGGCAGCCCCCGGTTGACCCGCCCGACCGCCTGCCGCCACTCCTCGATCACGACCACGTCGCCGTCGGGAGTAAACGGAAGAATCACCACCGCGGGTGGCTCCTCCACCGAGTGGAAGTCGGTTTCGGTGCCGCCCGGAAGGATCACGTCGTCGCGCCGGACCGCAAACCCCGGACAGGTGTAGTCGGTCTCGCTCCCGGTCGTCGTCCACGCGAGGTCGTCGCCCCCGGACTCGTCGGCTGGTTCAGTCTCGACCATATCTCGGAGTCCGGCCGGATACACAAAAGTGGTGGTTCGACGGAGCCGGCGGACCTCGCCCCCTCGGGTGCGGCCCGGGTCCAGTCCGCTCACCGCCGGCGTTTGAGGTCTATGATCGCGCGCGTGCGCGGACGATCAGCGCTGTGCCGACGAGGACGGCGACGACCGACACCAGCGTGACCGCGACGTGGAGTTCGGTGAACCAGAAGGGGGCCTGGACCCCCGTCTGGACGATCACGAGCAGGAACGACAGCACGGGAACGTCCCGGCTCTCACCGATCGTGGTCGCGTCGTCGCCCCCGTCACCGGCGTAGGAGACCCCGCCGACCGTCTCGCCCTCCGGCAGGCGCTCGGCCTCGTAGGGAACCTCGGGGGTATTGTAGCTCCAGACGGTCGCGCCCGACTGGTTCACTTCCACGAGGCGCTTGTTGAGCGAGTCGGTGATCAGGGTGTTGCCGTTCTCGAGGCGGTCGGCATCGCGAGGCCAATTGAAATTCACGCCCTCCGCGGTGTAGATCTCCCAGGCGACTCGCCACTCGCCGTCCGAGCCGCGTTCGAGCTCCACGATCCGGTCGTTGTGGCTGTCGGCCACGAGCACGCTGCCGTTCCCCAGCCACTGGGGGTTGTGCTGCTGGCGGAGCAGCGTCGGGTCCCCGCGAGTGGTGTCTGTGTCGCCTTCGTTGATAACCTCGACGACGCCCTCGCCGCGCTCGACGATCACGAGCTGGTGGGCGTTCCGAACCGACACCAGGTATCGGTCTTCACCGATCACGTCGACGTCGTTGATGTGGAGCCAGTCGGTCCGGGTGGGGTCCTCGGGGGCGTCGTATCGGGTGCTCGCGTTCCACTGCCAGGTGACCTCGTCGCCGCGGACGGTGAAGATCCGCTCGCGATCCATGTCTGTGACGAGGAACTCCCCCGAATCGAGGCGCTCGACGTCGTGGACTTCGCTGTTCTTCTCGGACCGGACCGGGAAGGCGTACTCGTACTCGATCTCCGGGTCGGCGTCGGAGTCGGCGTTGGGGTCGATGATCCGGAAGCCGGTGTGTGCACACGGCGACTCGTAGGGCCCGCACTCGTCGTACCCGCTCTGCATGAACCCCGCCATCACGCTCCCGTTTTCGAGCATGGTGACGTCGAAGTAGCTGTCCGTGTCGCCCGCCCGCCACGCGGTCTCGCGACCGTCGAGCAGGTAGACCGACCCCCGCTCGTGGAGCCCCGGGCCGCCGCCGTGGGAGCCGACGAGAGTCTCTCTGGATTCGTCGTCGCCTGCGGCGCCGACGTCCGGTGCGAGCGCGGCACCGGCGAGGAGGGCGGCGGCGAGGAGGGCGATGCCGAAGACGACGAGCACCGCACCCACTCGCTGCCCGTCGCCGCCGAGTCCGTCGGGGACCGGAGTGCCCATTCGTGGATAAGGGAAACACGACCGACGAGAAAAGCCGTTCGGTGTTGGGACCTCGGCGGGCGTCCCCGTCGGCGGTGCGACCCGGTTACTCGTCGCCCGTCCGCTCGGCTTTGAGTTCGAGTCGGTAGCCGAACGGGTCGGTGACGTAGACGGCGGGGGCGACGCCGGTCGCGCCGAGGGGGTCGAGCCGGCGGTCGATCCCGACCGCAGCGGCTTCCAACTCCCGTTCGATCCCCTCGATGGTGTCGTCGACCCGGACCGCAACGTGATCGTAGCCCGTCCGTGCCGGCGGCTCGAAACTGTCGTCGGGCTCGACGTGGATCACCGCCCCCGGCGCGAGCCGAACCGAGAAGAACGGCTTTTCGCCCGACTCGTACAGGTCCATCCCATCAACCGCGAACCCGAGCGCGTCGCGGTAGAAGCCGAGCGCGGTGTCGACGCCGTCGGCGGGGATCAGGAGCTTCACGTGGTCGATCTCGGTCGCGTCCATACCGCCCTGTTCCGGCCCACGACCCAAAATCCCCGTGGTGACTCCGGGAGCGCTTCGCCGCTCCGTTCGAGGGGGCTCGACACAACCGAAGACCTATGCGCCGCGCCGCGGACCCCGGAGACGAGCCATGTTCGTGGGCCACGAGTTCTTGGCGTTCGCGCTCGCCGGGTGGGCGGCCGTCCGGTTCGGGTGCGACGACCGGACGGCGCTTCACGCCGGGGCGGTCGCCGGGTTCGCCGCCCTGCTTCCGGACCTCGACGTCGTCTACGCCGTGGCCACGTACGCCGTCGCGGTCGCGGGCGGAACGCCGCTCGGGTGGGAGGCCTTCTGGGGCGTTGCGAACGCGACCCACCGGGTCGTGACCCACACCCTCCCGACGGGCAGCGTCGCGACGCTCTGTTTCGGCGCAGCCGTCGCAGTCGCGCGGTGGCGGGCGACGCAACGCGTCGTGATAGCTACAGTTGCCGGCGCCGCAGCACTCGGGGCGGCGGTGCTGGTGTCAGGGTTCCGCGCCGCTGTGGCCCCGTCGGCGGCAGTCGTCGCCGGCGGGTTCCTCGTCTGCGTGTCGGCGACCGGGTGGCTCCTCGCCGCACGGACGAAGCTATCGACGCCGGGCGTGACGGTTGCGGCTGGCGCCGGGTTCCTCTCGCACCCGTTCGGCGACGTCTTCCTGGCCGTCCCGCCGCCGCTGCTCTCGCCGTTCGGCCCGTCGGTGGGCGCCGGGCGAGTCTCCCTGGCGGCAGACCCGACCCTCGACCTGCTGGGCGTGCTGTTCGTGGAACTGGCGGCCGTCTGGGCGGGGCTCGCGGTGTTCGCGTGGGTGGCCGCCGACCGGGTCGATCGCGCCGGCCGGCTTCGTGACGCGTTCGACGGGCGGGCCGGGGTCGGAGCCGCGTACGCGCCGGCCGCGGTGATTCTCCCGCGACCGACGATCGTCGACGCCCACGTTCTGGGCGCTACGATCGTCCCGTTCGCCGCGACCGTCGGCGCGTGGGCGGGCTACGCCTCCTTTCGGCGCGCCGGCGCGGCCGACCCTCACCCACGGTTTGGGCCCGTGTACACCGGTGTCGTCGTCGGTGTGGCGGCACTCACTCTCGCTGCGGTCGCGTACACGGCCGCGTACGCGATCATCTAAGTGGGCGATTCCGGCGGTTGCAACCGGGCGACACCCGCGTGCGCTCGTCTGGTTCCCCCTGTGGTCGGAAGCGGAAAGTCCATATTCCTCGGCGTGAATCCGGAGGTATGAGTCTACTCGACGACACCCGCGTGCTTGCCGGCCTCGCGCTCATCCTCGTTGGGTCGGTGCTCTTGGTGCCGGCTATGCTGCCAAACGCTTCGACGCTTTCGACGTACGCGCTCGTCCCGGCGGCGCTGCTTCTGACTGCCGGGACGTGGCTGGTGGGGACCTCCGGTGGATCGTCAGCGGTGTGAGTATATGCAGGTTTATTACTTGCGGTCACGTTCATTCGATGTATGATTGATGAAATACGTCGCGCGAACAGGGGAACACGGGTCCAGTATGTGATGATGGTCATCTTCGGCGGGCTCTGCGTCCTCGCGGCGTTCGCGCCGTTTCCAGACATCATCAGGATCACGACCGTCGGAACCCTGTTCGGCTTCACCGCGGGGCTGTGGGTTTCGCACCTGATACAGGTTCTCAGGCGGGCCATTGATGCACAGCAGTCAGACGTCCAGACCGCCGTCGAGACACAGTGACCCAGTCCGAATCACAGTCGCAGCCGGACGGATCGTCGGACCAGCCGACGTTTCTCAGGGGGATCGAGTTCATCACCGGACCGGACCCCAACCTCGGCTCGTTTCTGCTCACTATCGGGATCGTTACCTGCGTGTTCATCGCGCTGTTCCAGTTCACGATGCCGTCTCCGGTGTCACACCTGCTCACTGCCGGCGTGATCACCATCACGGTCGTCAGCGCCGGGTTCGCCGCGTTGCTCGACTCGCTGAACTACTTCGACCAATCGAGTGACTCGGTGTCACAGGTGGCTCCGGACCCAACGCAGACCAGCAAGCCCTGGGTTCCCGAAAAACGGGTCTCGGCGCCGTTGCCGCCCATGATCAACTTCGACGAGGAACTCAGCGAACTCCAAGCGCAGTTCGACGGGGAGCTCCCCGACCAGTTTACACCCTTCCTTGAGGACTACCGGCGGCTGAAGACGAACCCGAAAAACCGGATGTCGATCGCGAGCGACCTGCGGGCAGACCTGAACCCCATCAGCGTGATTCTCGATGAGGACACCCCGGAGTATGAGCCCTATCAGCGGATGAGCGACGGGCTGTTCCGGTACATCGGGGACAGCGCCGACCATCTCTCCGTCACGGAGGTCACCAGCCGTGACGCGGCCGGCGAGCCCCAAGAGGTCGGAGCGATCGCAGGGGACCTCGCGGTCTTCGACCTCTCGGTGCACAACGAGGGCGAGGCGACCGACGTCGAGGTGATCGTCGAGTTCTACGACGGCGACGAGTCGCTATCGACCTGGAGCGGTTCGCTGAAATCTGTGAGCCCGGGGGCGACTGAGACCATCTCGACCAACATCTACGTCCCGGAGTCGACAAACCGGATGCGAACCGACGCTCGACCCGCGTAGGCGGTGGCAGCGCGCTCGGGACCGCGGGTGCCCTGCTGCTTCTCGGGACGCGGCTGGTGAGGATTCCGGAAGGCTCACACATCGAGAGAGTGCGTGACCGGCGGCGCAAAAAAGTGCGGACGGCTTCGACGTTTTGCTGCGGCAGCCGACCGTCCTGTCTGTCTGACCCCCGCAAAAGAAACGCTGACCGACAGAGAGTCAGCCGGAGTCGAAAGCGACCCGCCGGAGTGTTATTCCGTGGGTGCCGTCGACGTGGTCAGCGTCGCGGAGTTCTCGCCGTCCTCGGACTCCCAGACGACGCGGACCGTCTCGCCACCCCAGTCGGCATCGTTGTCGAACCTGGCGCTTGTGCCAGCTGAAACGGTGTCACTTGAACTCAGGCTTGTATTAGTCCACGCTACGGACGCATTATTCATTCCGGCAGTCGTTAGCCGTTCCGCCTCGATCGAGTCGCCCGTCTGGTGCGTGATCGTCGTGCTGTTCGAGGTCGTATTGTAATCGAACCCGAAGCTGGCCTGCGGCGCGCTCTGCCCGAGCGAGCCGCCGAGGTTGAGCACGAACGACCCGATGACCGCCGCGAGGATCACGGTGATCGCGACCATCAGGATCACGCCGATGACCGGCGAGACGGCCGAATCGTCTGTGAATAGTTCTTTGAGGTTCATTGGCTTATGACGGAGCTGTCGAACTGCTCAGTGTTGCGGAGTTCTCGCCGTTCTGGGACTCCCAGACGACGCGGACCGTCTCGCCGTTCCAAGGCCCAGCGCTCAACACGTACGTACCCGTGTCACCCGCACTGATTGTGTCACCGCTGAGGTCGCTGAAGTACGTGGAGCTGCCGTCCCAGTTGCCGGCCCCCGTGGTCGCGTTAAGCTGTGATTTTTCGATCGAATCACCCGTTTCGTGGGTGATGTTGACCGACGTGTCGTTCCCGTAGTCGAAGCCGAAACTGGCCTGCGGCGCGTTCTGCTGGAGCGAGCCGCCGAGGTTGAGCACGAACGACCCGATGACGGCTGCGAGGATCACGGTGATCGCGACCATCAGGATCACGCCGATCACCGGCGATACGGCCGAATCGTCTGTGAATAGCTGTTTGATATTCATTGTCGGTAGTGTCTCACGCGGACGGATGAACTACGGTAGCCGGTCTCCGTTTGGCCGACGGTTGCCCACCCCCCCGAGTGTTGGCCTACTCGTAGGATTCACCTACCACTAATTAAATCTACTCCATTAAGTATCAACTATGATAATTTCTTGGACCCGTTCGCGGGGGAGTCAGTAGGGCTAATTGACGGCCGTATGGGGCGACACTCCGGGTTCCGCCGACTGCATCCCCCTGGACCCACGGTCGGGGACTCCGGAAGGCAGGTCCTTACACTCTCCTTCGATAGCGGTCGCCCCGAAATCGGATCCTAACTAAACGTATCTCGTTCGACAGCGCGTCCTACTGGCACCGGGCGGTCTGCCGGGACCACACAAAACATATGTCCCCGTACCGCGTTTGTTACCACTGGATTGTCGGCCTGCGGCCGCGGGAGCTCGTCGTCCCGACTGAGTGCTCCCGCTCCAACGGCGTCCCGCGACCGACACGCTCCCCGCTCGGAACCCATATCCGACCCCTCAACGAAACCTGCCCTCACCTATGATACGTTCCAATCCACGGATTCGTGCAGTTTTGCTCGCAGCACTGATCCTCGTCTCGGTCGTCGCCGGTAGCGTCGCGTTTACCGGATCGAGCGCGGCGGTGGACAGTACCGTCGGTACCGAATCGCAGTTGGACCCGCTCGAAGTCGACGAGGACAGCACGGAGACGTTCTCGTTCAACTACTCGTTCACTGGCGTCAACACGTCGGGTGATACGACCCTGTTGCTCACGTTTCAGTCGGACGTCACGGTCGATAGCGAGAACGCACAGATGAAGAACGCGTCCGGGTCACAGATAGCTTCAGCCTCGGTCAACAGTGGTAGCGACGGCATCGAAGTCACCGGGAACTCCTCGACGACGACTGTGTATCTCAACGGAACGCTGGCGGCCACGTCCGCGTCAGTCAACAGCGACACGGACGTGACCGTCGACATCGAAGCCCAGGACAACGACGGGACCAGCGCTGCGGACTCGGAGACGGTGACCGTGCAGAACGTCCCGCAGTTCTCCGTGTCGTCGGTTTCGGGCTCGGAGTTCTCGCCGGCGTCGGTCGACGAGGAGACGCTCAACACCCACTCGTTCAACTACTCGTTCACTGGCGTCAACACCACGGGCGACACGACGCTGTCGCTTTCGATACCGTCGGATCTCACGGTCGAGGGCACCGATGCCCGGATAGAGGACGCGTCCGGATCCCAGATAGCCCTCGCCTCGGTCAACAGCAACAACGACACCGTCGCGGTCACCGCGACCCCCTCGACGAACACCGTATATCTCAGCGGGAGCGCGAAGATCCGAGCGCCGTCGGTCGACAGCCAGACCGACTACACGGTCGACATCAGCGGCACCGACAACGACGGGGACACAACGAACACGACCGCACCACTCAGAGTCGATAACACGGCGCTCACCGCGGGAACCGTCTCGCAGTTCGACCCGGACACCGTCGAGGAGCGGACCACGAACCAGCACTCGTTCAACTACTCCTTCGACGGCGTTAGCGGGAGCAGCGACACTACGTTCGAGCTGTCTGCGGAGTCCGGAACCATCACCGACACAGATCTCGCGGTGAAAGACGCCTCCGGCGCGACCCTGAACGCGAGCCCGGACGTGAGCGAGAACAGCCTGCGCATCGTCGCCAACTCCTCGACGTCGAGGGCGTACCTCGCGGGGACGATCAATCTGACCAGCCCCGAAGTGCCCACGGGTCAAGAGAGCGGGACCTACGACATCACCGCGAGCGCGAGCGAGACGGGCAGAAGCGACTCCGTGACGAACCCCCTCACGGTCACCTTCCAGGGCGGCCAGCCGGGTGACCCCGAACTCGAAAGCGCGATCCAGTACACCCAGTCCGACGGCACGCCCGCGGTCGAAATCGCGTTCTCCGAGGACGTCCAGAACTTCGCGTCGAACTACGAACTCTACGTCGACGGCGAGGGACAGCTGTCCGGGAGTCAGCTCCAACCGTCCGAAGCCCAGGGCCGCGCCGTCGTCGAACTCGATCGGTCGTACAGTTCCGCGATGACGCTCCGGCTCGAGGACGGCATCCAAGACACCGACGGCAACGCGCTCGACTCCAGCGACGTCGGCAACACCTCGGTCCGGTTCGCCCCCACCTCCGTGACCGCCGACCGAAGCGTCACCGCCTACCGGGGATCGAACGTCTCGGTCGTCGCGTCCGCGTCGAACACCGGCGTCCAGTTGGAGGGCACCGACGACGACACCGACGACTACTTCTTCGACGGGTCGACCGGCACCAACAGCCGGATCTTCGTCTTCTCGACCGCCGACCGCGACGCCGGCGACTACGAGGCCGACATTGAGGGCGAGGGCACCGCGGACATCACAGTCCGGGGTCTCGGCCTCTCGCTGGACATCGACGACCGGAACGTCACCAATCTCCAGACCCTCGACGGAACCGTCGAGGCCCGAGCCGGCAACCGCCCGATCCGGCTCGAGTTCCTCGACGAGGACGGCGACCCCGTCGACGATGTCGACGACCGGACCGTCCAACTCTCCGGGCAGGGCGAATACGAGTTCAGCTACGACATCGAATCGCTGGAGATCGAAACCGGCGAGTACCGCATCCGCGCGACCGACACCACCTCGGGGGTGACCGTCGAGTCCGACACGATCGTGATCCAGGACGCGGGCGACATCGAAGCCACGCTGCCCGGCGGCGTCGTCAGCGAGACCCGTGGCGACGTCGCCGCGGTCCCGATCGAACTGGACAACACCGACGAGGCGACCCTGACCGTCGGCGGCGACAACGTCGGGTTCGAGGCGAACGTGACCGTCCGGGACGACGACGACGACGACGAAGTGACCGTCTACTTCAACTCCTACGCCGCGTCGACGGCGAGCGAGGGCTCCTTCAGCGGCGAGACCGACCTGTTCGGCGTGAGCGACGACGACGAGGTCGTCGACGGCAGCGTGAACATCGGCGTGTCGGACCTCCTCGACGCCGAATCGTACGACCTGTCGGTCGCCACTGCCGGGCAGGAGACCGACGTGCAACTGCTCGTGTTGGAGCCGCGGGAGACCACCGCCGCCCGGGCTTGGACCGCACCACAGAACCGCTACGGCGACCTCGACGCCGCGGAGGACGTCCGGGAGGGGACCGGCGAGTGGCTCACCCGGACCGACGAGGTCGCGGTCGGCGACACCGTCGTCTACGAGATCGAAGCCTCCGGACTCGAAGGGGTGCTTGATGCCCGCAACGAGGACACCGTCACCTCGGAGTTCTACGAGTTCGCGAACGGCTCCGGAAGCGAGCCAGCCGCGAAGTTCGCTGTCGAACAGGAAGACGCCGGCCCGAACCAGGCTCCGCTACTCTTCCAACTCAACAGCTCGAACTCCAAGGTCGTGGCGGACTCGGAGAACGACAGCTACTACGTGGTCACCAGAACCGGTGACGACGCCCCCGGTGCAGTCGAGGACGACGACGGTGACGGGGCGATCGACCCCGACGAAAACGACTACGGGGAGATCAGCGACGACGACAACCTCCGGATCGAGTTCACCGTCTTCGGTGACGACGAGAACGACCTCGACCTGACGGAGGACGGCGAAGACGAGACCGTCGAGACTACTCACGGCCTCACCGAGGCGGAGCTGTCGATGTCGGAGCCGTTCAACGTGACCGAGACTAGCGGACAGGAGGTCTTCGGCGAGGCGACGGTCGCGCCCGGTACGGAAGTCCGAATCCGGGTCCGGAGCGGCGACAACGTCCGCCCCGCCTTCCTGAAGACCGCGGAGACGACCGTCGACGAGGACAGCCAGTTCCTGGTGACGCTGTCGTTCAACGACACCAGCCCCGGCGACGGATACGAGATCGTCGTCGACGACACCGGGCCGGCCTCAGAACTCTCGATCGAGGGGACCGTCCAGCCGGTGATCCAGACTCCGACGACCGATACGCCCGCCGAGACCACAGTGGTCACGTCGACGACGACGACATCGACACCGACGCCGACGGCGACGCCGACGCCGGCCACGACGACCACCGAAGTCCCGACGGTCCAGACCCCGACCACCACGCCCGGCTTCGGGGTCGTGGCCGCGTTGGTGGCGTTGGCGGCGGCCGCGCTTCTCGCTGTGCGTCGGGACTGACGCCGTCGTCTGCCGGATCCTCGGCCGCCCCCTCGTTCACTCCCCGCCGCGGGCGGGTCGGCCGAGGTGTTTCTCGACGGCCGCCACTTTCTCGCGTGCGCGACCGTCCTCGGTCCGCTTGTCGTCGATCTTCAATACGGTGCTCACCCGATCGCCATCGACGGCCTCGTGGGCGGCTTGTGCGGCCGCAAACAGCGTTCCGACGTCGTCGGCTTCGATCACGGTCCCCATCGGGTTTGTTTCGTAGCGCACGTCGAACTCCGCCAAGGCGTCGACGGCCTTCGCAACCTCTTCGGACATACTCCCTTCGATCACGGGCGCGACGCTGAGTAACGCGATGACGGTCATACCCTTTTAACGCCGTGGAGCCGCAAAAACACTTTCTCGAGGGTGGGCCGACGCTGCGGGCGGCGGCTGCCCCCTTGGCGCGGCCGTAGTACACTTGCCTCTCGGTCTCGGACGGGGAAACGATGGCTGAGGGCATCTGCGTGAAACTGGCTGTGGACGTGGCGACCGTCTGTCCGGTGGCGGAGCTCTCGGCGGCCGAGGGCGGCGAGAACCAGGAGTCGCCGGCGGTCCGCGACGTGACGTGGGCGCAGGCGACCGACGGGACCGTTACCGAGGAGTTCCGCGTCAACGCGGCCGCCGCGGACGATCACCCCGACGCGGTACCGGGCGCCGATCCGGTGATGGAGGTCGGCAACGACCGCATCTACCAGTTCACGCGCGACGCCGACACCGCGTGTGCGTGCGACGTCATCGAGCGGCTGGACTGCCCCATCGCCGACGTGCACGCGACCGACGGCACCCTGGTGTTCACGCTGTACCTGCCCGACATCGACCGGCTCAGAGCGATCGTCACGGCGCTCGACGACGTCGCCGAGCGGGTGTCGGTCCGGTATCTCGTCCGCTCGAACGCCGACGCCGACGACCGACGGGACACGGTGGTGGTCGACCGCGGGGCGCTGACCGAACGCCAATCCGAAGTCCTCCGGACGGCCTACCGACTGGGCTACTTCGAGTACCGGGGCGGGGCCAACGCCAGCCAGGTCGCCGCGACGCTCGACATCACCGACTCCACGTTCGCGGAACACCTGTCGAAAGCGCAATCGCGTCTCTTGGAAGAAGTCTTTCGTGCCCCGGCCGACGGTGCAGCCGACTGAGGTGACTGCCGGAACTCCGATCTGCGACCCCGACACCCGCCTCGGGGCCGCCTACGGGGCGATCACTGGGGCTCGACAGTCACCGGGGTGTGTTTGTACTCGGGGATCTTCGCCGTGGGGTCGAGCGCGTCCGCTGTGACGCGGTTCACCGGCGAGTCCGCGAAGTGGACGGTCAGAAAGACCGTCCCCCGACGGACTGCCGACGTCACGTCGGCCGGCGCGGTCACCGCCCCCCGAGCGCTCGCGACCCGAACCACTTCGCCGTCGTCGACACCCCGGTCGGCAGCGTCGTCCGGGTGGATCTGGAGGGCGTCCTCGCTCACCATCCGCGTGAGGGTTTCGGAGCGCCGCGTCAACTCGCCGCTGTTGAAGTGGGTGATGATGCGGCCGGTGGTGAGCACCAGTTCGTCGCCGGCGGGGGCCGTAGCCGGGGGGACGTGGTCGACGGGGACGAGCGGGGCCGTCCGATCGCCGTTCGCGAACCGATCCTGATGGAGAACCTCGGTGCCCGAGTCGTCCCCGTCGGGGTACGGCCACCGCTGACCGCCGTTCGCGACGCCCTCGTAAGACATCCCGGCGTAGATGGGAGAGACGCGCGTCAGCTCCTCGAAGACGGCCGCCGGGTCCGACGCGAACGGCCGGTCGGCCAGCCGCTCGCCGAGGCTGGCGACGATGTCGAGGTCGCGCCGCGCTTCGCCGGGCGGATCGGTCATCCGACGCATCCGGAGCACCTGCCGGTCGGTGTTGGTGACGGTGCCACCCTTTTCTGCCCACGCGCTCCCGGGGAGGATCACGTCAGCGTACTGGGTCGTCTCCGTCTCGAACAGGTCGATCGCAACGAGGAACTCCAAGTCCTCGAAGTGCTCCGCTGTGGCGTTGCCGTCGGGTTCGGTTGCCGCCGGGTTCTCCCCCAGGACGACCGCCGCACGGACCTGGTCGCCGAAGGCGTGTGTCATCTCGACCTCGGTGAGCCCGGGCTCGACCGGCGGCTCGATCCCCCACTCCTCGGCGAGTGCGGCCCGGGCCGCCGGGTCGTCCACGTCGCGGTAGCCGGGGAGAACGCTCGGGAGCGTGCCGGCGTCGCTCGCCCCCTGGACGTTGTTCTGCCCCCGAAGCGGGTTGACACCTGTCCCCCGGCGGCCGATGTTCCCCGTCAGGAGCGCGAGGTTGAGCAGCGCGTGGACGTTGTCGGTCCCGCACCGGTGTTGGCTCATCCCCATCCCGGTGACGGCCGCGGCGCGGTCGGCCTCGCCGTACGCTCTGGCCGCCGCACGCAGGTCGTCCTCATCGACGCCTGCGAGGGCTGCCCGCTCTGCGACGTCGACGTCCGCGAGCGATGCCCGGAACGCCTCGAAGCCCTCCGTTCGGCGGTCGAGGAACGCCTCGTCCACGAGTCCCTCCTCGACGAGCACCTTGGCTATGGCGTTGAGTAGCGGGATGTCGTGACCGGGGCGGACAGGCAGGTGGATGTCGGCCGCCTCCGTGGTGTCGTTCGCCCGCGGATCGACGTGGATCAGGGTCGTGCCGTCCTGGATGGCGGGCAGCAGATACGACCGGAAAGCCACCGGATGCTGTTCGGCCGGGTTTGCGCCCGTCACCAAGAACGCGTCCGCCTCTCTCAGATCCTCCACGGTGTTCGTCATCGCGCCCGCGCCGAGGCGGTCCTGCATCGCGGCGACGGTCGAGGAGTGACACAGCCGTGCGCAGTTGTCGACGTTGTTCGTGCCGAGGATCCGCGCCAGCTTCTGGAGGGTGTAGTTCTCCTCGTTCGTGCAGTTCGAGGACGCGAAAAAGCCGACTGCGTCGGGGCCGTGCGTCGCGACGATCTCCCCGATTCGCGCCTCGATACGGTCGAGCGCCTCCGTCCACGACGCCGCGACGAAGCCGTCGTCCGTTCGGAGCAGCGGCTGTGTCAGTCGCTCGCCGTGTGTGACTATATCGAACGCCGCAGCGCCCTTCGGACAGATCTCGCCGTCGGCGTTGATCGGTCCCGGGGCGCCGGTCGCCCCGCCGGTGCCCTCGGCGTACGAGAGGCTACACCCGACGCCACAGAACGGGCAGACGCTGTCGCGCGCCTCGACAGTGCGGTCAGCCTCGGTCATCGGTTTCCACCATCGACAGACGCTACGAGGGCCGCCCGCCCGAGCGTTACCCCGAACTCTGCGGGCATTTATGCCACCGCGCCGTACCCCACGCGGTCGTCCACCGGCCCACCCCCGCGGACGCGTCCGCCTGCCGGTGTCGCGACGTTCTCACCGCTGTCGCCGGTGTGTTCGTCGGGCCTCGACCCCCCGCGGGATAAACCGGCGCAACATTACGGGGAGGACACACCCGACGGCCGAGGGTACACGAACCCGTATGCCATCCGCCGTTCGGGGAATCGGACACCTCTCGTTGAGCGTCGCACCGGTAGTACTGATCGTCGCGGCCGCGCTCGGGGCCGCTCGGGTCGTCGAGCCCGTCCCAACGCCAGTGATCTGGCTGGCCGCCCTCCCGGCCATCGCGTGTGTCGGCTACGTCGCGGGCCTGGAGGCCGACGCCGCTCTCGACGGCTGGGCGACCGGGTCTGCGACGCCGGCGGCGGCCGACGCCGCGACGGTCCTCGCGGTGGGCGCCGGCGCGCCGCTCACTCGGATTTTGGCTGTCGATCTCGGGTTCGGTGTCGTCGTCGCTGCCGCCCTGGTCGGTCTCCTGGCCGACCGCCTGGTCCCGTCGTACGGGCCTGCCGTCTACTGTGGGGCGTTCGTCGGGATGGCCTCGCCCGCGCTGTTCACGGGGCTGACCGCCGTGACGGCCGCGGGGCTCCTCGCCGGGGGGGTGTTCGTCGCGGCCGACCAGGTGTTCGAGGGGTTCGGCGGCAAACTCGGGACCACGGCGTTCGTCGGCTGCGCCGCCGTCGCGCTGGCGCTCGGCGTCGAGGGCGGGCCGGGAAGCGCCGTCTCGGGGGCGACCGCCGTCGGGTACGCGCTCGCGGGGGCGGCCGCTGCCGGGATCACCTACATCAGCTCCGTTCGGTTGGAGCACGGCCCGGTGCAGGCGTCCGCGCTGGTCGGCCTCGTGGGCGGTCTCATCTGCCCGGCGCTCCTGACCGCCGGGGAGGGCGTCGCTGCGGTCGTCTTCTGTGCGTCCTTCGCGGGAATGGCACGCCCCGGCCGGGTCCCCGGGGTGGGGGCGATGGCCGTCGCGGGTGCGCTCTGTGGCGTCCTCGTCGCTGCCACTAGTCCGGTTCTCGTCGGGTTCGGCGGCAAACTCGGGACGATCGCGTTCGCGGCGTGTCTGGTCGTTCGCGGGCTGTTCGCCGTCGGCTCGGACGCCCTCCCGGCCGCTCTCCCCACGCCGGCGGACGGGCTACGATCCTGACCGGCGATCACCCCGGCGGTGTCTTCGCCCAGTACTCAGGCGGCTGTGGAGAGGCGACGCGGGCTTCTGTACAGAGGTTCCGGCCACACCGCCCGTGGCGGTGATTTAGGTGGCGGCGCATCGGGGACGACGTCGAAGCGGGATCCACCCGGACGAACGAAGCTCTCAAAGCCCGCGCCGAGACCGCGTAGCCGAGTTTCGACACCCGGAGACGGGAAGCGAACCCCAACGCCCCGCCACTCCCCGAAACGCGCCGTGGGCGGAATTCGTCTGTGCGGGCGGGAAACGATACCACCACCTACGATCCCGGTGGCGCTGCCGTCACCAACGGGGAGAGCGACAACACCGCCAGCGGCAACAGGGCGACGATCGGCGAAGGCAATCACAACGACGTGACGGGCGACTTTGCCACCGCCGGTGGCGGGACCGAGCGCGAGTGACTCCGCGACCGGTCGAGTAATCCGTTGCACCCGCTCCTACAGGAGGGGCAGCCCGACGGGCGATCGACGGCAACTACCCTCGCACAGTTTCGACAGACGGCCGACCGCTTCCACGTATCGGAACACAGCGATGGTCAGAACCCGCCAACGGAGTCGATCTCGGCCCTCCGTTAGTGGCGCAGCTCCTCCACATTAAACCCAGTATAGCGGTCGTCCGACGCTTCAGCACCACGGTCTGTGATCCGATTCAGCCGTCGATCCGGGTGCGAGTCGTTCGGAGCTAGGTGGTTCTGCAACGAACTGAAAACCGTGCGACGTATTTATAATGAATTAGTGTTAATTTTTACGGTAGTGGTATGTATGATCTCACCAGACAAAGCGGGAGGACGTCCTCGAACGCTCACAGACGCCACCCCCCACTCCGACACGGTCTGGCGGTCGCTTGAGTGCATCACGGGAGCAGCCGTCGCGGTGGGTATCAGCCTGCTTTCGTACTCGGTGCTGTTCGACCTCACGGAAGCTATGGGCCTGCTGTCCTCGACGACGGTTACGTTCATCGTGATCTTCGTGTGGATCTTTGCCTGGGGACTCATCGCAGCCACGCGGGACCACGTTACGGGAAACTCCGGATGACTCACTCGGGGTACTGTGGACGTGGCACCCGCTGCGGGTCTCGAATCCGGGTTTTGTAACACTGAATTCGACGTATCGAGCGACACGCACAGCGGTCGCTCTGGGGTGTAACATTCAGAGAGATGCGCTGGCTGGGATTTGAACCGGAGCCGGACGTGCTCACTCCCTGTGGTCGTTGCGCGCGACCGGCAGGGTTCAAATCCGGGTTTTGCAACACTGAATTCGACGTATCGAGCGACACGCACAGCGGTCGCTCTGGGGTGTAACATTCAGAGAGATGCGCTGGCTGGGATTTGAACCACGGTCGCTCGCGTCGCTCCCTGGTTCAAACCCCCGGAGCGATTTCACTGCTCACTCCGTTCGCAGCAAAAATGCGCTGGCTGGGATTTGAACCCAGGTTGTGACCATGGCAAGGTCACGTGATACCACTACACTACCAGCGCCTTGGTGCACTCGTGAGAAGTCGGGATTCGTAAATAAGACTTGCGGATCCGTGGGCGCGTCGGGGGACAGCGTGGGGACGACCCACACGGCAGTCGACCGCGAAACCGCCACAGTCCGGCGTGTCACGGCCTCACAGTCGGAGCTAGCTTTCGCTACTCTTTTAGGTTCCCCTCCGGTATCGGTGATACAGTCTAGACGTGACGCCGAAGGGACCGGTATGACGCTGACCGTACTCGTGCCGTCCTCTCTCGTCCGGGAGGCCGAGGACAAACGCGAGGCAACTCGCAAACTCGGCTCCATCGCCCGCGCGGCGACGGTATTCCGGGCGGACCGCCTCGCCGTCTTCCCCGATCGGGAGGGCGAGCGACGCTGGGGGGGCGAGTTCGTCGAAACGGTGCTGCGATACGCCGCCACGCCGCCGGAGCTCAGAAAAGAGCTCTGGGGGCGACGCGACGAACTCGAGTACGTCGGCGTTCTTCCACCCCTCCGCGTTCCGTCTACGACCGGCTCCGAATCCAACGGTTCGGGGTCGTTAACACAGGGAATCGTGACCGAGGTCGGACC
>Ga0102936_1000213_pt1 | contig 22970 bp, 26 predicted proteins | sample SalPon2_A_H2O_MG_FD_78502 | JGI IMG/M metagenome (GOLD analysis project Ga0102936, IMG submission 78502) | Salt pond water microbial communities from South San Francisco under conditions of wetland restoration - Salt Pond MetaG R2_A_H2O_MG | ecosystem: Environmental > Aquatic > Non-marine Saline...
ACACAGAAAAAAGTCGGGATGGCAGAGTGGTCTAATGCGGTGGATTGCTAATCCATTGAGGGCGCAACGCTCTCACCCGGGTTCGAATCCCGGTCCCGGCGCTAATACTTCTCCAAAACAACCTAAAACTATCTAATTATAGAATGTAAAGTCAGCTCAATCAAAAAAATCCTTTTAAACTTCAAAACAAAATGTAATATAGTGAATCAGGATAATTTTAACCAGTTAGAAAAGGACGAAGAGCTACAGGAAATAATAGAAAGGAAAGTAAAAGAACGAATGGAAAAAGAAAGAGAAAAAATAAAACAAGATGCTGTAAAGGAAGTACAAAACAAACTGAAAACTAATTCAAAAAAGAAAAAAGAAGCAACAGAAAAAGAAGAAATGAGTAGAAGAAGCTTCCTCAAAAAACTAGGTCTAGGGGCAGCAGGACTTGGAGCAGCGTCACTAATTCCCTCAGCATCAGCAGACTTCCAGAAACTCTCAACACAAAACTGGGCACAATCCAACTTCAACCAATACACAGACACCGACGCAAAAAACGCAGCACCAATACAAACAATAAACGGAAAAACAGGCTCAGTAAACCTAAACCACAACGATGTCGGAGCCAAACCCGACACCTACACAGCACCAGTACAAAGCATAAACGGACAAACAGGAAATGTCAACATAGATACAAGCGGCGGAGATTATGGCGGGTCTTTTGGTAGTGGAAGCTGGAATATATCAGAAACTACAGTAAACGGGCGAACACCCAGAGATGTTGTAAAGAGTTTTAGTGCTAACTTAAATCATTGTTCTGCCGTAGTTTTTAATTTAGATTCTTTTAGTACTAATGAGGACACTCATAATGATGGTAGTAGGAATAATTACAATGAATATACGACTGATTCATACTTTATTTTGAAAGTCGATGGAACAGAAGTTTGGTGGGGAGATTTAGATAATGAACAGAACATATATAATGGCGGTGCAAGTGTTGGAAATAGGATAGGTTTGCCATATATAGATATGATAGATGGGAATAGGAATATTGAATTGGTGGCAGGAGGTACTGTGATAGGTTATAGCGATGAATTTGGTTCGACTAGTGTAACTCTCAATTATTCTGGAAGTATTAGTGATATAAAGGTGATTTGATATAGTGTTTGAATTCTTTAATAATATGTTAGAGCTTCTTTGTGAAAAGTTTAATGGTTTGAATTTTCTTTATTACAGTTTTGCAGTAGTTTTTTTCTTCTTAGGAATTCAAAAGATTTTACCTGGTTCTTCACCTGTTGCATCTGATGTAGGTTCTTTTATTTCTATTATTGACCCTTCATTAACTGTTAACTCTTCTCATTCATATTTTATAGGGTTATATGAGATGTTCTTAGGGATATTATTTTATTATAGGAAATTAGACTTGGCTACGCCTTTTTTCATAGCTCACCAATTAATAGCTTTTTCTGTTTTTGTGGTTTCTCCAGGATTGACATTTAGTGTTCCTTACTATAACATTCTTGGGTTTGATATTCCTTATATACTGAGTTATTTTGGTGCTTTCATAACTAAAAACATAATTTTTGTTGGTGCTTTTGTTAAGTTGTTTGACGAAAGTCGTAATTCGAATGTTAATCAAGTTCAACCAAGTAAATTAAGAAAATTTATTGGCTTTATAATTATCTCGGTATTCATTATAGGAATAGTAACTTCTTTGAGGTATTCTGAGGGTTTACATCCTTCAGATTTAGAATCTAAAGTTGAAGAGCCTATTATTGAATTTAATCAAAGCAATGGATATAGTTTGGATTATAAAGTGACAAAACCTCATGAACGTAGAGTGGCCTTTGGTGGCGGAGTGTACATTTCTAATGTGGATAGGCATGGTTCAGAAGAAATATTATTGACGGGAGGCGAGGATGTTAGGCTTTTTGATATCAAGGAAAGTAGAATAGATAGTGTAGATGAGTTTCCTGACTTTCCATTTAAAAATATTTTATCGGCACATTTTGTTGATTTAAATCAAAATGGTTTCGAGGATTTGATTCTATTTCCTTCTGAATCAGATCCTATCGTATTGGAAAACAATTACGGTAAATTCAGTTATCATGGTGTCATAGATGGTTTAAAACTAAATAATCCTCTGGGCGCAGCGAGCGGAGATATTTCTGGAAATGGTTGTTTAGACATATTTGTGTATCAAGCGATGAATGAGTCTCTAACAGAGGGGGATGAAAACTATTTGCTAGAAAATGAGGGTTGTAGTTTAAATTTTGATGGGGATGATGCTGAGGTTCTTGGATCTAGTTTTGAACCTTCTGTGACTCATGCTGTGTCAATTTATGACTTTGATAATAACGGAAAACCAGATATACATGTAGCAAACGATTTTACAAATGATGTAATTCATTTTAATCAAGGAAGTAGATTTAATAGCAAGAAATTGGGGGAAGCGACCAATAGAAATGCAATGGGGTCAAATATTGTAGATTTAAATAGAGATAATAGGCCTGAAATATTTATATCTAATATAAAGAAGAATAACCTACTTTCCATTAAAAATAGGACTGTTAAGGATTCTGCAAATGAATTAGGCCTTATAAGCAATAGTTGGGGTTGGGCTTCCGTTATCCAGGATTTAAATAATGACGGAAACAAAGAAGTTTTTCACACAAATTCAGGCGACTTCGGATCAGAAAAGCCTCCATTGTGGGTTAGAAAGAATGAGTCTTTTGAAAGATATAGGTATCACAATATAAAACCTAAAAGCGGTGCTGGAGTGGTATCTATCGATATTGATGGAGATGGTTTTTTAGATTTAATTAGAACTCCAAGGTATCTAGATGAAGATGAGAGAATCATTAATAGCAGATATTCCGAAAAAAATATTAAGATTGAAATAGATAATCAATCAAGCCATAACAATCCAGAAGTAATTTTAAATCAATTGGATAATGGAAACTATTTAGATTTGAAGTTATTATCTAACAATTCATATGCCATTGGAGCTAAGGCCACCTTATTCTATGGAAATAAAAGTAGAACAAAATTCCTAACTTCAGGAAGCGGTTATATGTCACAGAAACCTAGAGAATTACACTTCGGACTTGGAAAAGAAGAAAAACTAAATAAACTCAAGGTAGAATGGCCAGATGGAAATATAGATTTTATTAGAAACTTATATTTGAATCAAACCAATGTTATATCTCGGTAGCTAGCAATATATATTTATCAAATAAGGTCTAAGAATTATGGAATTAAATCAGAGAAAAATAATTACATTCTTGTTGGTTGTTTCAGCATTGCTGATGCTAAATATTGGCTTAAAACTTCCTGAAACAGTTTCTAAACAGGATAGATGGTATTATAATGAATATGAATATGGGAAAGAAAGTAAAGATTGGATAAGTTCTAAAGAGTATTCATTAAATAAATCGATATCTAGAGAAATACATGCTGTTGAAAAAACTCAATATTTAAGTCAAGAGCCAAAAAGGAATCACTACCAGAAGGCTTGGCGGCTTTATGATAGGACCTACAATGCGATGAAAGAAAGAGGATTATTCGATTTAAAGAAGGCTAGAAAAGAAGGTTATGTTAAATACGACAATTTACATTGGGTGAAGAGAGAATTATATTTTGATAATTCTACATTAGAGCCTATGAATCCAGAGTCTCTTATCTATGTTAAATCATCTTCTAATAATAGTTCTGTTCTTGCAGGAGTTATGTATGTAACAGGTAGTTTAGAATCTAATGGTCTGCAGTTTGCAGGCCCACTGTCAATTTGGCATTTTCATCCTAGAGATAGAGAATATTGTGAAAGAGAGTTATATTCATTAGGAGATAAAACTGCTAATTTAACCTGTGAAAATTCAAGTATTAAAAAGAGAAGGAGTAAGGAGATGATTCATGTTTGGTTTATTAAGAAATCAGAAGGACCGTTCGCTACAAATATGAATGTTAATAACTCAGAATTAATAAGCTCTCCCCAAAAAATGGAAAAGAAGGAATTTATGAGGCAGTTAAAAAAGGAGGAATATTAAGTGACTAGCATCTTCGGATTTATTCTAAATATTCTAAAATAGCTCTTATTTTTTATTCTACGATATATTAATTTATACTTTTGTATTTATCATATCAATGAAAATTAAAGATAAAACTGATATGAAAATACAATTATTTACTTTAGAAAAGCTGCGAATCTAATTGTGGGAGGGATAGATTTTATACAATAATATCCAACTTTTGAAAATATTTATTCGAATTAAATAGTAAGATAATGGTTTTTTTATTTAAACTACTTTAACTCAAATTGTATTATTATGGTTTTTTTGTGTATTGATGTTGGCGGTACCAACACTTTGTTTGGGCTTGGTAATGGTGATTTTGAGGAGGTTAGGCGTGTTAAAACTAAAGACTTTTTAGATGATGTTGAGGGTACTGTTGAAAGTGTTTTAGGCGGCAAGTCTGTTTCTGAGGTTGAGGATGTTGCTGTTGCGGTTGCCGGGCCTGTTGATGTTGAAAGGGGTTTGTTTTATCCGCCGAATATTGATAAGGATGTTGTCCGTATCCGTGAAAAGTTAGGGAAGTTTGGAAGTGTCAGTATTGTTAATGATTGTGCTGCTGCGGTTTTAGGCGAGTATCACTATGGTGAATCGGCAGAAAGCCTATTATATATTACTATAAGTTCAGGTATTGGAGCGGCTTATATCGAAGATGGCAGGCTTGTTGAAGGTTTTGATGGTAACTTCGGTGAGGTTGGCCATATGAAGGTTGGAGACAGTCTTGAATGTGGTTGTGGAGGTATTGGACACTGGGAGGCATACTGCTCCGGTGACAACATACCAAAAATGGCAGAAAAACTCCACAACCTAAAATTAGACCATCCAAAAGATATTTTCGAACTAGAAACAGAAAAAGCCCGAAAATCTCGACAAGAATTTAATGAAAAAATGAGAACAGGGTTTGTCAACTTGATTAACATGTATAATCCAGAGAAAATTATTTTTGGCGGAGCTGTGGCATTGAACCACTTTGAAACAATTCAGGAAGGACTGAAAGCTGTTGAAGATGAGGCTGTAAATGATATTCCGGAAATGTGTCTCTGTGGTTTAGGTGATAATGCGGTGCTTCACGGCTTAAGAGCAACTTGTAATAACCTTAACTAGATTATTGTTGCCCACATCACTTTATGTTATGAATAATTCAGTTTCACCAAAATCCACATTTTTACAGTATTGAAATCTTCTAAATCAGGTATATTTTAACCAATTTGATTCTACTAAACTTTTTGCACGGCAAAATATAAAGTCTGCTAGAAGTATAAACAGATAATTAAAAGTTTTTTATTTTTTGATGTTGGCTACATCTCCGAGTGTTGCTTTGCGGTTGTCTCCGTCGTCTGTGTCGTCGTAGTCGGTGACTTGTGGGTTTACATAGAGTTCTATATCTAGTTTTTTGGATATTTTGCCGGCGAGTTTTTTGTCAGGTTTAAGTTCTTCTTGTTCTACTTTCTGTATTACGGAGGTTTTTTCGTTCATTTGGTCGGCGAGTTCTTCCATGGTGAGTTCTCTATCTTCTCGTTCACTTCTTATTTTCTGTCCGTAATTGTTTGCTAGGACTTTTTCCTCTGTTTTACTGGTTTTACGCCTTTTACTTTTCTTCTTTTTACTGGAGTTGTTTTTCTTGGATTTGGATTTGATTTTTTCTCCCATTTCAGCGCATGAACTGCATACTCTCATGACTGCGCCTTCTATCTTGGCTTTTACCGTCGAATCAGTTTCCTTTCCACAAAGCTGGCATTTAGACATTTTTCTAGTTCACAACCATTACAACTTATACTATATGAAGTAAATTGGTTTTGAAAAATTTAATACCCTACTTTTGGTTCCCCAGTCTTGAGATCACCAGTCCGTACATTAGTCCAGCAGCTGAGATACTGAAGAAACCGATACCCAAGAACAGAAATACTTCACTACTGGGAAACTGTGAAGCATTTTGAGCTCCTTCAACACCCATAACTCCGACATCAGAGCCACCGCCTCTGGACTGGTTCAAAGCACTTAATCCCAGACCTAGTCCGATCCAAGCAGTTGAAACAGTTGACAGAATAGAAAACTTGACCTTACGATTCCTGCCCTTGATAATAGCCTTGGTCTTAGATGTAGGCTTGTAAATCACTCGGCGCCTACCCTCAACCTTATCCTTCTCCAACAAACCAGCATTTTGAAGTTTCTCAAGATGTGAAGACACAGTAGACTTACTCTTACCTACTGCATCGCTTAAATCTGTCGGAGTCGACTTATTCTCCAAAGCCTCATTCAAGATCTTTACTCTTGTCCGAGAGGATAACGCCTTAACGGTATCAAAATCCAGCTCCATACACAAACATAATCCAGTCATCAACAATTTAATTACAACCGGGAAACCGTTCGCCCAAAACCGAACAATTCATTTCCTTGTTGTCATCTATCCAACAAAATATTTTCGGTGTTTTGGCGGGTTGTTGACCTGTTTTTCACGGTGTAACCGCCCTTACCTATAAAAACAGGGAGTTCAAAACCTTAATTGGTGAATTATACATGGTAGATGTACTTAAGAAGTCTGGCGTCCGAGACGCAGCTGACGGCGTAAATGTCGGAAGCGACTTCTACGAAGCACTCGACGACGAAGTCAAAGAACTAGTCGAAAGAGCAGTAGAAAGAGCACAAGAAAACGGACGAAAGACAGTAAAAGCAAGAGATGTATAAAGTCTCTAAACTACTTTACTAAACTTAATTTTTTCCCTCTCTTATTTTTCTTAAAAAATAATATAGGAAAGGTTTAAAGTTCTTCCTTACGCCTCTGCTTGGCCTCAAGAAAAGTCTCAATCTTATCCAAAGCATTCCTCAACTGTTCAACCGTCTCCAAATTCTCAACCGGAAGACGACCAAGATCACCGCCACTGATCTCAATCACAGCCTTATCGCTTCTCTCAACAACCTTAAAATCTAATACATCATAAGGACCTTCCTCAAAACTGTAAAGCAACTCTTCATCTACCATAAACAAATAATAACAACCCAAAGATTTAACTCTTACACAAACAAAAAAAGAAAATACTTGAACCGTTCAGGCATCCTCAATAAACTCCCGCAACTCCTCAACACCCTCCTCAAGCTCTTCTTCGGTCTCAGCCTCAGCAATAACCCGGATATTAGGAGAAGAACCTGAAGGACGAACCAAAACATCCAAGTTACCAGTCTCAAACTCCACACCGTCAATATCCGACACAAAATTGTACCTCCCCCTAACTTTCTCCCTAATTCTCTCCATCTTATCCGTCTTCTCACCGGTCTGGAAACTGTACCTCTCCACATGGTAGACAGGTTTCTGTTTCAAACACTTCTCAATATCTGTACCTGCCAAGATTAAACCTGCCAAGGTTCCAGAGTTGTAAGGCACGAAATCCAAGATGGAGTAGTGTCCGTTAGGCTCTCCAGCAAAAGAAACCTCCTCCTCCAACGCTTTGTCCATGACAAAAGGGTCGCCAACCCTAGTATAGAAAACCTGGTTGCCTCTCTCCTCTAAATATTCTTCCAAGGCTTTTGAACTGTCTATCGATGCTACCGCATCTCCATCGACTTTCTGAGCTATTATATGGAATATTTCGTCTCCGGAAAGAAATCTATCTGTATAAACAGCTACTCTATCTCCATCCATATCTGCAGCCAAACCAATATCTGCTTCACCATTCTCAACCTCTTCCTTCAACTCTTCAAGCTGCTCAGGCTTAGGATTAGGTGGATTACGGTACGGATGCTCGCTGTATCTCTCAGAAATATCTATGACTTCAGCCCCCAATTCTTCGAGAAGCGAAGGAAGAAACTCTGTGGTCGCCCCGCCTAAAGTATCCACAGCCACAATTAAATCTAGGTTTTCCGAACCTAATTCCCTTGCCTTTGCCTTAATCCTTTTTCTGTAAAGCTCCTTCATCCCTTCTTTTCGGTTCACAGTACTTCCTGAACTACTGTCAAAGTCTCCGTCCCTGAATAGGTCTTTTACAGTTTCAAGATCTTCGTTGACAAATCCGTTTCCTTCAGGGTACATCAACTTAAACCCGTTGAAGTCTAACGGCATGTGAGATGAAGTTATCTGTATAGAAACTGATTCTTTCTCCTTGCCAGTGAATGCAGTGTAATCTGTCGGACCTATACCAACATCGACAATATCTACTCCAGTGCTCTCCAAACCTTCCTTTAAAGCTTTTTCTAACGGCTTGGATGTGTCTTTGTTATCTCTCCCTATCACCGCCTGGTTTGAAAAGTTTCTTTTGGTGAATTTTCCAATCGCTTTCCCTAGTCTTTCAGCAAACTCCTCGTCAAGTTCTTCAGGATACTTTCCTCTCACATCGTATCTTTTGAACACTTCTTCAGGCTTCATTTTTTGTCACTGATAGTATCGATTACATCTTTTATTCCGTGTTTTTCCCTGTCAAAAACCATTCCTGGCATATTAACTCTCTTAATTTCTTCTTCTCTGTCATCCACAAGGAAATCTATCTGTCCGACATCTTTAGAACCTTCCTGAACAATAAAAAGCTGGTCAAAAAGCCTTTGGGCGCCCGAATTCTTCACCTTCAACCGTTGATTCTTCTCCTCACCTCTAGTCACGATAACAAGTTCATGTCCGTTTCTAAGCCTCCTCAACTCGTCCACATCACTGAAAAGAAACTGATTCAAATCCTCCATCGCACCGTAAACTTCCTCAACATCTATTCCACACGCTTCCGCATGCTTCTCCGGAGAATAACAATCATGCTTATCATAGACATCCGCATCAACATGGTGAAGTCCTGTCTCCTCCTTCAAATACTTGTTAAAACTATCAGTATCAAACAACACACGGTCAAAGTCAAAGCCAATCCTCAATTCTTCCTCACCTGCTCCTGATCTACATACACAGTCTCACCGTTTTCAACATTCTCAATAACTACTGTACCTGGTCCTATCCTCGCATCACTACCAATCTGGACTCCAGGCATCAAAGAGGAGTTCACTCCAATGTCAACATTGTCTCCGATAACTGCCCCCATAAAAGTCCTTCCTGTATCTTTTTCATAATCTTTCCCGATTAAATCCGACTCTATATCCGGCCTCTCACCTTTTTCTCTGAACTTCCGGTTTGCTGTGATTGTTCCTGCTCCTATCTTCGTGTTTTTTCCTACTATAGAGTCTCCGAAGTATTCTGAATGAAGTGAACTGTTCGCCTGGAAGATAGAGTTCTTTACTTCGGTGTTGGCACCGATAGAGACATTCCTCTCCAACGCCACATAATCCCTAATTAATGTGTTATTCCCGACAGTTACATTTTCGCCTATGTACGCTGGCCCTTTGATAACAGCGTTTTCAAAGATTTTGGCGCCACCCTCAATTATTACATCGCCTTTGATTTCTGCTGAGTCAGCTATATCTGCCTCTTCTGAAATATCCCGAGTTTTTCCTTCCATTAGTTCTTTTACTACTGAGAAAAGGTCCCAAGGATATTTTATGGAGTTTGTTTCCTCCTCTATCTTCAGTACGGACGCTGGATTATCCTGCATCTGGTTGCTAAGTGCTTCTTCGTACTGATACTCCCAAGTATCTACTTCGTCTAGGTAGTTGAAGAAAGATTCGTCTAGAAGGTACATGCCGACAACTTTCTGATTGCTTGGCGCCTCACCGGGTTCAGGCTTTTCTACCATATCAATGGCCTTACCTTCTTTGTCTAAATCCAGTATGCCATATTTTTCGGGTTCTTCTGTTGTACTTGAAACAAAAACTATATCTGAATCTTCTTTCTCTGCCTTTTCTATCATTGGCTGGAAAAATTTGGATGCATTAGCACGATAAGGAGTTAAAACCATGAATTTTCCATCAAGAAGATGTTCGGCTTGTCGCAGAGCATTACCCATTCCATTAGCCTCTTCCTGAACTACATAATAATCAGCAGAATCTATTGACTTTTCAATCTCCTTATTTGGGCTTTGAACTACTATTACTTCATCTATACCAGCTTTCCTCAATTCTTCAATAGTATAATCGATTAAAGGGTTTCCAAGAACCTCTGTTAAACCTTTATGCCGGTTGTCGCTCACAGGCTTGAATCTGCTACTCTTTCCTGCTGCCAAAATTACTGCCTTCATATCATCATTGTTTTTCATAATAAAATCCTTTATTTGTAACCTTTGCCAATTTTCCCTCTATCGTTCTAAAGTCTACAATAGCGCTACCAATGCCACACCTAAAATTATTATTGATGCGCCTAATAGTTTTCTAAGTATTTGTGTTTCTTTGAAGAATTTTCTGCCTATGAGTATGCCGAAAATACCTGAGGTTTGTTTTATAACCACTACTTCAGATGCTGATATCATTGAAAATGCATAGATAGTGATTACTGCCCCGATTGCTGTGACAACTCCCATACTGAAGACATCTTTTCTCATATAATTTTCTCTACTTATATTATCGCCGCTCCTCCTTTTCCATATCCAGAACCCTATAAGTCCTATAACATAGGTAATATATGTAAAGAGCAGTGGCTCAATATTTGTGGACCCAAATCTCTTTGCTACCGCTAATAATGCAAATATTATGGCAACCAGAACTGCCATTAGCGCTCCATGATTTCTCAGGTTTTCTAATGGTTGTCTGTATCCATTCTCTGCTACTAGAATATATGATCCGGTTGCTCCAAGCATTGCTGCCGCTACTATAGTAAATGAGAATTTGGTTCCAAGAATAAGTGGTTCTAGAAGAGCTACAATTAAGGGATTTAATTGTCGAAGAGGCTCTGTTACTGAGATCTCAGATATTCTCATAGCCTCTACATAAAGATATGTGGTGGAAAGTACGCCTGCAGCCGACACCAAAAGAGCGAAAATAACTCCTGAAGTAAGAGAGAACTGTGAGTGAAGAAAATACCAGGCGGCGAAAGGAGCTAGTACTATTGCTCCGTAAACTTGAGTCATATAACCAATTTCAATACTACTGAAATCTGTTGAGACATGCTTTCTGATAGACTCTCTCAGTGAAGAAGTGAAAGCTGACAATAAAGCTACTAGTACTCCAAGCTCCATAACCTCTATTCTTAACAGAAACCGGTTTAAACAATGTTATTTACTTATTTCTGATAAATCGGTTCTCGCGTCTGGAACAAACTTGGTGCCTCTGATAGAATTATTTATTTCTATGAAACTTCTAGCACCTATCAAGCTTTCTCTTATTACTGTGCCAGGCTTCACATCAACTTCCTCTCCTAGAACCGAGTTTTCTACCGCTGTATATGCGTCAAGAATATTATCCTCAAACACTAAACTTTCTTCTACACTACACTGATCTAATTGACTGCCTCTTGTAATCGTAGAATCTCTTACCGTAGTATTAGGCCCTATAATAGAATTCTTTCCTATAAATGTTTTTCCTTCTATTACAGTTCCTGGCTTGACTTCTACTCCTTCTTGAATTATTGCTTCTCCTTCTATAGATGCTTCGTCACTTATGTCGGCATTTTCACTCAATTCTTGGCTTTTTATCTCATTTTCTCTTTTAATCTGATCCGCTTTCCAAAGTTTTTCACCACTTCCGATGTCCACCCAGTATTCTTGAACTAGTTCAAACCTTGCACCATTCTCCTCTATCTCAAATCTTACTGCATCTGTTAAACTTGTTTCTTCTTGATCCAACCTGTCTAAATGTTTGAATATACTGTTTTTGAAGGCGTAAACGCCTGTATTGATTAAAGGATTTTCCGGTTTTTCAGGTTTCTCCTCTATGTAGGAGACTTCATCATTCTGTATGCTGAGCACTCCGAATTTCTCCGGCGAATCTTCATCTATGGCCAAGATACTGGTTTCACCAGCGTTCCTGAACTTCTTCAACAAGTTATGAATATCATTTTCTGAAATAATAACATCTCCATTAATTACTACTATATCGTCGTCGATAAAGCTACATGTTTCAAGTGCTGACGCTGTGCCATCAATTTCCTCTTGGTGCACCAGTTCAACGCTGTCCTCATTGGAGAAATGCTGTTCTATCTTGTCCTCAAGGTGGTTGGTAACTAGGTAGAATTCCTCTATTCCTTTTTGTTTCAATGCGTCGATGCTGTGCTCTATGACAGGTTTTCCCATCACTGGCATAAGGCATGTCGGCTTGGATTCTGAGAACGGGAACAGGTTTTCCTCTTTCGCCGCACAAAGTATAACTGCTTTCAACGCGCCACACCTTCCATAACATCCTTATCTATTTCATCTTTATCACTTACCATCATACCGCTAATCAAATTACTTGCCTTATCCAACGCATCAAAAACCTCAACATCTTTCCCGGAAGCCAATTCCTGAATATCAAACAAAGCACTCATAAAACCATCAACCTCTGCTTCAGAAACGCCTTCAACATCCTCACCTGAAGCATCAACCACAGTACGCTCTAAAACACGATACAACTGATTACGAGGATACACATCAACCTTCAAAGTCTTACCATGCTCTAAATCATAAATTTCTTGATTCAATAAGTCAAAAACTAACTTTCTACTGCCTTCAATAACTACAAATTTAGCTTCTTGATCTAGAAAACTTTCGCCATCAACTTCACGATACTCTGATCTAATCAATTTATCATCAAACATCTCGACTATCTTTTGATCATAAAAACCTGTTTTATCGGTAACACCGATCCAAGAGCCGTGAAGTTCGACATCAATATCTCCTAAACTTCCTTCAGCACTTACCCGTGCCAAAGAATTATCCTCAGTTATCTCATTGCTTGAACTGCCGTCAATCCTTAAAAAGTTCTCACTGTCAACCTTCCTAGGCATAAACACGACATCACCTACATTCTCAATCCTTAACTTATTAGAACTTGCTAAATCCATTATGTATACATCATGTATAATTTCATCAAGAGTACAGCCGTCATTCACATGCGCCTGCTGAACAGGCTGAAGCAGCCTTTGAACACCGGCACTAGACTGCCTAAAAACCTTTAAACGAACAATCTCTTCATCATCAAGTATTTCAAGCATTTTTTTGACAACAGGGTTCTCTCTTTCAATAAAATCAACTTTGTAATGCACATCATGCTTAGCAGCTAATTTTCGCTCATTAATATGTTCTTTGCGGCTTAAAGAAGGCGGTTTCTCTGATAAATGATAAAAACCGTTACTCAAAGAACGCTGAATATGTTTGGAATGCCTCTTAACTGGGCCGGCATCATAAATCAACACTTCTCCCTCAACATCTTCTGCAGCACTATACAAATCATCAACGGAACTGTAAAACTCTATTTCAATGCCTGATGCTGTAGTAAACTTTTCAGCACGCTCCTTACGCTCAAAATCCTTCTCACAAACACCCTCAAAAACAATATCTTCCGGAAAAAACTTCTCTTTATCAACAAACTTCTCAAAACCTAATCTACCTAAATTCTTACAACCGATTTGAAAGATATGAACAGTCATACTCATATTTACTGTTCTTTGAGGTTAAAAACTATTCATCTTTAATCGAATAATACCGCACTAATAAAAATTGTTATGAAATGGTGACAGTATGACTGGGGATAATATGGAGAATGCTAGAGTTCCAAAAGATTTAGCGGATTCTGTCAACGAAAAATTAGGGGTTAAGGATCACAGCAAATCCGAGTTGATTAGATCGGCGTTTCGGCTATACGATACAGATAGTACATCTGAAGATTTTTTTGATAAATATATGTCTGGCGATGTAAATTCTCTTGGCGAATATACTCTTGATTGTATGGAGGCTAGCTATGAAATGTCTTTAACCGAAGAAGAAAGAAATGAAGTTCTTTTTGGAATAACGAATATTATATCTGGAGTCCAGAACGAGTACAAACCTGAGGCAATGCAGGGAGTGGAAAAACTTGCTCATATTGATGATAAATTGGTCGAGGACGCTGCCGAATATCTGGATAATCTCGGTGGAAAAGGGTCTTACTGGAAAGATTAACCACCCTATTTAAAATTTAATCTTGTTATTCAAGTCAAGAGGTATCAAAAACTTATGGGAGATCGACCGGCAAGTATTTACAGAGAGCAGCCCAACCAGCCTTACACAAGACAGAGTCAAAAGAAAAATGATAATTTCATTAAAGGAGCTCCAGCTCCAAGAGTCACTCAATACGACATGGGAGTGAAAAACGGAGACTTCGAGAAGACTGTCAAACTAGTTGTCGAAGAAGACTGCAACATTCGTTCTGAAGCACTAGAAGCCGGCAGAATCGCAATTACATCTCACCTAAACAAGGTTCTTGACCCTGAAGAAGATTACTTTGCGAAAATACTGCCTTACCCACACCATGTACTGCGTTACCACCCATTAGCTGGTATTGCTCAGGCAGACCGTTACTACGAAGGTATGCGTAAGCCATTCGGACGGCCAGTAGGACGATCAGCAATCATCGATGAAGGACAAAAAGTCTACACAATTTCACTAGATGAAGGAGATGTCCAAGAAGCAAGAAAAGCCTTAGAAAGAGCTACACACAAAATGCCGGTTACTTGCAGAGTCAAGCTTGACCAGTAAAGAATTAAACCTACTCGCTACAAATACTTTTTTATGGTTCACTGGAAGGGAAATATCGATCAAAAACAGGTAGGTAAAAAAGCAGCTAATTTAGATTCTGTAAAAGACTTGGAAGTACCAAACTTTTTCGTACTAACCAAAGGCGAAATCGGAAGACACCTAGACAGCACAGACCCCAGAAAAATTCTAAATCAAAAACTCCCTGAAAAACTTGAAAAAGCTGTCCACGACGCATACGACGATATTGGAATGAGTTCCGAAGTAAGAAATGCTTCAGGACAAGCAAGAAATCTTGTTGGAGGTCAGAGAGAAAATCAGAAAGTCTCAATCAGAATATCCTCGGAAACCAGAGGATCCGACTACAATTTAAATGTCGGAGCATCAAATCTTGAGAATGCTTTAAAACAGGTAATAGCCTCACACTACAGAGAAAACGACTCAACACCTGCTGTAATCTTCCAAAAAATGATAGAACCTGATCACACAGGTGCCGTAATACAGAATTATACTAGAAGACATACACTAGTTGAAACAGTAGAAGGATTAGGTCACAGCATAGAAGAAGGACTGACAACACCAGAATTCTACCTATTAGAGGAAAATAAAATTTCAGAGAACAGAATACCGCAGAAACAGGTAAAAATCACCAGAAACCCGATGAACGGCGAAAGAAGAACAAGAACAATCTCCAAAAATAACCAATCATTCCAAAACAACGAAATCAAAGACATAGTAAGAAAAGTCTCACAGACAGGAATGAACCTTAAATTCGCATACAAAAGAGGAACATTTTACATAACCGATGCATTCAACACAAAACCACTTAACATCCAACCAGACCTTGAAGCACTCAAAGTATCCGAAGGAGAAATCAAAGGCAGAAAAGGAGAAGACTACATACTAACAGACGAACCAAAACAAACAGAAAAACCACAAGTATCTAAAAAAGGCGGATTTACAACCAAAGCAGCCTACCAAGCCCGTCAAAATAAACAACCAGCAGTCTTCTCACTTAAAGACACTGAACAACTGGAAACAGAGGAAAAAACAGCTCAAACAAATAACATGACTCAGGAAAAAGGTATTCAAAAAGAAAACTCTATTGAAAGCCAGGCTGTTCAATCAGGTTCTGCGGTAACGGCTACAGAAGTAAGATCAGTTAGAGACTTTCCTCAGCTTTCCAGCAATCCTTTTAATCTAGATGAGTCTGATGTGGAGTTTGTGGATAATTGTGAGCAGATACTTGCTGATCAACCCGAACTTATCGACGGAAGAAACATACAAGAAGAAGCACTACTGAAAGCAGTAGAAACTGTAGAAGATGTGAGGGTTTTGGTTATTGAGGAAACCTCTGAACAGTCATTGGAAAAAATGGTTGAGCACGGAGTTGAAATCTTAGCTGTTCCTGAAGAAAGCGTTGAATCTGTCAGGAACAGAGTTTTGAGGACAGAGAAAAAGTTTATCTTGGAGAATCTTCGCAACTAAAAAAACTTGGTTGTATTTCTAAGTTATGACACAGCAGAAATCCGAGCAAGAAAAGAGAAGTCAGTGGAACTACGAACACCTTTCTGAAGTACTTGAAGAAGTCAAAAAAGAAGGATATGACAAAGTAGCCCTTCAAGGACCAGACGGAATCAAGGATGAACTCATCAACTACGCCGACAAACTGCGAGACAATGGCATAGAACCTGTCATGATAGGAGCATCAACCTTCGGAGCCTGCGGTATAGCAGATGAAAAGGCGGAGAGGATGGGTGCAGACGCACTAATACATGTAGGCCACACAAGATTCCTCCACCCAGAAGGAGCCGACATGGACGACTTCAATGTATACTACCTACCATATAGAGAAGACAGAGACCTCATGGGAGTCCTAGAAGAACACTACGAAGAAATAGAAGAAGACACTGTAGGGTTAGTAGGGGTCACACAGTACATGGATCGGGCCGAAAAAGCCCGAGAATTCCTAGAAGAAAAAGGCTTCGAAGTAGTAGAAGGAAAGACAGGCTTGAGGACGACAGAACCAGGCCAGGTCCTAGGGTGCGACGCAGGGGCAGCACACAACATCGCAGAAAAAGTCGAAGCATTCGTATTCCTAGGAAGCGGACACTTCCACCCAAGCCAAGTTTCTGAAACGGGAGAAAAGGTCTATGTAGTCGACCCATACGAAGAATATATCTGGGTAGAACCACCAAACAGCCTAGACGACGAAACCCAAGCAGAACACGCACGAGTCATCAAACACAAAAACAAGAAAAAATGGGGGATAGTCACATCCAGCAAAAAAGGACAGAACTATCAAAGAGCAGTCCAAATAGCCAAAGAAAAACTAGAAGAACATGGCAAAGATGTCTATGTGTTCGTAGAAGATCGTATCTTCGAACCAGACTACAAAGGATACGGAATCGACATCTATGTTAACTGCGCATGCCCAAGAATGACAAAAGACTGGCAAGACCTAGCATTCGTCTCAGTAGACTCACTCAAAGTATTAGATGAGGTCGAAATCAACCATGATTAAGTTATCATTGTAAAATAGCAACATATTTAAAGGCATATTTCTAAAATAATTATTATGGTGCTGGAATCTCTAGCTGATAAAGCCGAGGAAATGCAGCATGAAGAAGATAGTTCTGCTCTAGAGGATGACAGTGCGAAGATGGGGGAAGGAGCTAATACACAGGTTTTTAGAAGCACTAGAGGTTATATTGTCAAACCAGTGCTATATAGTGAAGCACAGGCCCAAAATACTTGTAAGAAAGCTGAGCACCCTGCAAATCATCTAGATAGAGTTGAAGAACTAGAAAGATTTCCTTGGGCCGAGTTAGATAAACAAAATAATGAAGGCCATTTGGATAGAGCCTGGGTTAGAATGGAGCCATCACATCTTACTCATGAAGAGGCTGTAGCAATATACCATATTGATGATGTAATTGAGGGAGATTTGAACATGTTTTTCGACCTAAGACAAGAAAATATAACTTATGGCGACTTCAAACCCGAAAATATACATTACTTTTCAGATCCAAGATTTTCAAATAACGGTATGGATATCGCGAAGCCCATAGACTTGACAGATGGCAGTCGAAAACCTTGGAGAGAAGAGGAAGACCTTTCACTTAGAAAATTTGCAGATATTATAGATGTTTACATAACAGGAACTCCAGACGAAGATGGATTAATTGATAAATATCCTATATCAACACCAAAAGCTGAAGAAAACATCTTAAATTATCTAAATTTGGAAGGAAGAAATATAACTGGGAATCCATATCAAGATATCTATCAAACCTTGAATCAAACAGAGGAAATTAAATTATAACGCTATAAAATCCTCTAAAGGATAATAGTAATTAGGTAATTGGATGACAATATATGCGTTGGGAGATTACCACGGCAGAAGCATCAAAGAATTCCTTGAAATAGAAAAACCTACATCTGAAGATACGATTTTGTCAACAGGTGACTTCGACGAAGTAAATGTAATAAATGAAATAACCGGTTTTGAAGAAGAATCAGAAAGTTCCCTGATAGATGTTGGCGGAAATCATGATCACGCACTAATTTATGAAATGCCAATATCATCGCCAACAATCGAAAAAGGCGACAAAGAATTCTACCAAATGATGGAAGAACTTGGAAAAGACCCAGATGCAAAAGAATATCTACAAAAAGTAGTGGAAAATCCAATCAAGAAGTTTGAAATCGGAGATATGACCGGTGTACTGGTTCATGGAGGCTTAGCAGGCCATATACAATCTGATAATATAGATGAAGAAATGAAAAACTTCTGGTATCGGCTATGGGAAGACGAAGACTTCGAAGCAAACTTCGATAAGATGGATGAAGCTGGCTATGATTTAATGATAAGAGGCCATGACCACAGAAAAGATCATGCTTTCAGACCCAAAAAAGGATTTAAACCCACATACCGCTCTCGCAATCTACAAGAACCCTACAAGCTGGACAAATCCAAAAACCACATCATTACTCACGGAGCCTGGTACAAAGGAAATTACATAGCAATAGACGAAGAAAAATTAGAAATAGAATTTAAATCAATATAACAAAAAAAATTTAAACCTCTTTATCCAAAAAGTTCTTTCTATCTCTAATCACTTTTTTCTCCTTAATAGCAGTTTTCAACTCTTCCTGGCCATCAGTATAACCAATCATAACAGCACCAACCAACCTATCTCCGTCAAAGAATAGCCTTCTGTATTCGTCCTCTGAGTATTTCTTTTCTACTGCTTCTCCTGTCCAGTCTCCAATTGCCAAAAATTGTACATCGAAGTGACCCACTCCGTAAGTGTTTACGAAGTCGAACTCTGTCTCTTGGCCGAGCATGTTTTTCGCTGCGTATTCTCCCATCGCTTCGCTATGATCCCAAGAACCATTAACTGTTCTCTTCTCGAAGACTGGCGATTTGTATTCAACCATGTTGCCGGCGGCAAAGACACTATCTACCGAAGTTTCCAAAAACATGTCCGTTTTTACCATATCAGCATCGTTCTTTTCCACATCGACGATCTCAGAGTTAGGAGTCTGACCAATCGCCACCGCAACAGCATCGCAACCAAACTCCTCACCACTCTTAGAAACCACTCTCTCAACACTTTCATCACCGACTAATTCACCGACCTCTGTCTCAGTAACTACATTAACACCTTTCTCACTCATTTTCCTGTGAATTATCTCAGCACCCTTCTCATCTAAGCCTCTACTCCACCAATTACTTCCTCTAATCAAATAATGAGTCTCACAATCATTTTCAGCATAAGCCATCGCCAAATCAATACCAAGCAAGCCGCCACCGACTACAACAGCCTCATCAGCTTCCTCAGCAGACTCTCTAATTCTTGTAGCATCATTCATAGTCCACATGTAACGCAGATTATCATATCCAGTGTCTTGAGGCAACTTTCGTGGAGAACCACCGGTCGCAACCAACAACTTATCAAAGGAAAAACTCTCGCTTTCAGTAAAAACCACTTTATCTTCCGTATTAACTTCCTTAACTGGAGTATCTAAATGTAAATCTATATCTCTTTTCTCATACCAATTCTCATCATGCATCTGAGTATACTGCTTCGGCAAAGTCCCCTTCATATAATTCTTCAACATAATCCGATTATACAACGCCTCACCCTCATCCGTAAACACTCTAACCTTAGCACTTTCATTTTCCTCCCGGGTCGTTTCAGCCGCCGTCGCACCAGCAACACCATCACCGATAATCACAAATTCCTCAGCCATACATTCGACCGATTCCCTTTATAGAGTTTTAAAAGAATTTCTAGCATAATCTTTCTACACAGGAAGAGCGGAGCTAGTGTAGTCTGGCCCATCATGACACCCTGTCACGGTGTCGACCCGGGTTCAAATCCCGGGCTCCGCGCTTTAACTAACTAAAACTCCTTAAAATAATTCTTCTACACCTGATTTCTCTTCTTTGGATGTCTAGGCTCTATAAGTTCAATCAAATTTTCAATCTCGCTGCCTGTTATCCTAGCTCTGTACATGTCTCTGCAGTTTTCTCTCTTGTCTACTTCGTGGGCTATTTTGTAGTCTATTTGATTGTCTTCTAGTATTTTAGAAACATCTTTCGTCAAGTTTTCACTTATTGAATTAAATGTAATCTTATTCTTTTTCTTGCTGACAAATCCATCTGTATCAAGAAGCCCTCTCAGAAACCCGATTTCAAAATCATGGCTGTAATTTAGATCTTTGAGTCTTATTGTTCCGGTCTTATCCTCTTCACTCCAATTAAGCTTCTCCCTCAGAAAATCTATCAACTTCTTTGATTCATACCTGAGATTCGTTCTATTGTAATTTTCCTGATGGTTAACCCTAGGCTCTTTACCAAAACTTTTCTTTAAGAAAGCCGCCAACTCCTTCCAATACTCATCGTTAATATTTAGAGTGAACTTCACTCTGTACTTGTAGTTCTTATCTTCATAGAAATTTCCATCTCCGGCAAATACTCCGCATATTTCGCCTCTGACTTCTTCGTCTTCCGGTATCTGTAGCTGATTTTCTTTTTGTTTTTGGCCGACTTCTTTTTGGAAGTGGTAGTAGACTGTTGATTTTGGAAGATCTAGTTTGTCTTTTATATTGTTTACTGATTTTCCTTTAGCGGCTAGAGTTCTTATTCTATGTTTTTCATTTGCTGTAGGCATAATTAAGGTTTTTTATTGTCTTATTTAATTTTTGGGCTATTAACGGGTTTTTCCAGTTTTTGAATTGCAGGAGTGTAAACTTGGTCGTTCTTTTTATTACACATCTTTTCCAATAATGTAATTATGGCTTTGAAGGGGCAGTCTTCGGTTGAGTTTATGAGTGTTTTGGGGATAGCTTTGGTGATTTCTTCGCCTTTCATTTATGCATCTCAATCCTCTGTAATTGAGTTGGATGATGCATCTCGGTTTTTGACGCTTGAAAACTCTTTTAATGATTTAACACAAGTTACGGAGGGATTAAGTACTGATTCTCCTCCTGCCCGTAAGACAGTAGAGTTTCAGACTCCTTCAGGAGTTGAAAAAGTTTATAACCCTGTTTTTGGGAATGAGTCTGCCTTGGTGTTTGAAATGGATTCTAAGGCAGGCCTAGTCAACCGTTCAATATTCAGTGAAACTGTAATTGATGTCAAAGATACTGGAGAGTTAAAGAGTCAAGGCCTGCACAGTTTATCAGTTAGAAAAGCTGATGAAGGGATTAATGTATCGGTGATATCTTGAAAGGACAGATAAGTATAGAGTTTATGTCTTTACTAGCAATAACACTGCTTGGGTCGTCAATCCTAGTTACTCAAGTAAATGATAGAGCAGTTCAGTTCAGCGAATCGGTTCCGTACAAAGAGGCACAGTTAATAGGTCAAAAAGTTTCTTATACTTTTGACTATGTTAAAGCAGAGGGCAAAGCTTCAAAAAAACTTCAGTTCAACTCTGATTTGGCTAAAAAATATAAAATAACAGTAAAAGAGAACAGCACCACTGTCGGCTTTGATGACGGCAATGTAACTGTACTAAATAGGTATTCGGGACCTGAATTAAATCTGGATGCTTCCAAAGTCTATGAGGTGAGCTACAATGGCAGCTACCACATCAAATAAAGGCCAGATCTTTACCTCGGACTTCGTAGCAAGCTTTGCACTATTTTCCCTATTCCTGATATTATTCGGAACACTTTGGAACACTTCAATCGACATGTTCACGCAAGAGGTTGATACATTAGAAAATCAGCATGATTATTCCTTCAGCCTCTTGAAGACCTCAGGACATCCAAGTAATTGGAACTCCAGCAATGTAGAAATCCCAGGGCTTTACAGACACAGTGATTTAGACGCTGAAAAATTCCTTGAACTGAAAGATATCTCTAACTCATCTAAACGCAGACTGTTAAAGGCTCAAAACCTCCACATCCGAGTTGAATATCCAAACGGTTCACTTGTAGAATGGGGAGGAGAAAATTTAGAGACCTATACAAACTCAGGGGAAAACAGTGTTGTACCAAAGAACCAGACAGTCTATGTCTCAAACCAGGAAACAATACTTAGTCAAAGCAGTGAAAGAGTAGAACTGAGGTACTACACATGGCACAACTGAAGGGATTCTACTTCTCACTCGACGCATTAACAGCCTCAACAGTAATGATAGCAATCACAGGACTGCTGCTTGCTTACAATCCCTCAGGAACTGCCGAAACACAAGAAATAGGTTCTCTTCATGTATCAGCAAAGCAAGACTACGCCGACTGGAACAAAACGAGCAAAAAACAAGGTAAAGTCTTAACGGAGATATACCAACGCTACTACTCAGGAAACCAATCATCCGCAGAAAACCTATGCCAAGAATACTTTGATCAAGACGACTTCGCTTTATACTTTGAGAACAATACTCAGAGAGATAAAGCCTGCGGAACCCTAAAACCACAGAACAGCCAATCCCTAATTACTTCACAAACCCCAGTAGCAGACATCAAAATAAATAATTCATATAAAGGACCTAAAACAGCTGTAATGGCGGTGGTTCAAGATTAAAGGAATGGCATACACACCTTTCGCATTGCTAGCAGCAACTATAATGGTGACAATGGCCTTCGGAAGCTACACAAACATCGACACAGAACCAGTAGAAACCGAATACGATAACTCAGTATTCTGGTCTTGGGGTGAGACACAGGCAAGCTACGCTGTAAACTCACTATCAAAATATGTCCAACTCTACTCAGGAGATAAAACGGAGTCCGAAGTTAATCTAGCTCTAGGAACCTTAACTAAAAATGGCACCTACCAGTCAAACAGAGAAAGAATATCGACATATAGGAACTGGACTAAAGAAATAGAGAATCTATCACCAAAACTAAACTCCACAAAACTGTCAAACCTAAATGCCGACATCGAAAATCTAACGGT
>Ga0102936_1000217_pt1 | contig 22602 bp, 21 predicted proteins | sample SalPon2_A_H2O_MG_FD_78502 | JGI IMG/M metagenome (GOLD analysis project Ga0102936, IMG submission 78502) | Salt pond water microbial communities from South San Francisco under conditions of wetland restoration - Salt Pond MetaG R2_A_H2O_MG | ecosystem: Environmental > Aquatic > Non-marine Saline...
GACGCGCCGCGAGAGATGGCGCGGCAGATCTGTCAGGGGTTTCTCGCACACGACCGGGGCGATCGGCAGGCGGCGATCGAGGCCTTCGAATTCGTCGACGCGCTCCAGTTCCGACACTGTGATCGCCGGGACGTTCGCCTCGCAGCCGAGGCGCTCGTTGGCGCACTGTGGGCGAAAGACGACGTGGAACTGCAATACCTGAAAAACGGGCGACTGGACGACGCGGGCCTCGCCGAGGCGGACTGGAGTCCGGTCCGGAAAAAGTTCAGACAACGGGCCGCTCTGCTTGGGATCGACCAGGAGTACGCGGAACTCAAGACTGAAGCCTGGCGGCGACACAAAACTGGCGGGGACTACTGGACACAGTTCCAGCGAGCGCAGCTGCTCGAGCTTCAGGTCGCCCTGCAGGATCAGACGTATCCCGCCAAACCGAAAGAGGGGCAGTCGGGGCCCGGCCCCGAAGCGCTCCGATACGCGCTCGCCGTCGAGTTACACGACATGCACACCGCCCGCCACTGGGAGCAGGCCGAAGAGGCGATGGTGCCGTACTTCGAACGCGTCGTCTCCCACCACTATAATGAGTGAAAACGGTCAAATACGCTCGGAGAACAGCGTCGAGTTGGTCACCGAACAGCCGACCTCGGAGCGGGTGCGGATTCTCGCCGTCGACGACGATTCGTCCCTGCTCGACGTGACGGCGACGTTTCTGGAACGGGAGCGCGACAACTTCGAGGTCATAACGGAAACCCGGGCCGACGAGGCGCTTTCGGAACTGGCGGAATCGGAGGCCGAGATAGACGCCATCGTCAGCGATTACGATATGCCAGCAATGAATGGACTGGAGTTCCTCGAGGAAGTACGCGAACGCGATCCCGAGATCCCGTTCATTCTCTTCACCGGCAAGGGAAGCGAAGAGATCGCGAGCAGCGCCATCTCGGCGGGGGTGACGGACTACCTGCAGAAAGGAACCGGATCGAGCCAGTATTCGGTGCTCGCAAATCGGTTGCTCAACGTCGTCGAAAAGTATCGTGCCCGGAGAGAACTCGAACGATCCGAACGGAAGTTCAGCAAACTCGTCGAGAACTCCTCCGATTTCATCTCGATCGTCTCTGCGGACGGCTACTTCGAATACGTGTCGCCGTCCTGTGAACACATCGTCGGCTACACGCAAGAGGAGATGGTCGGCGACTCCGTGTTCAACTACGTCCACCCCGACGACCGCCAGGAAGTGATGGAACGGTTCTTCGAATCCGTCGAGGACCCGGAGATGGATCCGGTCGTCGAGTTCCAGCTCAACACTGCAGACGAAGACAAAAAAGAGGTCATAATCGAGTCCCGGGGAACGAACCTGTTGGACGACGACGTCGTAGCCGGGTTCGTGGTGAACACCCGCGATATAACCGATCTCAAAGAGCGCGAGCGGGACCTCAAAGAACGAAACGAACAGCTCGAAGACATCAAGGATCTGATCACACACGACGTACAGAACCCGCTTACCGTCGCTCTCAGTTCGATCGAACTCTACCGGGAGACGGACGACGACACCCACATCGGGACGGTTGAAAAGGCGCTCCATCGGATCGAGACGCTCATCGACCAGACGAACGTGCTGGCGGATCAGCCGGGAACGATCGAGGGAACCGACACCGTCTCGCTCAACGAGATCGTTCGATCGGTGTGGGACGTCGTCGAGACCCAAGAGGCGACACTCTACGTCGAGGACTCGAGACGGATCGAAGCCGACACCGACCGGCTGAAACAACTCTTCGAGAACCTGATCCGCAACGCGGTCAGACACGGGGGCGAAAGCGTCACGTGCGCCACCGGAACGATGGGAGACGGAATATACTTCGAGGACGACGGACGGGGCATTCCCGAGGGAGATCGCGAACTGGTGTTCGAATCCGGCTACACCACGGGCGACGATCGGATGGGACTCGGATTGACGATCGTCGAACGGATCGCGACCGGACACGGGTGGGACATCTCGGTGACCGAGAGCCCCGAGGGCGGTGCGAGATTCGAGATCACCGGTGTCACGTTCCAGCCGACGGTCTACGAGTGACCGTCTGTTCTGGGACGAGGCCGCCGAAACAGGTCACACCGATCATCGAGATCGGAGATCAACCGACGGAACGGCTCTGTCGAAACCCACAGCATCTGACAGAATCTGTGTGACCGACTCAGAGCGTGAAGTCAGCACACTGAAAAGCTAATTAACAGGGTGTTGTCATATGGAGCTGCTGGCGAAATCTATCCGCCTATGTAATTAATATAGGTTTCACAAAACCGTTAATATCGTTTAGACGTAACTATATTCGATGTGCTCAAACGATAACGACCACAAGCGAACCATCCAACAGAAGGGGACGTTCTTTTGTTTCGAATGTGAGTACAACGGGCATTTCTCCCGGGACTGGTTCAGGATCTGTGATGATAGCGGCTGCTCAATCGTTTGTCCTAACTGTGGAGTAAAAATCGATCAGCGAACGGTTCAACACCCTCCTCCACCTGCAGAGGCAGATTAACGTCTTCACAAATGCAGCACGTATTGACATTCTCCCCGCGCTGAAGCGCGAGGCTTTCTCCTCGATTCTCCGTAAACGGCTTCGTCTTCTTTTAAGCGGCTGTACGCTATCGATCTTCGGCTACGCAAAGAATCAGTTGACAGCAACGGTGTATTCAAACGTCCAAGCAGGGTAATCAGCTCTGAGTGCTCAGTCGTGAGCAACTGTAGTATTGCGCAAGAAGCCACCACAGTTGGGACACTCGCTACTGTCAGGGTTATCAATACCTGTGCCACACGCCAGACATGCGTACAGCGTTCTCTCGATTGGATCGGGATCGGTTTCGATCATGCTAATTGATAACGAATTGGAGGCATATAACATACGGGCTGTCAGTGGTTGAGAGTTTCAACAAGGCCGACGGGTCCGAACTCACAGCGCTTCTTCGATCGTGCGGGCAGTCGCGCTACCGACACCCTCGACGCGTTCCAGTTCCTCGCGGGAGGCGGCGCGAATCCCTGCGACGCTGCCGAACCGACCGAGGAGCCGCCGCCGGAGTTCGGGCCCGACGCCGTCGACGTCGTCCAGCGGCGTCGAGACGGTATCGCGGACGGTCCGGTGGTACTGGACGGCAAAGCGGTGAGCCTCGTCGCGGACGCGCTGGAGGAGATGCAGCGCGGGGTCGTCGTCGTCCCAGTCGTGGATACCATCGGGGGTGACGACGCGCTCTTCGGCCTTCGCGAGCGCGATTGCGCGGACCGACCAGCCTGTTTCGGCCAGGGCGTCCCGGGCCGCGCCGAGTTGTCCGCCGCCGCCGTCGATCACCAGGAGGTCCGGATCGGGTCGGTCGTCCCGTCCCTCGATCGCTCGCCGGGCTCGCCACCGGAGGAGCGAGCGCATGTTCGCGTAATCGTCGTTCGTCTCTTCGAGTTTCTTCCGCCGGTAGCCCGACTTCTCGGGCGAGCCGTCGAGAAAGACCACGTCGCTGCCGACGACGGCGTCCCCGCCGGCGTGGCTCACGTCGAACCCTTCGATCCGGTCGGGTCGCTCGATACCGAGCCGTCGAGCGAGTTCGGTCGCTCCGTCGGCCTCGCCCGCGCTCCGGCGAGCGTTCTTTAATGCGAGTTCGACGAGGGTCGCTTCCCGCCCCGCACCCGGCACCCGGACGGCGACGCCCTCGTTTTCCAGCCACCGATCGAGTTCGGGATCGTCGTATCGCTCGGGGAGGAGCAAGGCGTCCGGAAGCGGCCGATCGGCGTAGAACTGCGGAATGAAGGCCGCGAGTACCGAGCCGAGCCGATCCTCGCCGTCGGGAGCGTCGACGCGGTGGCGCTCTCGGTCGACCAGTTTCCCGTCCTCGCTGTGGAGTCTGGCAACGGTCGCTTCCTCGCCTTCCGTCGCGACGCCGAGGACGTCGACGAGTTCCTCGCGCTGGCCGGCGACGGCCTCGCCGCCACCTTCGTGGAAGGACTCGACCGCATCGAGCTTGTCACGAATACCGGCCGCTCGCTCGAACGCCTGCTGTTCGGCCGCGGCCTCCATTTCTTGACGGAGCGGGCTGGCGAGTGCGCCCGTCTCGCCTTCGAGAAACCGGATTGCCGACTCGACGTCCGTGGCGTAGTCTTCGAGCGCGATCTCGCCGGTACAGGGCGCGCTACACAGCCCCATCTCGTAGTCGAGACAGGGGCGATCGCGGCCCGCGTACTTGTGGTCGGAACAGCCCCGAAGCCCGTAGACCGACCGAAGCGCCTTGACGACGGTTTCGACGCGGCCCTTGTTCGTGAAGGGACCGAAGACGGTCGCGCCTTCCGGTGGGTCGCGCGTGACCTGGATCCGGGGGGCGTCGTGGTCGGTAACCGCGACGAGCGGGTAAGACTTGTCGTCCTTCAGCCGGACGTTGTACCGCGGCTGGTGTCGTTTTATCAGGTTCGCTTCGAGGAGGAGCGCCTGCGTCTCGGTGTCGGTGACGGCGAAGTCGATCCGCGCTGCGTGCTCGACCATCCGACGGATGCGCTCGCTGCGTGGATCGGCGTAGGAGCGAACTCGATCGCGGAGATCAACCGCCTTGCCGACGTACAGCACCCGGTCGCCGGTCTCGAACTGGTAGATCCCGGGCGCGCTCGGGAGTTCGTTGGCCCGGTCTCTGACCGCGGCCACATCCATATCGAACAGTTGGTCCGGGACGGTATCAGCGTAACGTGTCGGCCGCGGCTCGGCAACGTGGGATTCTGCAGGGAGCTTATGAATGTCTCTATCGAAGGTGAACCGAGCAGATGGTCGGCTACTACGACAAGATTCTCGCCGCACTCACCGCGACGGTCCTCGCGGGTGCTGTAGCGAGCACCCACCCAGCCGTCGAACTACACCAGGGACTCGCCGGTGGAAGCTTAGTCTCGACGGTCTTCCTGTACGAGATGCTGTTTCGAAACCCGCCGACCGAGCCGTCCGCACACCCGACCGCCGGAACGCTCGTGGTCGGGGCGGGATGGGCACTCACCGTTGCGTTGTTCGTCTAGTCGGCGCTCGGGAAGGCGGCAGCTACAAGCCGATCGCGGCCTCACTATCGACGATGGCCGACACCGAACGGCTCTGGCTCGTCGAACGTGACTACGGCGACGAGTCGCTCGTCGAACTCGTGTACGCGACCCCCGACGGATCTGGCTGTCTGGTGAAACACTTAAGCGTCCAGTTGCTCCGCTCGAAGGAGATCACCGCCGCGATCGACGTCGAACGCGAAAAGGTCGAAACGGTCGGTGACGAAACAACGAGGGAGCGATACGAGAGCGAGGTCGAACGCGTTCGCGAGTCTCACGATCCCGACGAGACGGTCTGACCCCTCATTCCGATCCTCAAGGCCTATAGTGCGTCGGGCGGAAGCCGCACACAACATGGCCGCCATCGAACTGGACGGCGTCGAAAAGTCCTTCGGCGACGTGCGCGCGCTTCGCGGCGTCGACCTCGAGGTCGAGGACGGAGAGATATTCGGGTTTCTCGGCCCCAACGGCGCCGGGAAATCGACGACAATCAACGTACTACTGGACTTCGTTCGCGCGGATGCGGGCTCGGTCCGCGTGCTCGGACGCGACGCCCGCGAGGACAGCGTCGCGGTCAGAGAACAGACCGGCGTCCTCCCGGAAGGGTTCGACCTCTACGACCGCCTGACGGCACGCGAACACGTCGCTTTCGCCATCGACTCGAAGGGCGCCGATGACGATCCGTACCCGCTCCTCCAGCGGGTCGGGCTCCAGGACGCCGCCGAGCGAAAGGCCGGCGGGTTCTCGACCGGGATGCGCCAGCGGCTCGCGCTGGCGATGGCGCTGGTCGGTGATCCGGACCTGCTGATACTCGATGAGCCGTCGTCGGGACTCGATCCCAACGGCGCACGCGAACTCAGAGAGATCGTCCAGCAGGAAGCCGACGACGGAACGACCGTCTTCTTTTCGAGTCACATCCTGGGCCAAGTCGAGGCCGTCTGCGACCGGGTCGGGATCATCCGCGAGGGCGAACTCGTCGCCGTCGACACCATCGAGGGGCTCCGCGAGAACGTCGGCGGCGGCTCGACGCTCGTCGTCGAGGTCGATTCCGTTCCGGACGACGCCGAACACAAACTGAAGAGTCTCGACGGCGTCTCCGAAGTCGCCGTCGACGGCACGACGCTTCGGATCACCTGCGAGGACGACATGAAGATGGAGGCGATCCAGGAACTCGAAAGCCAGGGCGCGGACGTCTCCGACTTCTCGACCGAGGAAGCGCCGCTGGAAGATCTCTTTGCGGCCTACACGGAGGACGAAAAATGAGCTGGCAGGCCGTCGCCGAGAAGGACTTCCGGGACGCGCTCCGATCGCGGCTGCTCATCGTGTTGACCGTGCTCTTTGCGCTTTTTTCGGCGGGCGCTGCCTACGTCGTCACGGAGATCGATCCACCGCAGCAAGCGGCGTTCACCGGCGAGGTGACGACCTTTTTGCTCATCGTCGGGCTGTTGCAGGCGACGGCGGTGTTCATCCCGATCGTCGCCATCGCGGTCGCCTACCGCTCGCTGGCCGGCGAGCGCGAAAGCGGGAGCCTGAAACTGCTGATGTCGCTGCCGAACGGCCGCCTTGACGTCGTTCTCGGGAAGTTCGTCGGTCGGTCCGGAGTCGTTGCCGTCGCGCTCTTCGTCGGCTTTGCGGTCGGGCTTGTCGTGACGGCCTCGCTTGCCGACGCCTTCTCCGCGCCGGAGTACATCGCGTTCGTCGGCGTCTCGATGCTCTTTGCGTTCGTCTTCGTCGCGATCGCCGTCGGCGTCTCGGCGTTTACCGCCTCCACATCGCGGGCGGCGTACGGCTCGTTCGGGCTGTTCGTCGTCTTCCAGTTCCTGTGGGGCGTGCTCGCCCAGGGGATCGCCTACGCCGCAAACGGCTTCTCTTTCGAGGGCATCGAGCAGGGCGATACGATCTTCAATCTCTTCCAGCTCATCCAGATCCTCAGTCCGACGACCGCCTACCAGCAGGGGGCGCGGTGGGTCATCCGGCTCATCGCCGAAGAACAGGAGGCCCAGCAGGCCGCTGCCGACGCGCCCTTCTTTATTCAGGATTGGTTCGGGTTCATCGTGCTCGCGGTCTGGATCGTCGTGCCGCTCGCCGTCGGCTACGCCCGGTTCGAAGCGTCTGACTTGTAACCGGTCGCTCCGAAACGATTTCCTCAGCCCCACCCGAAACAGCCGTCTGCTCCCCGTCGAACAGCCGTCTGACAGTGGGTTCATCCTGCTTCTGTCTTGCGGTTTTACTTCCACTCCGCATGCACGGGTTTTATTATGTTTCCGACCCCTTCTTCGCTTGCACACGCTCTTTCCCTTCTGTCCCCATCCCCGCCGAGCCACTGCTCCGGAAGGCATACTTCACCCCGCCCGGTAGGGAGGAGTATGCTCGAACTCGCCGACGTGGAAGCGGCCCGCGAACGGGTCGCCGAGACGGCCCGTAAAACCCCTCTGGAGCGCTCGATGACGTTCTCCGAGCGGACGGGCGCCGACATCCGGCTCAAGATGGAACACCTCCAGCGAACCGGCGCGTTCAAGATCCGCGGCGCGACGAACAAGATCGCGCTTCTGGACGAGGCCGAACGCGAGGCCGGGGTCGTCGCCGCCAGCGCCGGCAACCACGCCCAGGGTGTCGCGCTAGCGGCGACGAGGGCCGGCGTCGATTCGACGATCGTCATGCCCGAGTACGCCCCGATCTCGAAGATCAATGCCACCCGATCCTACGGGGCCGAAGTGGTCCTTCACGGGATCGATTACGACGCGGCCACCGAGCGCGCTCACGAGATCGAACGCGAAGAGGGGCGGACCTACGTTCACGCCTTCGACGATCCGGCCGTGATGGCCGGCCAGGGGACGATCGGGCTCGAGATCGCCGAGCAGTGTCCCGAAGTCGATACCGTTGCCGTCCCCATCGGCGGCGGCGGCCTCATCGCCGGGATCGCGACCGCGATCAAGGCGCTGACCGACGCCAGGGTAATCGGCGTTCAGGCCGAAGGCGCCGCCAGCGCCGCCGAGTCGCTCCGGAAAGGGGAGGTCGTCGAACGGGATTCGGTCGATACGATCGCCGACGGGATCGCCACCCGAAAGATCGGCGAAGAGACGTTCGAAGTGATCAAAGCGCGCGTCGACGAGGTCGTCACCGTCTCCGATGCGGAGATCGCGAACGCGCTCACATCACTGCTGGAGCGCTCGAAAACCCTCGTCGAAGGGGCCGGAGCCGTCCCGTTGGCGGCGGTCATCGAGGAGCGCTTCGAGTACGACGAGGACGAAACGATCGTGCCGACGCTCTGCGGTGGTAACATCGATCTCAACGTCCTGACGACGGTCATCACGCGTGGGCTTGTCGAACGCGGGCGGTTCCTCCGGATCAAAACGGTCCTGAAAGACCGCCCCGGGGCGCTCGAAGAGCTCGTCGAGTTGCTGACCGAATACCGGACTAACATCTACGCGATCGAACACGATCGGGCCTCGAAAGACATCGCGGTGAACGCCGCCGAGGTCGAACTCGACCTCGAAACGCGGGGCCACGAACACGTCACAAAGCTAATCGACGCGCTCGAATCGAACGGCTACCGGGTCGAGATACAGATCTGACCGAAGCCCCGATTACAGGAATCGGAACGTTTCGAGGTTCTTCGGCGCGAACGTTCGCATGTTGAAGTCGTGATACAGCGCCGAGGAGAGGTCCTGGACGGAGGACTCGTCGCCGTGAACACAGAGCACCTTCTCGGGGCGGGGGTTCATCGTTCGGACGAAGTTCATCAGCCCCTGTCTGTCGGCGTGCCCGGAAAAGCCGTCCACGGTCTCGACGTTCATGTTCAGCGTGAGGGTGCCGTGATCCGACGAGCGGTCGCTCATCGGGATCTCGTCCCAACCGTTCTGGATCCGGCGACCGAGCGTTCCCTGGGCCTGATAGCCGACGAAGACGAGCGATGAGTCGGGTTCGCTTCCGACGTGGTTGAGCCACGACATGATCGGCCCGCCCTCGACCATCCCCGACGTCGAGAGGATGATACAGGGGCCGCCGTCGGCGATCTCCTGACGCTCGTCCTCGCCGCCGTCGATGTGGTTGAACTGATCGGCCAGGAAGGGGTTCTCGTCGTCGTGGAAGATCCGATCGCGGAGATCGTCGCGGAGATACTCCGGGTAGGTCGTGTGGATCGCCGTCGCTTCCCAGATCATTCCGTCGAGGTGGACCGGGACTTCCGGGATTTCGCCCTTTCGCATCGCTTCCTCCAAGACCAGCATGATCTCTTGGGAGCGACCGACAGCGAACGCGGGAATGAGGACCTTCCCGCCGTCGGTGATCGTCTCGCGGATGACCTCCTCGAGTTTCTCCTCGGAGTCCTCCTGATCTGTCTGGTAGTCGTTGCGACCGCCGTAGGTCGACTCCATGACGAGCGTCTCGACGCGCGGGAAGTCGTTGACCGCGCCGTTGAACAGCCGAGTGTCGTCGTAGTGGATGTCGCCTGAGAAGGCGACGTTATACAGGCCGTCGCCGACGTGGAAGTGCGTAACCGCCGACCCGAGGATATGACCGGCGTTGTGGAAGGTGATCTTCAGATCGGGTGCGATGTCGGTGACGTCGCCGTATTCCAGCGGGATACAGTGTTTGATCGCCTCCCGGACCTGTGCGGACTCGTAGGGCGGCGTCCGGCCTTCCTTGGCCGCGACGTCGAGGTAATCCAGCGTGAGCAGCCCCATCAGGTCGCGGGTCGGTTCGGTACAGTAGATCGGGCCGTCGTAGCCGTATTTGAAGAGCAGCGGAACGAGCGCCGAGTGATCGAGGTGGGCGTGCGTCAGCACGACCGCATCGAGGTTCGACGCGCCGGCGCCGAGGGCTTCGGGTACCTGTAGATACGGCACCTCGCCTTCCGCACCGGGCTTGTCGCCACAGTCGATGAGCACGCGTGTTTCGGGCGTATTGAGGATGAACGCCGCCCGGCCGACCTCCCGACAACAGCCGAGTGTCGTGATCCGGACCCACTCGTCGTCGGACATCTCCTCGCGGTGGATCTGTCGTCCGATGCGTTCGAGGATGTCCCGTCGCTCGTCGCGTTCCTGTTTCAGGAAGTTCCGGACGTTCGAGACCGTGGAGGATTCGATCGGCGGCGTCCGAACGACCTCGGGCGTCCAGCCGACCTGTTGGGTAATCTCTCTGAGCGTCGAACCGTGACGGCCGATAACCACGCCGGGCTTTTCGGCCTCGATAACCACCTCGCCGGTGTCGGCGTGGAAATCGAGGTCGGTGACGCCCGCCTCTTCGGGGATCACGCTCCGGATCTTCTCGCGGGCCTCGCTGGGCCGGGCGAGAACGTCCGGATCCGGCCGGACGGTGATCCGCTTTCGGAGTTTCGACGCGAGCCGTCGGATGAGATCGCCGTCGCTCGCGAACTTCTTCGGATCGCGGGTGTAGACGACCAGTTCCGGCCCTTCGTAGGTTACGTCCGACACGGAGATGCCGTTCGGGACTTCGCTGACGATCGTTGCCTTGATATCATCGAGTTTCCGCTCTACTGCACTCATACGTTAGAAATCCTTGATTCGGGGCCCGGCCGCTCCGCAGGGTGCGTCCGACAGTGACAGACGGATCCGCCGACTGTATCGGTGACAATGGGTCATATGGATTCGGATCTGCGGTGGCTGTCGTCGAAGGACGGCCGCGGGAGGTACCGGAAAACCCGCTCGTATTCGGGTCTAACCCACTACTAATATAAAACCCTTCGCAAAGGGACGCATGGAGATCACACCGACGACCGTCACGGAGGAACACGAGCGGCTCAGAGCGCGCGAATCGATCCCGACGCTGATAAACGATACCCGCGATCGACTCGGCGCGGTGTTCGGTGCCGAAGTCGACCACGTCACGGCCGAGCAGTACCGGAACGCGGTCGATACGGTCTTCGCCGACGGCGACCGCGCGGTGAACGTGGCCGGGTTCTGCGTGCTTCTCCGGGATCTCGACTGTCCGGGCGATTATCCCGGCTTCGTCGTCGACGAGTACCTCGGCCGGAAGCTCGCCTCGACGATCGCGGGCGGCGAACCGTTCGCGCTCCTTTCGGAGGCGACGTTTCACTTCGCCGACTGTCACACCCACGGCGACCCGGAGGAGCCGGCCGGAAGCGACGATCTCGACGCCGCGCTGGCGGCCGGATTCCAGACTAAACTGCCCGGTTGGGAGTGGACCGAGGGATCCAGTCCCTTCGAGTCGGTCCGATAACGACAGAACATAAAAACCCACGAAATCGTGGGCCACAACCGAGCATTCTGGGGCCGGTACAGTTTCGTATGGCAACGGTCGAGACACGGATCGGGGGGCTCCGGACCGACCGCAAGCGGCGGCTGCTGTCGGCTTCTTGGATCGCCCTGATCGCGGTGCTCCTCGGAGCTCTGCTCGCACGGTGGGCAAACGCTTCCCTCGATATGCGAACGCAGGCGGGGATCTACCTCTTCGGGATGGTCGCGCTGAATCTTCCCTACGGTGGCTACGAGCACATGGCGAACCTCCGGAACCGTGGGCTGCCGTTCGGAACGCAGTATATCGGACTCTATTTGCTCCTCGTCGCCGGGTTCATCGGCCTGTTTTTCGCCGCGCCGGTCGTCGGTCTCGCCCTGGCGATCGCCGTCGCGGTTACGAAAGGCGGCCACGGCGGGCTTCGGGTCCTCGACGCGCTCGTCGGCACCGATCACCTCCGGACGAAGCCACAGCGCGCGCTCGCGGCGTTCGTCCGCGGCGGGACGGTCATGATCGTCCCAATGTACTTTTGGCCCGGCGATTTCGCGGCGTTCAGCACGTTCATGGTCGATATCTTCCAGCCGGGAGCCTTCGCCGCCGTCGCGCCGTATTTCACCGAGTTCCGTGTCGCGCTCGGGGGCGTCTTCGCTGCCGCCGTCGTTGTGCACGCCGGGCTCGGCTTTTCCCGTCGGGAAGCGCTTTCGACGTGGCTCGTCGACGTCGGGGAGACGGCGCTTTTGATACTCTACTTTGCCGTCGTCCCCGTCGTCATCGCTGTCGGGCTGTACTTCCCGCTTTGGTACTCGATGCGACAGAGCGCCCGCGTCGAGGCGATCAGGGACGAACTGCCGTCCCCGGAGCCCGGATCGGCACCTTCGCTACACGCGGTGGTTATCGCGTTCGTCTTCGGCGCGATTGCGACGTTCGGGCTAGCCGCACTGGTCGCGACGCTCGCACCGAACCCGCTGTCGACCAGCGATCCCCTGGTCAGCGGCGTCGCGTTCTTCAGCGTCTTTATCAGTATCATCGCGCTGCCACACGTCGTCGTCGGCAGTTGGCTCGACACCGATCGCGGCATCTGGTACGTTCCGTAGCGACCGCTCACGTACGTCCATCTCACAATGCTCGAATCGACGGACACGGCACGATCGACGCATCGGGAGGAGAACTATCTACTGGACGATCGGGAGACGGCAGTCGTCGGCGGCGGGATCGGCGGCCTGTCGGCGGCCTGTTATCTCGCCGACAGCGGCGCGGACGTGACACTCATCGAGCGACACGACGAACTCGGCGGCGTCGCCGGGCGGATCGAAACCGAGGGCTTTCGGATCGATACCGGGCCGTCGTGGTATCTAATGCCCGAGACGTTCGAGCGGTTCTTCGCAGCCTTCGATCGCCGGCCCGAAGAGTACTACGAGCTGACGCGGCTCGACCCCCACTACCGGGTCTTCTGGAAGGACGGCGATCGAGTCGAGGTGCCCGACGACCCGGACGCGGTGGCCGACCTCTTCGAGTCCTACGAATCCGGCGGGGCGGACGCGTTTCGGTCGTATCTCGATGCGGCCGAACGGGCCTACGAGATCGGCGTCGAGGAGTTCGTCTATCGCGACCGATCCCGGTTCCGGGACTGTCTGGACCCACGACTGCTTCGGGCGGCACGCGGCGTGACCCTGCTGGGTCCGATGGCCGACTACGTCGCCGACTACTTCGAGCACCCGAAGCTCCGACAGCTCGTCCAGTTCACGCTCGTCTTTCTGGGCGGCGCGCCTCACAACACGCCCGCGATATATACGCTCATGTCTCACGTCGATTTCAATCTCGGTGTCTATCATCCGACCGGCGGCATCGCGAGCGTCGTCGATGGGCTCGCTGAACTGGCCACGGAACTCGGCGTCGACATCGAAACTGGCCGGGCGGTGACAGGGCTCGATCCGGCTACGGGAGGAATCGGCGTGCAAACAGAAGGCGGGGCTCGGCAGGTCGAGACCGTCGTTGCGAACGCCAATCCCGCCCACGTCGACCGGGATCTCCTTCCGGACGGCGACAGCGAGTACGGCGACGCGTACTGGCGAAACCGGACGTACGCGCCGTCGGCGTTTCTCCTGTATCTCGGCGTCGAGGGCGACGTCGAGCCGCTGGCCCACCACACGCTCGTGTTGCCGACCGACTGGGACGATCACTTCGAGGCCATCTTCGAGCGGCCACAGTGGCCGGAGGATCCGGCCTACTACATCAACGTCCCCTCGAAGACCGACCCGACGATGGCACCGTCGGGGCACGAAGCGATCGTCGTTCTGGTGCCGATCGCACCCACAATAGACGACGATGGGGCAGCCCGCGAGCGGTTCCGGAAGAAGATCCTGCAGGATATCCGCACCCACACCGGCGTCTCTTTAGAGGATCGGATCGTCCTGGAGCGGAGTGTCTGTGTGTCGGAGTTCGGCGAGCGGTACCGGACCCCCGAGGGAACCGCACTCGGGCTGGCGCATACGCTCGGACAGACGGGGCCGTTGCGACCCTCGATCAGATCGTCGGTCTCGGATTCGCTGTATTATACCGGCTCGTACACCTCGCCGGGGATCGGCGTCCCGATGTGTCTCGTCAGCGGCGAGCACACGGCCACCGCGGTACGCGACGACGCGACGGCCGGCCCGATCAGTCGGCTCCTGAACCGGCGGTAGCTACGACAGTTGCTCGCCGGCGATCCGATCAGCGTGTTCGATGAACGCCGCCTCCTCGCCGACCGGGATCGTCGCGCCGGCCGCGATGTCGTGCCCGCCGCCGTCGCCGCCGACCGCGCGGGCAGCCTCGCCCATCACGGCCGAGAGATCCAGCCCCGAGGAGACGAGCGGTCCCGTCGCTCGGCTCGAAACTTTCGTCTCCTCGTCGCTTTTCTCCGCGAAGGCGACGATCGGCCGGTCGCGGGAGACGCCGTCGGCGCCCATCGACATGCCGGCGATGATGCCGACGATCGTCTCTTTGATCTCCTCGCCGGCGTCGAACCACTGGAGATGCTCCGCCTGGATGACGCCGTTCTCTTCGACCCACTCGATGCCTTCCGAGAGGTTCCGGCGATGGTTCCGGAGGAGTTCTCTGGCCCGATCGAACGCCGAATCACGATCGCCGAGACAGACGGCCAGCCCCACGTCGGCGCGCTCGTAACGGGCGGTCGCGTTCAGAAGCGTCGAGAACTCGCTTGCGTCCCGCAGCTCGGTGCCGACTGTCTCCTCTGTGAGGAGATAGCTCGTCCCGACGAGCCGATCGATCTTGAACGCCGGGACGCCCCGGGAGACGGCGTGTTTGACCAGCGCGCTCGCGAGGGTTCGCTTTTCGTCGTCGGTCAGATCGACCCACCGCTTCCACTCGCCGTCGGCCCGACACGGGATATCGAGGCCGTCGAGAAACGAGACGGCCCCGCGCTCGTCGTTCGTGATTCCGGGGATCCGCACGTCGGAGGCGTATTCGAGCAGTTTCGGCAGCGGTCGGGTCTGCTTGCCGTAGACGGCCAGGTCTTTCGTCTCTTCGAGGACGCCCGCATCGACGCCCTCCGCGACGATCGCGCCGTTCGCGCCGCGGAGTTGGCCCTCGGATGCCTGCATGTCCCCGACCGCGCCGACGACTGCGAGCGCGGCCAGATCGCGGTTGTCGAGCCGTTCGTCGGCGGGCGAATGGGCTGCGAGTTCCCGGGCGAGCACGTAGCTCGCGCCGGCGCCCGAAAGCTCCGAGGCCCCGTCGATGCCCTCCAATAGCGGATTGAGATGGTGTTCGGTTTCGGCGTCGGCGGGCTGGTGGTGATCCGCGATGACAGGGACGAAATCGCCCGCGGATTCGTGCTCGGCGATGATATCGAGCTGACCGCTCCCGAAGTCGGTGAAAAGCACCGTCCCGAAGTCGCGCTCGGCGATGGCGGCGATCGACTCGGCGTCGAGTTGCTTCTCGAAGACCGTCTCGAAGGGAATTTCGGCCCGTTCGAGCGCGAGCGCGGCGACCGCGGCGCTCGTTAGCCCGTCGGCGTCGATGTGAGAGGCGAGCAACACGCGGTCGGCCCCGAGCAACCGCTGGGCACAGGAGGCGGCGCGGGCCTGCAACTCCGGGACGGGGGCGTCTGCGGCGGCCATCGTATCTATCGATAGTGCGTTTTCAGGTATAAACCTCAGTGCGAACGGCCGGCGGAGACGTCGATACGTTTCGGACCGCTCGAATCGGCGAACGGTTCCGGTCAGTCGTCGGCCGGCACGTCGTCGATGAGGACGACGGCTTCGCCGTCGATGACCTGGTCGTCGTCTTTCGCGACAGTCGTTCGGAGCCGGTATTGATCGCCGCCGAGGTCCTCGGCGACCTCGATCGTCGCGGTGACGCGGTCGTCGATCCGGACCGGCGCGCGGAACTCCAAGTCCTGTGAGAGATAGACGATCCCGCCGGGAAGCCGGGCGAGGGCGGCGCTGATCAGTCCGGTAACCAGGATTCCGTGGACGATCCGGCCGTTGAATCGGGTCTTTTCGGCCCATTCGTCGTCGAGGTGGATGGGGTTCGTGTCGCCGGAGGCGGCGGCGAAGCGCTGGATGTCCTGCTCGGAGAGGGTCTTGGCGAATCGAACCGTATCGCCGACGTCGAGTTCCTCGCCGACGTCGCGTTCGACGTCCCATCCCGGGAGATCGACGCCGCCGGCGAGACGGTCGTCGACGGACTGCTCGGCGGCGTCCGTCCCGCCGCTGACACCGTTCGTGGAGGGCGAACCCAGTACGGAAAAGGCCGCCCTGTTGGCCGCCTGGTTCGCCTCGAGGAAGCCTTTAAATACGCGCGAGGAGGCGTCGGCCCACACGTCGAACGGCGTCGAATACGTGTCTTCGTTCATCATGGCACGAAATACGGGCCTCCGGTACTAAAAGGTGGTGTTGGATCAGGAGATATAATCCATTCAGCGGGTTTTCTTGGTATTTGTTGGTATTCTGCGGAAGTTTTATATACTACCGAAGGATATATAATAGCAATGACAGACGCCGATGAAAACCAAGACGGCCTCATGTGGCCGCCGAACATGCTGAAGACGATACAGGAAACCTCCGAACAGGCCACCCGGAAACAGCAGGAGGCACTCCAGAGCCTCTTTACCGGGGCTGGAACGAGCGGTCCGGACCTCGGAGATATCACCGATCAACTCGGGGCGATGAGCCAGATGGCGACGTTCAAAACCCGGATCCAAAGCGGTGGCCGGATCTCGATCCCGGACGCCGAACGGGAAGCGCTCGACATCGGCGAGGGCGATATCGTCCAGACAGTCGTCGTGCCGGTCAAGCGGAACCGGGGTGAGGACGATGAGTGACGAACAGGACCCAATCAGCGCGGGCTTCGAACTCCAGCGAAAAGTGATCGAAGCGAGCCGGAAAGCGGTCGAAGAGGGGATCGAATTCCAACAGGAGTTCAGCGAGACGCTCGTCGAGGGCGTCGAAACGACAGAGGACGCCCAAAGCCAGGGCGTCGAGATGACGCGGAACGCGCTTCACACCTACCTCGATGCCGTCGAATCGACGATGCCGGGCGCGGAAAAGCCGGTCTCGGAGATCCGCTCGACCGTCGACGAACAGTTCGATACGCTCGAGGAGCGCCAAACGGAGGCGCTCGAGGCGGTCGGCGAGGAACTCGAGGAGGGCGCCGACACCTACGAGGAGTTCGCCACGGATTCGCTGGAGGCGCTTTCCGAACAGCTCGATGCCGTCCTCGAGACCCACGAAGAGATCGAAGCGCGGACGCTCGAGGCCTTCGAGGAGGCCGAAACACAGCTCGAAGAGCTGCGAGCCCGGATGGAAGACCAGGGCGAGGACCTCACGGCGGAGATGGAAGAACGGACCGAGAGCTTCGCTGAGCAGTTCGAGACGCAACTCGAACAGTTCCGATCGCAACTCGAGGAGATGCAAGAACGCGTCGAGACGACACAGCGGGAGGCGCTCGACGCCGGAACCGACACGGACGAGTGAGGGGTGAAGGGAGTCCGGAGGTCGAGTCAATGTATCGAATATCCGAACAAAATGCGGCGGTTTTTCACGACGCAAGTGGACGTGGGACATACGAACAATGAACAGTAACAGCGAGCTACAGAGCGAGTGGAACGAACTGGTCGAGAACATGAACGACGCGGTCGCACAGTCGATGGAGCAGAACATGGAGGCGAGCGCGGCGTTCATGGAGTCGTGGGGCGACGCGATGGAGGACGCGATGCCCGGCGAAGAGGAGATGCAAAGCGGACTCGAAGGCTACAGCGGCGCCTACGAGGCCTGGATGGACGCCGCAGAGCAGATGTTCGAACGAACTGCCGACGGCGCGGCCGGCGAGGAGATCGAGATGACCGAGTTCCGCGATATCTGGCTTCAGAGCGCGAACGAGGCGTTCAAGGAGGTCATGGGCACCTCGGCCTTTGCCGCGGCGAACGGCCAACTCGTCAACGCGATGATGGACATGCGGGAACACGTCGACGAGGTCGGCGAGGAGACGCTCGCCGAATTGGGCATGCCGACCCAATCGAACATCGACGAGGTCGGCGAGCGACTGGTCGAACTCGAACGCCGCCAGCACCGCGTCGAAGAGAAACTCGATCGGATCCTCGAGGCGGTGGAATGAGCGCCAACAACCCCTTCTCGCTCGCGGTGAACTTCCAGCGCGAGCTGCTCGAATCGGCGGTCGAAAGCGTCGATAAGGGCGCCATCGCGGGCGAACAGTTCGATCGGATCGAGAGCGTCGACGTCGGAGAAACGCCGAGCGAGGTCGTCTACGAGGAGAACAAACTCGAACTCCTCCACTACGAGTCGATCACCGACGAGCAACACAAGACGCCGATCCTCATCGTGTATGCGTTGATCAACAAGCCGTTCATCCTCGATCTCCAGCCGGACAGAAGCGTCGTCCGCCGTCTGCTTGAGGCCGGTCACGACGTCTATCTGATCGACTGGAACGAGCCCTCCCGGCTCGATCAACACCTCACTCTCGATGACTACGTCAATCGATACATCGACAACTGCGTCGACGTCGTCAGGGACCGCTCCGGGGTCGACCGGATCAACATCCTCGGGTACTGCATGGGCGGGACGATGACGACGATGTACACCGCCCTCCACCAGGAGAAGGTTCGCGCCCTCGGGCTCATGGCGGCCGGGCTCCGGTTCGAGGAGACTGGCGGCGTACTCGAACTGTGGGGTGACGACGAGTACTACGACCCCCAAGACGTCGTCGACGTCTACGGGAACGTCCCGGCTGACATGCTCGACGTGGGCTTTGCGTTGATGGACCCCGTCGCCAACTACGTCTCGAAGTACGTCCGGCTGTACGACAACCTCGAGAACGACGACTTCGTCGAGAACTTCGCCCGGATGGAAAAGTGGCTCGGCGACGGGATCGATCTGGCCGGCGAGACCTACGTCCAGTTCCTCGAAGACATCTATCAGGGCAACAAACTCTACGAGAACGAACTGTACATCGGGGACGAACACGTCGACATTACGGACATCGAGGTGCCGATCCTCCAGATCGTCGGCGAGTACGACCACCTCATCCCCCCGGAAACGAGCAAGCCGTTCAACGACGTCGTCGGCAGCGACGACACCGAGATCATCGAGTATCCGACGGGCCACATCGGCCTGTCGGTGTCGGGATCGAGCCACCGGGACGTCTGGCCGGAGGTCGCCGAGTGGTTCATCGAGAAATCGGTCGACGACCTCGATCAGCTCGAAACGGTCGAAACAGCCGTCGCCGAGGCGACGACGCAGATCGAAATCGAGGAGATCGACGTCGACATCGAGACCGACGCGACCGACGTCGAGACGGAGGCGGAGGCGATCGAAGACGTCGTCTCGGCCGAGGCCGACGAGGACGTGGCCGCCGAGGCGGTCGATCCCGCGGGGACGGCGGGCTCGGATCTGGAGGAGATCAGCGGTATCGGGCCGACCTACGCCGAACGGCTCCGCGAAAGCGGAATCGGAACGATCACCGAACTGGCCGACACCGATCCGGGGACGATCGCCGACGCCGCGGACGTCGGGGCCGCACGTGCGGAGGGCTGGCTCGAACAGGCGAGCGAGTACGACGCTGACGAATAGTCACCGTCGATCACGCCGTGGTCGCGCGGTCACGCTGTTTTCGGATCGCTGTTTCGACTTCAGGCCGCGTGTTTCGCGCTCGGCGCAGAAACGGATGACCGCTGTACGGTGGACGTCTGATACTCGGCCTCGATCGACGAATCGTCGCCGACGGGGGCCGCAGAGAGGATCAATCGGACGTGCCCGAGATACGGGACCCGGAGTTCGGCGGTCCCGACGATCCAGTCGGGACGAACCGGGGCCGAAAGCCGCGTGACCTGATCGTAGTCTTCGTTCGTCAGTTCGTTGTCGCCCTTGGTAATGAAGCCGGCGTGGGGGGCCGGACAGTGATCCAGATCGGTACAGTCGTCGGCATTGCCGAGGGCGTCGGGGTCGGCGCGGTCGTACCAGTTTTCGCCCGCCTCGACCCACAGCATCGCCCGGTGGATCACCGGCGTCCGACCGGTGTTCCCGTTCGGCTGGAAGATGATCACGTCACCGGGCGCACCGAAGTTCGTTTCACCCCCGCCTCGTGCGACGTCGGCGGGAACGACGCCCGTCGAATGTCCGTCAGTCGTGGCTGCTGACTCGGGGGTGAAACGCTCGTTGTCGACGACGAAGACCAGATCGCCGCGCTCCATGTTCGGCTCCATGCTCCCGGACTCGATGGCGACCATCGGGGGCCAGACGCCGCTGACGGCGAACAGACTCGCCCCGATGAAAAGGACGAGCACGACGCTCGTCATGAGGTCCCGAACGTAGAGCATGGGTCCCGAATCGACCGTCCAAAACCACCGGAGCCAATCGAGCACGCCCGTCGGGCGCTCGGAGTCGGACGAATCGTCGGCGCGACGTTCGTCCGTCCTGTCCGTCATTGTGCGTCCATAGTAAGGCCCCGAACGTGAACGTTCTGGGTTCGTTCCGTCGCGGATCGTCGACGGGCGACAAGGACGAGGATCGGTCGGCCGGCCGGAGCCGCCGGTCCGCTATGCTTTTGCCCGGCGCCGGCAACGTACGGCTTGTGCCACTGGAGGAGCCGGCGCGCATCGCCCGCGAACTCGCGAGCCACGGCTACACCGCCGACCGGGAGGCGATTACGCTGCTCGCCAGGGCGGAGGATACCGCCGGAGCGCTCGCACTCGCGGTCGAGGCGACGCCTGACGGGGCGTTGAAACTGACAGCCGAGGACGTCCGCGACGCACTCGGTGGGATTCCCCAGGGGCGGCGGGACCCGATCTCCGAGGAGGATTCGGGATCGGCGGATCGAAAACCGACCGACAATGACCTAGATGACGCGTCGGCCACAAACGACGGGACAGTGAGACCCGGCGACGCCGGCGCCAAAGACCCCTCCGTTTCAACTGGAGACGGAGACGGTATATCGAACGACGGAGCGGGCTCGTCTCCAGTCGAAACAAAGGGGTCGTCCGGGGGGGAGACCAGAGTATCGGGCGGCTCGGAACCAGCAACAGGCGTACTCGAAGAACAGCCGGCGACACCGGACGCCGAAGCGACGAGAACCGCCGATCCGTCGCTTCGGTCGCTCGACATCGGGAACGATATGACCGGACACTCGACGGGGACCGGCGAGTACGAGGACTTCGTGGCGACGTTTCGGGACCGGTATGAACGACTCGCCGGGACGCTCCGAGGACGGGTCAATCACCGCAACGCGACGGCGATCGACGCCAGTCCCGGCGGCGGCGACGCCGGAATGATCGGCATGATCTCGGACATCCGCTCGACCGCGTCGGGCCACTGGCTCATCGAACTCGAGGACACGACGGGCGTGTTCCCCTGTCTCGTGATGAAGGACAAAGACATCGCGGGGCTGGTCGACGAACTGCTGTACGACGAGGTCATCGGCGTCGAAGGGACGCTCTCTGACGACGGCGGGATTCTCTTCGTCGACGACCTGTACTTCCCCGACGTCCCCCGGACCTACGAGCCCTCGACGGCCGACAGACACGTCCAGGCCGCCCTGATAAGCGACGTCCACGTCGGCAGCCAGGAGTTCGTCGCCGACGCCTGGAGCGAGTTCGCCTCGTGGCTCCACACCCCGGAAGCGGCCCGCATCGAGTATCTGCTCATCGCGGGCGATATGGTCGAAGGGGTCGGCGTCTACCCCGACCAGGACGAGGAACTCGACATCGTCGACATCTTCGATCAGTACCGGGCGTTCTCGGAGTACCTCAAGGAGGTCCCGGGCGACATCGAGGTCGTCATGATCCCCGGCAACCACGACGCCGTCCGACTCGCGGAACCCCAACCCGGGTTCGACGAGGAACTGCGGGAGATCATGACGGCCCACGACGCCCGGATCGTCTCGAACCCGGCGCTCGTCACCGTCGAGGGCGTCTCCGTGCTGATGTATCACGGCGTCTCCCTGGACGAGGTGATCGCCGAGTTGCCCGAGGGGAAGGCGAACTACGACGAGCCCCACCGGGCGATGTACCAGCTCCTGAAGAAACGACACGTCGCCCCGCAGTTCGGCGGACACACCCGGCTGGCGCCGGAATCGAAGGATTATCTCGTCATGGACGAGGTGCCGGACGTGTTCCATACGGGCCACGTCCACAAACTCGGCTGGGGGAAATACCGGAACGTGCTGGCGGTCAACTCCGGCTGTTGGCAGGCCCAGACCGCGTTCCAGGAGAGCGTCAACATCGACCCCGACGTCGGCTACGCGCCGGTACTCGATCTGGACACGCTGGATATGACCGTGCGGAAGTTTACGTGACCGGAGGCGGTCAAGGTTCAGTCAACCACTCCCACCGCATCGGCCCTGTACTCCAGCCGTTCGTACAACGTTCGGAACACCAATCTTTCAGCCGACCATGATGTTGTATGCAACAACATTTATTACGATGTGGTGTGTAACATCAATTGTCGATGGCACCCGATGAGGATGTGCGCGTGTTGGAAGACACGGAGCGGCGTTTTGAAGATGGTACCGTTCTCCGTGTCCGCGTGCTGGCTGTACCGGATTCAGAGAAATTTCCGGAGGGTGTCAAGTACCGCCTTCATTACGGGACTGACGGCGGAAAGACGCTAATTCGGTACGACAACTCTCACGGAGTACACGAGCGACACACGCCTGCTGGGATCGACGAAGACTACGAATTCCCTGGCTACGATGCCGTCCAAGAGCGCTTCTGGGACGAGGTCGAACAGTTCCGCGAGTAAGAGGAAGCAACCACAGGACAACAGAAAACTATGACGCAGAACACACTCATCGTGACCGTTGAATCGATCGGCGCTGTCCAGCAGCGCACTGCC
>Ga0102936_1000220_pt1 | contig 22307 bp, 22 predicted proteins | sample SalPon2_A_H2O_MG_FD_78502 | JGI IMG/M metagenome (GOLD analysis project Ga0102936, IMG submission 78502) | Salt pond water microbial communities from South San Francisco under conditions of wetland restoration - Salt Pond MetaG R2_A_H2O_MG | ecosystem: Environmental > Aquatic > Non-marine Saline...
AGAGCAACTGGTAGCCGAAGAGCGCGCCGGCGGTCACGAGGCTGGCGATGGTCGCCGGCCCGGCGGCGATGGCGCCGGCGACCCACGAGGGACCCATCCCGGAGAGGTAGCCCCCGATGCGTGCGGTGAGACCCGGCTCCGCCGCCGGCCGGGTTACGTCGTTCGTGTCCATGTCTTCGCGTCGATGCCTCGCCGGTATAGGTGTTACCACTCGGTAGTATCACTGGCTACCGGCGCGGGGTTGATTACGACGCGCGGCTACGTCCGTCCATGAGCGACACGACGGCGGCCGCCGAGGGCGCCTACGACGACTTGCTCGACCGTGTGGGCCGCATCAGCAACGTCTCCCACGCGGAGGAACTGCTCTCTTGGGACCAGCAGGTGATGATGCCCGAAGGGGGAACGCCCGCCCGCTCGCGCCAGCTCTCCGCGCTCTCGGCGGTCGAACACGACCTGCTCACCGCCGACGAACTCGGCGCGCTCCTCGACGAGTTGGAGGCGAGCAGCCTCGACGACGATCAGCGGGCCGTCGTCCGCGAGGTGCGCCGCGAGCAGGAACGCGCCGTCCGCGTGCCGACCGACCTGGTCGAGCGTATCTCCGCCGCCTCCTCCGAGGCGCTGACCGCGTGGCGCGAGGCGAAGGAGGCCGACGACTTCGCGGCGTTCGCCCCGCATCTGGAGGAACTGGTCGAGTTGAAGCGACAGTACGCTGAGCACGTCGACCCGGACCGCGACCCCTACGAGGTGCTGTTCGAGGAGTACGAACCCTGTCTCCCGCTCGACCACGCCGAGGACGTGCTGATCGATTTGCGGGACGCAGTGGTGCCGCTGGTCGACGAGATTCGGGCCTCGGACGCGGATCTGGCGACGGACACCTTCGCCGGGACGTTCGCGGCGGAGGCACAGGAGGAACTGATGCGCGAGGCGCTCGACCTGCTCGGCTATCCGTGGGAGCGGGGGCGACTCGACGAGGCCCCGCACCCGTTCTCGACGGGGACGGCCTACGACGCCCGAATCACGACCCGCTACGACGAGTCGGAGCCCATCGGCGCCCTGCTGTCGACGATCCACGAGTTCGGCCACGCAACCTACACGCTCGGCCTGCCCGACGAGGCGTACGGGACGCCGCTGGGCGAGGCGCGTGACCTCTCGATCCACGAGTCGCAGTCGCGGCTGTGGGAGAACCACGTCGGCCGGTCGACAGCGTTCTGGGAGCTGTTTCTCCCCCGCGTGGTCGAGGCGTTCCCCGACGTGGGCGACGTGAGCGTCCGCGACGCCTACGAGGCGGTCAACGCCGTCGACCCCTCGAATCTCATCCGGGTCGAGGCGGACGAGCTTACGTACCACCTTCACATCGTCCTGCGGTTCGAGATCGAACGCGACCTGATCCGGGGCGATCTGGCGGTCGAGGACGTGCCCGCGGTGTGGAACGAGAAGATGGCGTCGTACTTGGGCGTGCGGCCCGAGACGGACGCCGAGGGTTGCCTGCAGGACGTTCACTGGTCCCACGGTGACTTCGGTTACTTCCCCACCTACTCGCTGGGGAGCGTCGTCGCCGCGCAGCTGTTCGACGCCGCGGAACGGGACCTCGGCGGGCTGGACGGGCGGATTCGCGAGGGGGAGTTCGACCCGCTCCACGAGTGGCTGACCGAGGGGATTCACCGCCACGGCAAGCGCTTCGAGACGAACGAGCTGGTCCGTCGGGCGACGGGCGCGGACGTGAGCGCGGACGCCTTCGTCGACTACGCGACTGCGAAGTACGGCGAGCTGTACGGGCTGTGACGGAGCGGGTCGCTACGACGCGTCTTTGAGCCACCGCAACCGTATTTTTTCGTCCGAAACAGGAGCCACGCATGGTCTCACTGCGGGCGTACCGCCCAGCACTGCTCGCCGTGCTCCTGCTCACTGCGGGCTGCCTGTCGGGGGCAGCGGGTGACGCGACGACGACGGAGGGGCCGACTTCGACGACGACGGCACCGCCGGACCATCGGGCGGCGTCGAATCAACCCGATCCGGAGAAGGCGGTCGTGTTGGAGAACGAGTGGGATCGACGCGTGGAGATGCACGTCCGCGTCGTCCGCGACGGGACGAACCGGACGGTTCACGAGGCGAACTACACCGTCGGTCCCGGCGAGGAGCGCACGGTCTACAACGTCGCCGCGGCCGACCCCGACGGAATCGAATCGTTCACCGTCGTCGTGACGACCCGCGACACCACCGACCGCGTCAGCATCGAGACGAGCGCGTGTTACGGAAACGTCTATGCCGAAATTCAGGATGACGGGACGCCGTACGTCTACTACGCCATCTGCTGACGAGGATCGTGCTACGATTACCCAAACCAGTACGCCTAAGTAATGGTATGACGTACCATGGCGTGTATGGCAGCCGAACCCAGCGCACGCGACGACGAGCTGTTCGACCAGTTCCTCGCGGACAACGGCCACGACACCACACCGGTACGCTGGGAGCGATCCTATAACAAGCTACAGTGCCCGGACTGTGGGGCGCTGCACGACGAGACGGCGACCGACTGCTCGGTCTGCGGCTGGGACCCGGCGGCGTAGCCGGGTCGGCACCGGCGGGACACGCGTCCCCCGAGCCACGCTGTTTATACCGCCTCGGGGCATGTACGTGGACAATGAGCGACGACGCGACGGTCACCCGCCTCTTCGGTGGCCCCGGTAGCGGGAAGACGACGGCCCTCCTCGACCGCGTGGACGAGTTACTCGAAGACGACGACGTGAGCATCCGCGACGTGCTCGTCGTATCCTACACGCGCGCCGCGGCCGCCGAAGTTCGCGAACGCCTCGCCGAGCGACTCGACACGTCCCCCCGCGCCCTCCAGGGGAACGTCTGTACGATGCACGCGAAGGCGTACGAACTGCTCGACCTCTCGCGTGGCGACGTAGTCGGCGAGTCGGATAAGGAGGAGTTCTGCGAGGAGTACGGCATCGAGTACGAGGACGAGTACGGCGGCGCCGGCCGACGAACGGCCCGGTCGACGACCCTCGGTAACAAAATCATCGCCACCAGCCAGTGGCTCCAGCGCACCCAGCGCGACGTGGCCGACTGGTACGACGTGCCCTTCCAGTGGGACGTGGAGACGGTTCGGCTCCCGCCCGAGATCGACCCCAACGCCCAAGAAGGGAACAAGTACACCCCGACGTGGCCGACGGACGACGACCGGATCGACGTGCCCGAAGTCGTCCGCGCCTGGCGGGCGTACAAGGGTGAGCACGGGCTGGTCGGCTTCGCCGACATGCTCCAGCGGGTGGCCCAGCGGTCGCTCGTCCCCCACGTCGACTACCTCGTCATCGACGAGTTTCAGGACATCACCACCCTCCAGTACGACGTGTACGAGGAGTGGAAACCCCACATGAAGGGGGTCCTGATCGCCGGCGACGACGACCAGGTCGTCTACGCCTGGCAGGGCGCCGACCCCAACATCCTGCTCGACGCCGAAGTCGACAACGACGTGGTGTTGCCCAACTCCTACCGGCTCCCCTCGCGCATCCTGAACGTCGTCAACCGGGAGATTCGCCACATCGACAAGCGCCAGGAGAAAGACCTCAACCCGCGCAAGGAGGGCGGCGTCGTCGAGGGGATTCAGAACCCGTCGATGTTCGAGGTGGTGCGGAACGTCCAGCACACGGTCGACACCACCGACGAGACGCTGATGATCCTCTTTCGCGCGCGCTACCAGATGTTCCAGTTTATCGACGACTTCCTCCCGAAGGGGATTCCCTTCTCCGTGATGACGGACCAGCGGATGTGGACGGATCGCCTGACTGACTACGTCCGCGCCGTCGAGAAACTGGACGCGGGCGAGCCGATTACGGGGCTGGAGGCGCGCCGCCTCGCCGACATGCTCCAGGATTCCGCGTTCGGAACGAACGAGCGCGACGCCTTCTACGACACCCTCGACGACCGGGAGGAGTCGGCGGAGGAAGACGATATCGCGGAGCTCGAGGTGCCGGCCGACCTAGTGACCGATCACGTCCCCTTCATGCCCGACCCGGCCGCCGCGGGCGACATGCTCCGGAAGGTGACGAGCTTCCAGCGCAACTCCGTCGACGCCTACTTCGACGGCGACTATGCGGGGATGGATCCGAGCCGGGTTCGCGTCGGCACCATCCACTCCGCGAAAGGTCGCGAGGCCGACCACGTCTTCGTCTGCACCGACCTGACCGAGAAGGTGGTCGAGCAGATGGCCGCGAGCGTCGACGACCCGACCGACGTGCCGGGCGTCGAGGAGTTCACCGCCCACACCAGCCCGGTTCCCCTCCTCACCGACAACGAACGCCGCGTGTTCTACGTCGGGATGAGTCGGGCGCGCGAACGCCTCGTCCTCCTGGAGAACCTCATCGGCGGCGCGCCGACCCTCCCCGTCAGCGTCGTGTTGCACAACGAACTCCGCGACGAGGCCGTCGAGGAGATGCTGGAGGAGGCACAGGCGACGCAGGTTCCCGAACCGGAGCCGTGAGCAGCGAGGCGGCGCTGGCGGCGGCCGAACGGGGCCTCGTCGCCGTCGCGACTCGGCTGGTTGAGGCGACGGTCGTCGACGACCGCCTGCACGCCGACGGCGACCCACTCACGCCGACGGCACTCGACCGCGTCGCGAGCGCCGCGGTCGGCGAGGACGCGACGGTGACGGTCGAGACACGAGCGGACGTCCTCCGCCCGGACGACCCCGTCGTCGTCGCCGTCGACCCGGCCGGCGCCGCCCCCCTCGCGCGGACGTTCGTCGTCGACGGGACCGGCGGGTGGACACGCCGCGCGGCCGTCGCCGTCGGGATGGCCCACGACGCCGTCCGCCGCGTCGTCGAACCGGGCGTGCCTGCCCGCCGGGTGGTCGACGAGGCGGTCGCCGAACTCGGCGCGTACGGCCTCGCCGCCGCCGACGGGCCGGTTGCCCACGGTATCGGGACGGCGGTCGACTTCTCGGGCGACGCGCCACTCGACGCGGGGACGCGGTTCGCCCTCGATCCGGTGGCGCGCGACCAGGACCCCGACGCCGACCGTGGTCACGTCCGCATCGGCGGCTGGTACGTCGTCACCGACGACGGCTGTCGGGCGTCGAGCGACCTCCCCACGTCGCTGTCGCCGGACGCCTACTCCGGCTGATCGTCCTCGTCGTCCGGCTCTTTCACCGCGCGCCCGACGACGCGTTCGAGGACGGCGCCGGGCAGGTCGGCCGGCGTCGTGAGCCGTCGGGGTAGGACGACCATCAGGGCCGCGACGACGACGAGGCCGGCGCCGAGCGCTCGATTCCCCGAAACGAACGTCTCGATGCCGTAGAGGCCGACCGGAATGGCGAAGATGAGCGTGGCGGCGAGGCCGACAGTCTCCAGAATCCCGAGTCGCATCGGCGGTGATAGGCGGGGATGGGTCAAAAAGGGGCCGAGATGGGTCGGACGGTCACGTCGAGTCCGCGACACCGGGTGGGAGTTCGTCCACGTCGTCGACGCTCAACCCCGTGGTCACGAGCAGTCCGAGCGCCCGCCGAACTGACATGTCCACCTCGTACACGTCGCTGGTGGGGACGAACACTAGCTTCCCGGCGGTCGGGTTCGGACTGTGCGGGAGGAAGACGTTGTACAGGTCCTCGCTCGTTGCCTCGCGCGCGGCCGCCGGCCCGTCGTTCGTGACGAAGCCGATGGCGTAGACGCCTCTGCGGGGATATTCGACGAGAACGACGGTTTCGTAGCCCGCGGTGCGCTGGACGAGCGACTCGCTCACCTGGCGGACGCCGAAGTAGACGGTGCGAACGAGCGGGACGAGCCGAATCGCGCGCTCGACCCCGCCGAAGAGCCGTTTTCCGATCCCCCACGATGTGAGGTAGCCGAGCAAGGTAATTCCCGCGGCAATGGAGAGCGCCGCGAGCAACTGGGCGACCACTTCGACGTTCCCGGTGTAGGTGGTCAGCCGCGTCGCCCGCACGAGCGGGTTCAACAGCCCAGTCGTGCGGACGAAGACGAACTGTAGGACGAACAGCGTCACCGCGAGCGGCGTCACCAGCAGGAGCCCGGTGACGAAGCTGGTCCGGAGCCGGCCACTGAGACTCATAGCGGGTGAGGGACGGGGGGACCGATAAGTGTGTGGCCGTGGGTGGCGGCGACCGACGCCCCCCGGAATCGCAACCCCTTACTCCGGCGCCGGTCAAGGACGTCCATGTTCACGGGCATCGTCGAGGAGACGGGCGAGGTGGTCGGCGTCGACGTGACCGAAGAGGGTCGCCGGCTGCGTATCCGTCACGGATTCGACGCGGTCGAGCACGGCCAGTCGATCAGCGTCAGCGGCGTCTGCCTCACCGTCGAAGCACACGCCGAGGACTGGTTCGAGGTGTTTCTGGCGAGCGAGACGGTCGCGAAGACGTACCTTGGCGAGGTAGCGACCGGCGACGCCGTCAATCTCGAACGCGCTATGCCCGCGGACGGGCGCTTCGACGGCCACGTCGTGCAGGGGCACGTCGACGGCGTCGCGACCGTCGAGGCCGTCGACCGCGTCGGCGACGACTGGTGGTTCGAGTTCGCGCTCCCGCCGGAACTCGGACGCTACGTCGTCTCCAAGGGCTCCATCGCGCTCGACGGGATCAGCCTCACCGTCGCGGAGCGGGATGCGGAGACCGTCGCCGTCGCCATCATCCCCACTACGTACGATCTGACGACGCTGTCGGCGAAGGAGCCGGGCGATCCGGTCCACGTCGAGGTGGACGTGATCGCGAAGTACGTGGAACGGCTGGTCGGCGGCGACGGTGACGACCCCGTGTACGCCTAATCCTCAGGACTCGAACTCCGTGAGTTCGGGCTCGATGGCCGACTCCTCGGCGTCCTCCTCGTCGTGGACCTCGCTGTACGTGTGGCTGTACCGCCGGATCTTTCGGAAGAGGATGAAGCCGAAGACGCCGTCGTAAATGAGGACGTAGATCAGGAAGGCGGGAAGCTGTGAGAGGCCGGTGGAGATGCCGATGAGCGCCGAGCCGATGCCGACGGTGGTGTTGTACGTGGCGTGGATGAGCGCGGCGATCAGCAGACCCTTGATGACGATGGGGCCCCGGTTCTCCGGGTTGAACTTCGCGAGGCCGAGGTAGTAGCCGGCGAAGGCGGAGTAGATGACGTGGCCCGGGCCGGCGAGGGCACGGATGGCGGCGATGCCGCCCCCGGCACCGATGAGGCCGAGGCCGCTCGCCATCGGTGCGTCGAGGTTCTGCGTGATGTAGAGGGCGTTCTCGATGGTGGCGAAGCCGAGGCCGGCGACGGCGCCGTACACCGCGCCGTCGACGACGGCTTCGAAGTGGTCGGTGCTGTAGGCGTACAACCGGACCGCGAGGAGCTTCACCGTCTCCTCGATTGGGCCGACGATCAGGAAGAAAAAGAGCGCGTTACCGACGAACCCGAGGACTGAGAAGTAGGGCCGGGTGATCGAGTTGAGCACCGCGGCGAAGTTGGCAGTGAGGACCCCGAGGAGGAAGGTGCCGACGAGCAAAGAGAGGGGTTCGCCGCTGGTTACGTCGGTCCGGCGGACGTAGATAGCGAGTGCGAGTGCTGGGAGCGCCGAGAGGAGCGTCAGCGCGCCGATCTGTGGGTCAGTGAGGGCGCTCAGACCGCCGATACCGATGAGGATGAGGAGGGCAACGCCGACGACGAACAGCCGGGTCGAGGCGACGAGCAACCGATAGAGGCCGGACGCCACGGCGTCGAGCGGCCCGCGCCGTTCCCACGTGGCGATGTCGTAGAGGTCGGTCCCGTCGCGGGCGCGTTCCTCGACCGGGTCCCGTCTGCGCGGCATGTCACACGCCTCGGCATCCAGCGGTTAAGTTCTTGGCCTCGGGGACGGCGGGGGGACGCTCGTCCGCGAAGTCCCGTTCGCTCGCGGCGCTCGCTCGTGGGATCGCGGTGCGAACGCGGGACCACCGCGGACTCGCCACGCTCGTCCGCGAAGTCCCGTTCGCTCGCGGCGCTCGCTCACGGGACCGCCGACTATTTGTCCGCTCACACCCGAACGAGGGCCATGTACGACTTCGTCGTGGTCGGCGTCGGCCCCGCCGGCGCCCGCGTCGCCCGCCGGGCCGCCGACGCCGGATACGACGTGCTCGCTCTGGAGAAGGGGTCGGTCGGCACCCCGCTGGCCTGTTCCGGCCACGTCAGTACGGACGTGTGGGACTACGTGCCCGACGAGGCGAAAGACACCCTCCTCCAGAACCGGGTGTACGGCGCGAACTTCCGCCTCGGCGGGCCGGAGTCACGGGGCTACCCCTTCTACAAGTCGACCGAAGTGTCGAACGTGATCGACCGCGTCGAACTCGACCGGACGCTCGCCGACGCGGCACGGGCGGCGGGCGCCGACGTGCGTGAGGGACATACGGTCGTCGGCGTCGACGAGGGCGCGGACGGCGTGGCGGTGACCGCCCGCGCCGACGGCGAGACGCTGACGTTCGAGACGCGGTTGGTCGCCGGCTGTGACGGCCCCGTCTCGCGGGTTCGCCGCGAGGTCGGCCTTCCGGACCCGGCCGAGACGCTCCACGGCGTACTCGCGTTCGACGAGACGCCCGACCACGGCGACTTCGTCGACGTGCACCTGACGGTACCGCGCTTTTTCGCGTGGCGCATCCCCCGCGGGTCGGCCGGGGTCGAATACGGCCTCGCGGCGCCACCGGGGACCGACGTGACCGAGCGGTTCGAGGCGCTGACCGACGCGTACGGCGCCGAGACGACCCATCGCTGTTCGGGCGCCATCCCCATCGGCCCGCCGGAGCGGGTGACGGGCGACCGCACGTTCCTCGTCGGCGACGCCGCCGCTCAGACCAAACCCTTCACCGGCGGCGGCATCCTCTACGGGATGACCGCGGCGGACCACGCCGTCAGCGCCGTCGACCCCGCCGACCCGTCGACGCTCGACGCCTACGAACGCGCGTGGCGCGACGACTTGCGCCGGGAGATTCGATTGGGCCACGCCATCCGCCGGGCGTACTCGCTGCCCGACCCGATCCAGCGGCTGGGGCTGTGGGCGCTCGACGGCGAAATCGGCGTGCATATGGACCGCCCCAGCTCCTTTTTTTCGGCCGCGCATCTGCGGGCGCTGGCGAGGGGACTGTGGCCGGGTGACGGGAGCGACCCGGACCGCTCTCAGTCCGACTCGTAATCGGGGAGCCGCCCCGACCGCCCGCTCCCCTCGACGAACGGGAGCGAAGTGATGGCGGCGTCGACGTCGTCCCCGTCGACGCGGACGGTGAGGGAGCGGTCGGCATTGGGGACGCCGCTCTCCACGTACGCGAGCGCGATGGGGCGGTCGAGCGACGGGCTCTCCACGCTACGGGTCACGTCGCCGACGCTCGCGTCACCCTCGAAGACGGCGGCCCCGGAGTCGGGGACTGCATCGACCAGAAGCCCGACCAGCCGCTTGCTCGGCCGGCCCTGATTCTCGACGCGGGAGACGACTTCCTGCCCGACGTAACAGCCCTTCTCGAAGTCGAGCGCGTTGCGGACGCCGGCGACGTTCGGAATCCGGCCGACGAGTTCGGTGTCGAAGAGTGGCGTGCCGGCTTCGAGGGTGAGGCTGTTCCAGGCGCGGTAGCCGACGGGCGTCGTCGGCGTCCCGCGGGTGAGCAGTGACTCCCACACGTCGTCGGCGTCGTCGGCGCGGCAGATCACCTCGTACCCCGTCTCGCCGGTCGGGTCGTCCGCCGAGACGACGGTCACGCCGGCCTCGGCGATGGAGCCCCGAACGAACGTGAGGGGGTCCTCGGGGACGCTCGCCCCGGCGAGCAGCGTCCCCACCGTCTCCGTCGACGTGGGGCCGTGGACCCCGAAGACGGCGAACTCCGTGGAGGCGTCGCGGATCGCCACGTCCTGGATGAACACCTTGTCACTCCAGTCGTCGGCGAGGGGTTCGGCGCGGTCCGGCGGCGTGAAACAGAGCAGGCGCTCGCCGGCGTTGTAGACGTATAGATCGGTTTCGATGCCGCCCTGTGGGTCGAGGAGGAGCGCGTAACAGCCCTCGCCGTCGTCGGCGGGGACGCGGTTGGAGACGGCGTTGTCGACGAAGTCGACGGCGTCGCTCCCTTCGACGACGACGACGCCGTAGCCCATCTCGATGACACCGACGCCGTTGCGGACGGCGAGGTGAGTGCGCTCGGGACGACCGTAGTGAGCGACAACCGTCCGTCCGCCGCGCGTCTCGAACTCGGCCCCGTAACCGGCGTGACGATCCCCATCGCGTTGCATCGACGGGGAGTAGGTGGGCGGCGGGAAAAAGTGACGCGGTTGTCGGCGTGGGGTCAGAAGCCGAGGCGGTCACGGATCGCGTCGAGCAGTCCCTCGTCGTCCTCGGGCGCCTCGGTCGGATCGGGCACCACGCGGTCGTCGGGGAGGACGACCGTCCGTCCGTCGTCGCGCTCGACGGCGATGAGCGAGTCTTCCTTCAAGTCCCCGAGAGCGGCTTCGAGCGTGTCGATATCCACGTCGACGGCCGCGCGGAGTTCGAAGACGGTCATTCCGTCGCCACCACGGTCGACCAGCGCATCGAGGACGGCCACTTCGACCTCGTCGCGGTCGCGGAACTCCCGTTTGGCCTTCATGCCCGCAGGTAACGGCCGCGGATGGTTTACCAGTACCGCCCGTCGCCCGCGCGGTCGGACGCGCGTCTGACGGACGCTTTTGGTGTCGGGCGCCGCTACCCCTACACAATGGGACTCAGGTGCCTACTGGGACACGAGTACGCGAACCGCGAGGTGGAGCGTGAGCGGGAGGAACGCGGCGACGAGGTGGTCGTCACGTACCGAACGGTCGAGACCTGTGACCGCTGTGGCGAGCGCCGGGTCGTCAGCGAGAACAAGGAGGTCCGACCGATCCGGAACCCTCGGGACGAGGACGTGACGACGGGGCTCGGCGGCGCCGGCGGCGTGACGGCCGATATGGGGGGCGACGCGGACGGGGAGTCGGCACCGAGCGACGCCGCCCCCGCCACGGACGATACGGAGCCGACCGCGCCGGCGTCGACGGGGGACGACGACGGCGTGGTGGTCGACGCGGAGGCGGAAACGGAGGCCGAGACGGTCCCCGACGCCGAGTCGGACCCCGCGCCCGACCCCGCGGAGGAGGACGCGGTCATCCTCGACGACGACGCGACCGAAAACGACGACGGCCGCGCACACGGCGAGTGGCCGTCGTCCGACGACGAGGAGTCGGGGACGACGGCCGTGGATGCGGACGCGGCCGCGGACGCACCGGCGGACCCCGGGCCGGCCGACGACGGGACGACCGTCGTCAGCGGCGACGAGGGCTGGCCCGAACCGGCGGGCGACGACGAGGGGTTCGACGCCGAACCGAGCGATGGCGGCCCCACTGACGTGTCCTTCGGCGGCGGGTTGGCGCCCGAGCGAGCGGACGAGGCGGCGGCGAACGGCGAGGCCGGGGCGGAGGGCGGCGCCGTCGCCGGCAAGCAGTTCGTCGCCGCCGAGGCGGTCGAACCGGTCGGCGAGGAGTCGTCCGGCGAGACGGAGTTTTTCTGTCCGAACTGTGGCTACGCCCGTGCCGCCGGCGGGTCGTCGATGCGCGCCGGCGACATCTGCCCCGACTGCCACAAGGGGTATATCGCCGAGCGCGAGAGATGATCCAGTCGGCCGTTCTGTTTCACAATACTCACAGCCCGGGGGTATCGAGTCCCTGCATCGACTTCCAGCCGGCAGTGCGAGGACGAAACTGGTAAACCGTCGCCTTTCGAACCGGAGTCCATGAAGGAGTACAAGATGCGTCGTGGGGAGACGTTAGAGGAGAACGCGCCGGATCTGAAAGGGACCATCGAGGGGTACTTCGGCCCCGTCACGGAGACGGAGGAGTACAAGGGGAGCGACCTCTACGTCGTCGGCGAACCCGACAACCCGGTCTTCGAGCGCATCGTCGCCGGCGCCGTACAGTACAGCGGCAAGAAGGACAAACTCGCCGTCCACTTCGAGGAGAAGCCGGCGGCACAGGTGATCGAGGAGGGCCACGCCGACGCCGCCGAGGACGCCGTCAGCGCGAAAAACGACTTCCTGCTCGAAGTGACGGGCCGTGACGCCAAGTCCCGCCGCGACTCGATGAAACGCTCCGTCGAGGACGACCCCGACGACGTGCCGAACGCGTAACGCGACCGACGTAGTGCCCGGCGCTCAGAGCGCCTCCGGAATCCACCCGCCGTCGACTTCCACGTTCTCGCCGCTCACGTAGCCGCTGTCCGAATCGAGGAAGAAGAAGAGCACCTGCCGCAGGTCGTCGAAGGAGGCCCACCGACCGCGCGGCGCCTCGTCCGGAAACTCGTCCGAGTTCTCGACGACGTACGGCGAGATGCAGTTGACGGTGATGCCGTCCGCTTTCGTGTCGTTCGCGAGCATCCGCGTGAACATGATGACGCCCGTCTTGGCGACGAGATACGGGAAGTTCTTCGGGTAGACCAGCGCCTTCTCGGTTCCCGCGTAGCCGACGTTGACGATGCGGCCGAACGCGGCCTCGCGCATCGCGGGCAGGGCGCGTTTCGAACAGAGGTAGGTCCCGTTGAGGTTCGTCTGGAGGACCCGATTCCACGTCTCGAAGGAGAGTTCCTCCCAGTGGCGAGGGGCGAAGTCGCCGACGTTGTTGACGAGGATGTCGACCGAGCCGAGGGCCGCTTCGACCGCGTCGAACATCGCGTCCACGTCGTCGGGGTCGGTCACGTCGCCGTGTACCGTCGTCGCTTCGCCGCTCGCCTCGCGCGCGACGGCGGCCGTCGCGCGCGCCGCCTCGGCGCTCGTGTGGTAATGCACCGCGACCGACGCGCCCGCCTCGGCCATCGAGAGGGCGAACTCGCGGCCGACGCCCTTCGCACTCCCCGTCACCAGGGCCACCCGGTCGGAGAGGTCCGTCGTAAGCATACGAACGCATGGAGAGGGGGCCCCAAAGGGATTCGGGGGGCGGTAACGGTTTGTATCCGGCCCGTCAATCCGACCGGCATGGCCGTAGAGACAGTCCTCGTCGCCATCGGACCGAAGGATTACGACCGCGTCGAACGCCTCGCCGAAGAGACCGTCGACATCGCGAAGCCGACCGGCGCCGACGTCGTCCTCGCGCACGCGTTCACTCAGGAGGGGTTCGAGGAAGCGCGGTCGAACCTCCACTTCGACGACGCGACGCCGGGGCAGGTAGCGACACACAGCGCGACGATCCGTGCTCTCGAAGACGTGTTGGAGGCGGCGGACGTCGAGTATACGATCCGTGGCGCGGTCGGCGACCCCGGCGAGACGATGGTCGAGTTGGCCGAAACCGTCGGTGCCGACATCGTCGTCGTCGGCGGACGGGGGCGCTCGCCCGCCGGCAAGGCCATCTTCGGGAGCGTCGCGCAGTCGATCATGCTCGACGCCCCGTGTCCGACGCTCTACGTCCGCACCGGAACGGAGTAGATGGCGGCGTATCTCGGCGTCGACCTCGGCGCGACGACGATTCGGGCCGTCGTCGGCGACCGTGCCGGCCGCGTCGCCGGCGCGGACCGGCGACCGACCCCGCGGGGACAGACCGGCGTCGCCGTCACCGACGCGGTCCTCGACGCCGTCCGCGACGCGTGTGCCGACGCCGGCGTCGACCCCGAAGCCATCGTCGCCGCGGGAATCGGCGCCATCGGCCCGCTGGATCGTGGCGCGGGGGCGACGGTCGACCCCGCGAACCTGCCCGACGTGGATCGGGTGTCGCTCACCGGCCCGCTGCGGACGCTCGTCTCGACCGATCGGATCTCCCTGCACAACGACGCGACGGCCGGCGCCATCGGCGAGCGCTTTTTCGGCGATGGCGAGGCGAACCTCGTCTACCTCACGCTCTCGACGGGTATCGGCGCGGGCGCCGTCGTCGACGGGCACGTCCTCTCCGGGTGGGGCGGCAACGCCGCCGAAGTGGGCCACGTGACGGTCGCCCCCGACGGCCGGCCTTGTGGTTGCGGGGGGGCGGGACACTGGGAGGCGTACTGTGGCGGCGCGAACGTGCCCGGCTACGCCCGCGACCTGCACGACGGCGAGGCGACGCGGCTCGACCTCGCTACCGCCGACGCCGCGGCGGTGTTCGATGCCGACGCCGCGGGCGACGACTTCGCCCGGCGGGTCGTCGACCGGATCGGGCGCTGGAACGCCGTCGGCGTCGCGACGGTCGTCCACGCCTACGCGCCGCGGGTCGTCGCCGTCGGCGGCGGCGTCGCGCGCAACAACCCCGACCGGGTCCTCGGGCCGATCCGTGAGGGGCTCTCGGCGCACGTCCACGTGGCGTCGATCCCCGAGATACGGCTTACGGATCGGGACGGGGACGCGGTCGTCAGGGGAGCGCTGGCGAGCGCGATTACGGGCGGCACGGGCAATCCCGCGGACCGCTAGGCGCGTTCATACGGATCGTTGTAACTGTGTACCGGTGAGTCGCCAGGATTGGCCGGCGACGGTACTGACTTACGATACCCCGTCTCAGAGCGCGCCTTCCAGACTCGTCGCGACCGACCGCGCCTTCTCGGCGAGCGCCTCCGACACCTGTCCGGCGTCGACAGCGTCGTCGAGTTCGTCGTCGTCGACCCGGCGCACCTCGCCGTCCGGTCCCTTCACCACGTCGACGTGGAGGTCGACGTAGCGGACGGCGTCGGGGAAACACTCCACGGCCGTACAGACGTTGACGTAGGTGCCCTTGCGCGCCCCGTCGGCGTCGCGGTAGACGGTCGGATACCACCACCGCCCCTCGCGGACCTTGGTGATCGCCACGTCGCCGGCTTCGCGGTCGACGCCGAGGGCGTCGTAGGTGCCGCCGGCGGTCATCTCACGCTGGAGGGTGAGCGTGCCGTCGGCGTCGCGGTCGGTCACCTCGGCGCGTCCGAGAACGATCCGTCGGCCGTCGGGTTTGCCGTGGTTGAGGCGGACGTGGTCACCCGCGACGGGGCCGAAGGTGTCGGTGACGGCCTCGAAGGCGAAGTCGCCGTCGTGGGATCCCAGCGCCTCCACGAAGTCGACGGCGCGGCTCGCCTCGGTGGAGGCGGCCTTGACGCGGTGGTGCCCGGCCATCGTCGGCGTCACCGCTCGGCGGTCCTCGTCGAGGGCGAAGCGACCCTCGCGGCCGAACCACACCCACGTCGTCGCGGCGGGGGCGACGAGGCGGCGAACCGGATCGACCGGGGTATCGAGCGCGGCGCCGAGCGTCTCGGCGCCGTCGACCGCCCGCTCCAGTGCCGTCTCCAGTGCCCCCATGTCGGCCTCGGTGGCGGCGTCAGCCCACACCAGCCCCCAGCCGTCGGGCGGGTCGATGCCGAGGAGGTCGGTCATGCCCGCGAGTTCCCGGCCCGCCTCGTCGTCGTAGGTGTCGACGCTGACGCCGGACTCGCCGCGAACGAGCGTCGCCGGGCCGGCACGGGCGCGCACGTCGCCGTCGAGGACGGGCCGGCGGTCGACCCACGGCGCCGCGGATTCGACGACTTGGACGCGAACGTCGTCGCCGACCTCGACGTGGGCGTCGACGTTCCCGAAGGGGAGAAAGCCCTCGGCGTCGCCCAGGTCACAGACGGCGCCGCTCCCCAGCGTCTCGGTGACGCGGGCGTCGAAGACGGCGTCGCGGGGCGCGGGCGACGCCCACGCGAAGGTGTCGCGGGTCAGGTCGAGCCCTTCGACCGCCTGCGAGACGGCGTCGGGGGTGCCGGCCACGCCGACGCCCTGCCGGTCGTCGGTCGTCTCGACGGTCACGTCGTGGGGGTCGGTTCCGAAGTCGGCGTCGAAGCGCTCGCGGATCGGATCGGACGCCGAGACCACGTCGTGTCCGGCGTCGAGAAAGCGGCGCGTGAGCGCCGTCGTGTAGATGCCGCGGCAGCGGACGTTCATACGGATCGGCCGGCCGGTGCCGGCGGGACAGGGGGTTCGTCGTCCATCATACCCCTGCTAGGCGCGCGGGGGTTTTCACTGCGACGAAGACGCGGTGCCGACGCTACCGACGCCGACCGGCCGCGACGAGAAGTACCGTGAGCGCCGCGGCGACGGCGGGCAGGACCCCGAACCCGTCGCCGCTCGTCTCCGTGCGGGCCGCGCGGTCGGTCGCCCGACGCGTCTCTCCACCCGCGGCCGCCGCGTCGGTGGCGGGCGGTGTCGTCGTCGGCGTCGCCGTCGAGGTGTCCATCGGCGTCGCGGTGGCCGTGACCGTCGGGGCCGGCGTCGCGGACGAGGCGTCGCCGACCCGCACGGCCCGGCTGTCCGTCGCGTCGGCCGTCTCGGCCCGGAGGGTGTACCGGCCGTCGTCGACGCCCGACACGTCGACGACGGTCCGCCAGTGACCGGAGGCGTTCACCGTCGCGTCGGCGACGGCGACGGGGCGCGTGTCCGCCTGTAGGTCGAGGAGGATGGACGAGCCGTTCTCGCGGTTCGACGTGCCCGCGACGACGAGTTCACCCGCCCGGCGGCGGACCGTCTCGACCCGAACGTGGGGGTCGGTAGCCGTGACGGTCAGGGCGACGACCCGGTCGTCGACGCCGGCGCCACCGTAGGCGTCGCGAACGACGGCCGCGGCCTCGTCGGGCGTCTCCGACCCCGAGAGTTCGCTTCGGATGGCCGCCGCGTCGCTCCCGTCGGCGAACCCGAACGTCGCGTCGCGTCCGGTCGTCACGAGGAGGATGCGGTACCGACCGGGCGCGTCGAAGGCGGCGTAGTCGAAGTCGAAGGCGTCGTCCTCGGCGATGTCCACGTCGTGGGGGTCGACGGCGCCGCGCGGGGAGACGACGTAGGCCCGAACCGTCTCGCCCGGTCCGGGGGCGGTGCCGGTGACCCCGACTTCGTCGCCGGCGGCGGTGGCGATGCGGGACTGCGACACCGACGCCGTAGGCGACGGATCGATCGTGGCGACGCTGGTCGTGACGACGGTGTCGAACCCGCGGAGCGTCGACTCCGAGATGCGGGCCGTCGATCCCAGGTAGTCCTCACCGGGGTCCGCAACGGCGGCGATCCGGTAGCTCTCGGAGACGGTCACCACCGCGCGGGTGTCGAGGTCAACGTCCCACGAGCCGCCGTCGACGCGCGCCTCGGCCAGTTCGTCGGTGTCGGTGTCGGCGTACAGCGGGGCGTACTCGCCGCCGACGCGGGCGTAGAGTTTCACCTCGTCGGCACCGCGGGCCGATCCCGAGACGGTGACCGTCTCGCCGACGGCGAGGGTCGAGCGGTTGGCCGTCATCGAGAGCCGACGATCCGTGACGGTGAGCGGGACGCTCGCCCGGGGGTCGGCGGTGGTGTTTCGCGCCAGATCGACCTCGTGGGACCCCTCTTCTAGCCGGTCGGTTTCGATTTCGACCTTGGCGAAGCCGTCGTCGTCGAGGCGGACGGCGGCGTAGAGGGCGGTCGCGTCGGCGTCGACGCCGACGAGGACGAGGCCCTCCGCGGCGCCGAACACCGCCTCGGCGGTGGCGACGGTCGCCGGCTCACCGTCGCGGAGGGCGCCGGTCGGGACGCGAACGTGTCGAACCGCCCCCGGCGACCCGCTCACCGTCGCGACGGTGGTCTCGCCCCGTGGGACGCGCGTCCGACTCAGGGAGACGGTGCGTGCCTCGGGGCGGAGGCGGACCGTCACCGTCTCGTTCACGTGATCGAGGTCGGTCGCCCCCTCGACCCGGACGGTGTAGGTGCCGGCCGAGAGGTCGGACACGTCGAGCCGAACCGTCTCGCCCGACTCCGAGACGGTCGGGTCGGCGGTGAGTTCGCCCGTCAGCTCTAGGCCGTCCGCGTTCTCGACGACGACCGTCGCGTCGTCCGCGGCCGCGAAGTCGAACTGCGGGTCGACGATCAGCGCCCCGACGCTCCGCGGAATCGACGACCCGGCGACGTCCGTGCCGCCGGGCGTGTCGGCGGGGGAGAGCTCCACGTCCGTTACGTTCGGGCGCTCGACGCCGACGGTGGATGCGTCGGTGTCGCCCGCGGGACCGTACGTCCCGGGCAGGAACCCGTTGGCGGCCGTCACGTCGGCCACGAGGGTGTCGTCGATGGTTGCCGGCTTCCCCTCGACGTCGCCGCTGGTGCCGTAGAATCGCTGGGACGACCCCGCCGGGGCGACCCCATCGAGACGCGTCAGGTCGACGTCCTCCTCGCCGAGATAGAGTACGTCGCCCGCGGTGACGCTCCGGTCGCTCCCCGTCGCCGACGCGGTGACGGTGCCGACCGATCCCGTCGCGTCCGTCGCCCCGTCGCCGTCGGCGTCGACCGTCGCGGTCAGGTCGTGGGTCCCCGTCCGGGCAACGGCGACGCCCGAGACGCTGACCGTCACCGTCACCGTCTCGGCGTCGACGCCCGCGTCGTCGTCCCACGAGACGACGACGGCGTTCGACGCGCCGTCGACGCGGGCAGTCACGCCAGTCGCGTTGGGCGTGGTGGCCGGCGTCGTCGCGGTCGCACCGGCGAAATCGAGTCCTTCGGGGGCCGTCACGGTGACGTTCGCGCCCGTCGTCCCGTCGGTGGTGTTCACGCCCGTGGCGTTCACCGAGAGGTCGAGTGTCGTCGTCTCGCCCGTCGAGACGGCCGTGGGCGAGACGGTAGTGTCGCCGAGGCCGACGGCCGCACCCGCCGCCGGCGTCGTCGCGCCGAGCAGGACGGCGACGACGAGGACGTCGACGGCGGCTCCGGTGATGCGGCTCATCGACGACACCTCCCCGCCACGAGGAGAATTGCCGCGAGCGCGACGAGCAGGCCGAATCCGGGGGCGCTGCCGGGCGTCGATGTCGGCGTGGCCGTCCGAGCCGTGGTGGCCGTGGGCGCGGCCGTCGCGGTGGCCGTCGCCGTCGCGGTGGCCGTCGCCGTCGCCGTCGGCGTCGCGTTCGTCCCGGGGGACGCCGGTCGCGGCTCCTCGATGGCTATCAGCAGCGTCGGCATCCCGGTCGCCCGCGCCTCGTAGACGAGGGTGCCGTTCGTCGCGTTCACCTGCGTCGTCCGGAGCGGCGTCCACCCGCTCTCGTTCGCGCGGTAGAGCGTGACCGTCTCGGGGTCGGCCCCGTCGAGGCGGCTCCGGTTCACCGCGAACCGGAGCGTCACGTGGTCGATGTCGCGGGCGAAGATGCCGTTGCCGGACACTTCCATCGCGTCGAGGGTGCGGGTGCCGTTCGGCGCCGCGCGGTCGCCGGCTGGCCGCACCCGGAGTTCGAACGTCGGGTTCACCGTCGCGAGCGTGACGTTGAGTCGGCGCACGTCGACCGTCGCGTTCGGTCGCGCCGGAACGTCGAAGCTCACCACGTCGTCGCGGCCGATATTGTCGGCCTGGAGGGAGAGACTCCCGTCCGCGAGCCGTTCGGCCGTAACCCGTCGCTCGCCATCGACGGGATCGGGGTCGATCCGGCCCGCGATTTCCGCCTCGTAGGCGTCGGGGTGGAGCACCCGAACCAGGTCGACGATGGCGTCGACGATTCGGGGGGCGGGCTGGCTGATCTCGTTGGTATCGAGGACGACTGCGTTCCCCTCCTCGTAGGCGGTCGTGCCCTCGTAGACGCCGCCGGGTCCGGCCGGCACCTCGGCGGTGTCGTACTCGTCGCTATTGAGGACGAACCACGCGGGGTCGGCGTCGACCACGATTTCGCTGTTGACGGCGAAGAAGTCGGACGTGGAGGCGCCGTTGGCGTTGATGCCGGCGTTGTCGGCCGCGATGTTGTCTCCGCCCGCCGTCTCGATGACCTCGTGGATGAAGGTGTCCGATCCGGCCGTGAAGCCGAAGAAGGTGTAGAACACGGCCGGCCGGTCGACGTCGTCGACGGCGTCCTCGATCAGGTCGACCTGCCGGGCGAACTCGTCGGCACGGTCGTCCGCATCCTCACAGTGGCCGACGAGTTCGCCCGTCAGCCGCGTCTTCGCCTCGATGTCATCGAGGTCCTCGGCGGCCTCAAACAGGTACACCGTCAGGCCGGCGTCGCGGAGTTGCTTGACCGTCCCCGAGTCGGCGATGGTGTTGGGCGCGAGCACGAGATCCGGATCGAGCGCGATGGTGTTCTCGACCGTCGCGTCGTCGGTGCCCGAACCGACCGTCGTCTTCTCGTCCGCGCCGGGGAGGTAGTCGGCAAAGGACGAGACGCCGACCACCTCGTCCCACGCGCCGATTTCGTACATCGTCTGTGCCGCACTGGGGTTCAGCGTCACCACCGTGTCCGGGTCCTCGGCTACCGTGACCGCCGTCCCCGTCGCGTCCGTCCGCGTGACGGGGAACGAACAGTCCTCGTCGGCCGCCGCGGCGCCGACGCCGGGCGATCCGAGCGTCGCGGCGACGACCAGTACGACGAGAACCCACCGTGTCGCGTTCATGCCCGATCCGATCGGCTTTAGCAATATATATTTATCTAACGAAATCCAACTTGAGTAGCGCGCGGCGACGGGCTTTCGGTCCTGCCGCGAGAGGGGAGGCGTATGCCACCGACGTTCGACGCCGATCCGGCGGCGCGGGTACGGCGGGTGTTCGAGCGCCACGCGACGGTGGGGCTCCACCATGGCGCGCAGTTGGCGGTGTACGACGGCGACGACCTCGTCCTCGATCTGGCCACGGGCACCGTCGGCCCGGACGGCCCGGCGACGACGCCCGACCGCCGGCACGTGCTCTTCTCGTGTACCAAACCCTACGCCGGCGTCTGTCTGCACCGTCTCGTCGAGCGCGGTCACCTCGGCTACGACGATCCGATCCGGGACCACTGGCCCGCGTTCGCCGACGAAGGGAGCGAGAAGGCCGAGGCGACCGTCCGGCACGTCCTCAGCCATCAGGCCGGGCTTCCCTACGGCCCGTTCGACGAGGCGTACGACCAGTGGAACGACTGGGACGCCGCCGTGGCGGCGATGGAGGCTCTCGACACCCGGTTCCGGCCGGGGACGACCGCCGCGTACCACGCGCTCACCTACGGCTTCCTCGTCGGCGAACTCGTCCGTCGCGTGAGCGGGCAGTCGATAGACGCCTACGCCCGCGACCACGTCTTCGATCCCCTCGGGATGGACGACACGTCCATCGGTCTGCCCGCCGACGACCCGGACGACGCCGCGACGCTCGCCGGTTTCGCCCCCGGCGAACGCTGTCGGGACGTCGGCGTCGGCCTCGACGGGCGGGAGAGCGAGGCCGCCGCGCTGTTCAACCGCGAGTCGATACGGCGGGCGGTGATCCCGGCGGCGACGGGAATCGGCACCGCCCGCGACATGGCGCGCTTCTACGCCTGTCTCGTGAACGGCGGCGAACTCGACGGGACGCGGATTCTCGATGCCGAGACGGTCGACACCGCGACGAGCGTGCAGGTCGAAGTCGAGGAAGACGCGACGCTCTCGGTCCCGCGGCGCTACGCCCTCGGCTTCGAACGGGCGGGCACCGCGTGGGACAAGTACGGGACGCTCGCGCCGCGGACGACGTTCGGTCACGGGGGACTGGGGAGCATCGTCGGCTGGGGTGACCCCGACGCCGGACTGGCGATGGCCTACGTCACGAACGGGATCAGAGACGAGACGGAACACGCCCAGCGAGCGTGTGAGATGGCGGACGCGGTGCGACGGGCGTTCGGCGGGTGAGCGCACCGTCGACGGGACGGGTCGCGGGGCCGAACGGGTCCACGAACGTGATATTTTGCATATATATTTACAGTGCTATTTATTACCGAGTAGAACCATAGGTGTGCGTGAATCGTGATACTCAACGCCGGTGGGCGCTCTCGCGTCGGGATGTCCTCCGACCGCTCGGGACGGGAACGGTCGTCTTCGGAACCGGACTAGCCACACTGCCGGGGACGGCGCTGGCGATGAACAAGGCGGAGTTGGTCGAAGCCATAGCGAGCAAGGCCGGAATCTCGGAGGCGGACGCGAAACGAACGCTCGAGGCCGTCACCAACGTGACGACGAAGGCGCTGAAGAAGGGTGACCGGTTGGCGGTGGCTGGGTTCGGCTCGTTCAGCACCTCCAAGCGAGCGTCTCAGACCGAGGACTCCAACCGCACGACGGTTCGCTTCGAGCCGTGCCCGGCGTTCGCCGCCGCCCTGGACCTGAGTCCGGGGAAGGGCGACGAACGCCGCAACCAGTCGTGCCCGGCCGAACGGAACGCGGATCTCGTCATCGACGCGGCGCTGATTGCGGCCGAGACGAAACGTGGCTTATAGAGATTAGGCGAGAAACCCCACGACTAAAGTCGTGGGATGAATCGCCGCACAGTTCTCAAATACCGAACTCGGAAGGTTTGAGTGCCCACATTACGTATCTGTGGCTGTCAGTGCGACGGACTCCCGTCGTGATTGACGGTCCGAAAACTGGCAGTTGACTCGGTGTTTGCCGCATCAAAAAGTAAGCCCTCGGACACCTCAACCGACGTAAA
>Ga0102936_1000221_pt1 | contig 22248 bp, 26 predicted proteins | sample SalPon2_A_H2O_MG_FD_78502 | JGI IMG/M metagenome (GOLD analysis project Ga0102936, IMG submission 78502) | Salt pond water microbial communities from South San Francisco under conditions of wetland restoration - Salt Pond MetaG R2_A_H2O_MG | ecosystem: Environmental > Aquatic > Non-marine Saline...
CCTGATTCTGAATGTCGCTACAGCCGGCCAGTAGCCCGGCCCCGGCTGTGAGCCCCGCCGCTTGGAGGAACCGTCGCCGGTTCCACGTGTTATCATCCCTATTTGTTGTCATTGCTCTCACTTACTGCTGAACTAGGTACAACTGACGATACTATAAGCATTCTTCCTAGTAGGATACGTCACCACATCCTCCCGGAGCTTTTTATTTCATGCCGCGCCCAACCGAGTGTATGACACAGCCGACGCTCGCGTTGGTGGGGGTCGCCGGCGGTGCCGGCACGACTAGAACGGCCGTAGAGATGGCAGCGACGCTCGCCCGGGCCGGTCGCTCGGCCGCGGTGCTCGACGCTGCCTACGGAACACAGGGGCTCGCGACGTACGTCGATGGGCGCCTCACTGACGACGTGACTGCCATCGGCACCGGCGACGCCACACTCGACGACGCGCTGTACGACGCCGACTACGACCTGCCGGGCCGGGTCGCCTTCGCGCCTGCCCACGCGCCCTTCGAACGCCTCGCACGGGCCAAGACACCCGAGGCCGCCCAGCGCGTCGAGACGGCGATTGTCGACGCCGCCGACCGCTTCGATCACGTCCTGCTGGACGTGCCGCCGGTGGCCGCCAATCAGGCCGTCGCCGCGCTCACGACCGCCGAGACGCGGGCGCTGGTCGTCCCGGCGAGCCGGCACGGCCTCGATTTGCTGCCGCGCCAGCGGGGCCGACTCCGCGACCTCGACGCGCCGGCCGACGCCGTCGTCGCCACCCGCACCGACACCGAGGATTCGGTCGCCGTCGACGATGCGGCGTATCGGATTCCGGACGCCGACCCTGTCGGGCCGACCGCGCTCGACCCACAGTCACCGCTCTCGCCCGCCGTCGCAACCGCTGTCGAGGGACTTCTCGACACCGAACTGGGCCTCGAATTCGAAGACGAAGGGTTGTTCGACCGACTCGGCTAGCGGTCGGGAAGCGGCACGACGACGACGGGGCGGTCGACGCCTTCGAGCAGGGCTGTCGCCGTCGACCCGACGCCGGAGACGCCCTCAGTGCCGCGGTTCGCGCCGATAACGACCACGTCGGGTTCGTGCTCGTCGATGGCCGCCAGTAGCTCCGTCTCCGCTTCGCCCGCCCGAATCTCCGTTTCGGGCATCGCCGCCGCCAGCCGCGCCCGGGCGACGTTGACCGCATCCCCCGCGTCGCGCTCGTGGCTGTCCCGTTCGCGAACGCCGACCACGACGATACCGTCCTCGCCGGGTTCGATGCGACTCCCGAGGTAGTCCGCCGCCGCCGCGGTCACGTGGACCGACGACGCGGCGACGAGATACTCTGTCATACACGTCGCTGGGGCCGCCGCCGGCTTCGGCGTTTCGCTACGCGTAGTCCGTGACGCCCACCACCACGTCACACTCCGGACACGACCACACTTTTGGGGAACTCGCCGCCGGCACGCGCTCGATTCTGTTCGCCCATGCCGTGATGTCCGTCTCGCAGTGTGGACACAGCGCCGTAGCACGATACAGTTGAATTTTAATCAATTCAACGTTCGCGGCCCGACTTCGGCCGCGGGCCCCGCACCCGACGAATTTACATAGACACCCGCTGTTAGCCGATGGCGTGCGCGTCGAGAACAGCTTTATCGGGGTCGACGGCGTCGGAGAGCAGACCGAACGGTCCATCTGGGAGCAGGGTGTCACCCACTGGGACGAGTTCGAACCGGGCGTCGTCGGCGGGACGCGGGGCGACCGCATCGTCCAGTTCATCGACGAGAGCCGCGACTACCTCGACTCGGGCGACGTGGCCTACTTCGACTGCTGTTTCCCCAGCAGCGAGCAGTGGCGGCTCTACGAGACCTTCGACGACCGGGCGTGTTTTTTCGACATCGAGACGACGGGGTTAGACGAACACCGAAATCAGGTCACGACCGTCTCACTGCATCAGGCCGGCGACACCGAGACGCTGGTTGCCGGCGACGACCTCACCGCCGAGAATCTCCGGGCGGCCTTCGCCGATGCGGACCTGCTGGTGACGTTCAACGGCAAGCGTTTCGACGTCCCCTTCTTGGAGGCGAACTTCGATATCGACCTCCAGCGGCCACACCTCGACTTGATGTACACGGCGAAGAAAATCGGGCTCTCGGGCGGGCTGAAACAGGTCGAGACGGACATCGGTATCGAGCGCGACCGACCAGACATCTCCGGGCGGGACGCCGTTCGACTCTGGCGCGAACACGAGCGCGGGCGAGACGGGTCCCTCGAAACGCTCATCTCGTACAACCGTGAGGACACGGTCAACCTCCGGACGTTGGCCGACGAAGTGACGACGCGACTGGACGAGCGGACGTTCGTCCGCTGACTAGTCCACCGTCAGCCGTTCGTCGCGTCGACTCTCACTCGGCGCGAGCAGGTGGTTCCGCCCCGCGAGAAACCCGAGCAGGAGGCCGCTGAAGTGCGCGACGAGTGCCGCGCCGGGACTCGCGGTCAGCAGCGTTATCACTGCCGCCAGCGCTGCGCCGAGCGCCAACTGTACCCGCCCGCTCAGTTCCACGCCGCCGACGACAGCCTCGGTGAGGCGGTTGCCGCCGAGCAGGTAGCCGTACAGGCCGAGGATAGCCCCGCTGGCACCGAGGACGCTGACGCGGGCGGGAATCCCGGGCACGAGCGGGCCGAGAAGTCCCACGACGGCGACCTGTGTCACGCCGGCAAGCACGCCGACGACGAGAAAGAAGCCGTGAAAGCGGGCGCTCGTCGTCAGTCGCTCGACCAACAGGCCGCCCAGTGCGAGCGCGAGCGCGTTGGCAACGAGGTGTGAGAGCCCGGCGTGTGCGTAGACGCTCGTCACCAGCGTCCACGGCCGGGAAAGTAGCGGCAGCGACAGCGCGAACAGTCCGCCCAGCCCGGCCACGCCGGCGACCTGCTGGCAGACGAAGACGACGGCTATCACGCCGAGCGTCGTCACCGTCGGACTGTCCGTGAGACGGTCCATACGCCCAGTTGGCGGTCGGCGCACAAGAATGGTTGCCCCGCCCGATACGCCGTTCCAGAACGCATAGGTGGCTCGGGCGTCTGTCCCCGCGTATGTCCGGCCTCGAAGCCACACTCACCGACGCGTTCAGCGAGGAAACCGACGACGACACCGCCGCGGCGGCCGCCGAGAACGTCGCCGTGTTCGCGGCGGAGTACGACGAGGAACTGACAGCCGAGACAGTCCTCGATAGCTTCGAGGACGCTCCCTACGACGAGTTCGCTCACGCGTTCAACTGGCTCGTGGGTCACCTCGCCGCCGAGAACGAGGACTGTACCGATACTCGCGAGTTCCGTCTGGACGGTTTCGGGGAACTGGCGGCCGACCCCGACGTCGCGGCCTGATAGTGACCATTGTAGCTTATTTCCGGATAGCGCCGACTCCGCGGTCGGCCCGTCCCGGGAACTCGCGACAATAATCACTATGAGTCGGATGGCCGGTGGGACGTACACGCTGCTGTTGCGGCGAGACAGCGGCGCCCACCTCACTGTTGGCGCGCTCGGGACAGTCGAGTTTCCGGCGGGCTGGTACGCCTACACGGGCAGTGCCCTCGGTCGCGGCGGCTTCGCCCGCGTCGACCGCCACCGGGCCGTCGCCGCCGGCGAGAACGACGCTCGCCACTGGCACGTCGACTATCTGCTCGGGGACGACGCCACGACCGTCGAGCGCGTCGTGACCACTGACGCCGACGTGGAGTGTGCCGTGGCCCGGCGACTCGCCGAGGGTGCCGACCGCTCCGTCCCCGACTTTGGCTGCTCGGACTGTGGGTGTGCAACTCACCTCGTCGCCGCTGACGGCCGTGAGGCGCTGTCGACGGCAGTCGAGCGCGCTCACGACGAGGCGACGTGAGCGGGACGACCGTCGCCGACAGCTACGCCGTCTTGGCGCGGCCGGCGCTGTACCACGCCAACACGACCAGGACGAGCAACAGGCCGAGCGGTATCCCGAGCAACCGCATCGCTTGGGACACGTTGCTCCCACTGATGACGAACCCCATCGCGGCGGGGACGGCGGCGATGCCGGCCGCGGACGTGACCGAGGCGGTGGCGTTGACCGGCGCGCTGTGTTCGGGCACCGCCTCGGTGGCGTAGGCGAGCATCGTCGGGTAGATGCCCGACAGCGTCAGGCCGACGAAGAACAAGCCAACCAGCAGACCGTCCCCCTCCGCGAGGAAGAACGTGTAGCCGAAGGCGGGTATCGTCAGCGCCACCAGTCCGACGCTCAGGCGGACGTAGCCCAGTCGCTCTGAGAGCCACCCAGAGAGGAAGCGTCCGGGGATATACGCCGCGAGCATGACCGACAGCGACGCCGTCGCCAGTGCGCCCGGTAAGCGACCCTGCGCGTACGTCGTGACCCACGTAAACAGGCCACCCTCGAACCCGGTCGAGAGGAAGAGCGCGAGTGCCATCGTGCCCACCTCGGGCCGACGGACGATGCGGCGGACCTCCGCTACGTCAAGCGGCACGTCGCCGCCGTCGACGCTCGGCGTCGGCAGTATCACGACGGCCGCGACGACGGGCACGAACGCGATACCGACCGCGTAATAAGCCAGTCGCCAGTTGCCGGCAGCGACGGCGGCGGCCACGAGCAGCGGCCCAGCCGTCGCGCCGACGGCCCACATCATGTCGTAGTAGCCAAAGAGCCGTCCGCGCTGGTTCGGGTAGAGGTGTGACAGCAGCGGCCGGTCGCTGCCCCGGCCGACGCCGGTGAAGAGGCTGCGGCCGACCAGCGCCGCGAGGAAGAAGGCCATCGAGGGCACGACGCCCAACACGAAGATACCCGCTCCGGTCCCCGCGACGCCGACGAGTAAGAGCCGCCGCGTATCGAAGCGACCGGCGACGGCCCCGACGAGCGTCACCGTCAGGAGAAAGCCGACGGTGCCGGCCGGCGCGACCAACCCCAGTTGCCACTCCGGCGCGCCGAAACTCCGACGCAGCGCCGGGATGACCGCGCCGCGCATCTGCAGGCCCGCCCCCTCCAGCGCGACGTAGGCGAAGACGACGGCCGTCCACCAGCGCCGACTCGACCGCTCGGTGTCCGAATCCTCGGGCTCCGTTTCGACTGCGGCGGCCGCCTCGCTCATAGTTGAGGCTGTGTGCGCTGTAGGAAAAATATTTTGTATATTGTTTCATAATCTTCGACCATGTCTGCGGACACGCTGCATGAGCATCTCGGGGCCTTCGGCCTCTCGGAGAAGGAGATAGACGCGTATCTGGCGATTTTGCGGGCCGGCGAGGCGACGACCGGGGAAGTCTCGCGGGCGGCCGACGTCTCACAGGGATACGTCTACGAGCTGGCCGACGCGCTCACCGAGCGCGGCCTCGTGACTATCGACGAGGCGGCCAGTCCGACCGTGCTCCGAGCGCGTCCGCCCGACGAAGCGCTTGGCTCGCTCAACACGCGGCTTGACGAACTGCGCGACGGCGTCGACGCGCTCTACACCGCGTCGGCCGACGACGGCACGGCCGTCGAAATCGTCCACTCGCGGGCGACGGTCCGCAAGCGCATCGAACGGTATCTCGCCGACGCGGAACGCGAGGCGTTTCTCGTCCTTCCGACCCCCGAGGTCACACACCTCCGTGACGCTCTCACTACGGCCCGTCGTCGCGGCGTCTTCGTCTATCTACTGGCTGTCGACCCGCTCGATACGGCCGCGGACACCGAGTGGGCGGCCTGTGCAGACGTGGTCCGGACGTGGGACGCCACACCGGCGGTCACGGTCCTCGTCGACGAACGACAGGGAGTACTCGGCTCACACAGCATCCTCTCGGGCCGGCACGGGGACGACTACGCGCTGGCGTTCACCCAACGAGAGGTCGCCGGGGGCTTTCTCGGTAACGTCGTCGCCAACTACTGGCCGATGGGCGAGGAACGGTACGTCTCCGGCCCCGACCCGCTGCCGGCCACCTACGACCACCTGCGGACCGCCGTCACGAACGCCGCACTGCACCGTGTGGCCGGCCGCGAACTGCTCGCCGACGCGACACTCCGGGACACGGAGACGGGGGCAGAGCGCCGACACGAGCGTGTGCCGGTCGTCGGCGTGCGCCAGAACCTCGTGGGCGAGGCCACCAACGACTTTCCGATGGAGAACAGTCTCGTCTTCGAGACGCCCGAGGGCCGGGTCGCCGCTGGCAACGCCGGCGGGAGTCTCGGCCCGTTTTACGAGGCGTACGTCGCGGAGTCGGTGACGCTTCACTCCGGCTAGGCGTCTTCGACGGCGGCCATCGCAGCTTCGAGCGAAAAGGCTCCCTCGTAGAGCGCGCTGCCGACGACGGCGGCGGCCGCGCCCGCCGATTCCAGCGCCAAGATGTCCTCGATAGTCGCGACGCCGCCGCTGGCGACGATTGGGACGTCGACGGACTCGACGAGTCGGGCAACGGGGTCGGTCCGGACGCCCTCCAACTGGCCTTCCACGTCGACGTCGGTAAAGAGAATCCCGGCGGCTCCCAACTCCTCGTAACGCGCCGCCGCTTCCGCGGGGTCCAAACCGGTGCCCTCGGTCCATCCGGCGACGACGACTTCGCCGTCTTTTGCGTCGAGACTCACGAGCACGCCGTCGGGGTACTCGGCGCTTATCTCGGCGACGATGTCGGGGTTCTCGACGGCCGCCGTACCCAAAATCACGCGGTCGACGCCCCGGTCGAGCAGTTCGAGGGCGTCCGCAGCGGTGCGGATGCCGCCGCCCAACTGCACGCCTACGTCGTCGTCGACGGCGTCGAGGACGGCGTCTATCGCCTCGACGTTGGCCCGCTCGCCCCCGAACGCCCCGTCCAAATCCACGAGATGAAGCGTCCGCGCGCCCGCATCGGTCCACCGCTGTGCGGCCTCGACCGGGTCGCCGTAGGTCTTCTCGGTGCCACGCTCGCCGCCGACCAACTGGACGACTTGCCCATCTTGCATATCTACCGCCGGCACGACCTCGAACTCCGGAAACATGGCTGTGGCTCGGATGCGGCCGGCCGAAAGCGTGTCGGTCCCCGCGGCCGGGACCGCACGCTTTTATCCGGCGACGGGCATCTCTAGATATGGTTCCACTTCTCTCTCCGTTCGCTCGGCGGCTCGAATCGGCTATGTTCGGGCAGTACGAACAACAGTATCGGCTGTTCGCACGGGCCGTCACCGCCGTCGCCATCGCACTGGCGCTAGCGTGGGCTGTGGTCGGTCTCGGGGTCGTCCCCGTCGCCGCTGCGACCGAATCGCTGGTAGCGACGGCCGCGAGCGTCGCTATCGGCGCGTTCGTCGTCGTCGGCCTCATCCAGTTTTTGGTGCTTGCCAACGTCCTCCAGCGGACGAATCAAGACGTAGCGAGCAAAGCCGCCGAACTCGAAGAAGCCGCCGAGCAACTCGAACAGACCGCCGAGGAACTGGAGTCGACCGCAAGCGAAGTCGAGACGGCCGCCGACACGGTCGACGAAGCCGCCGTGGAAGTCGAGCAGACAGCCGACGAGGTGGAGCAGTCCGCTGACGAGGTCGAACAGACCGCAGACGAAGTCGAACAGACGGCGGACGAGGTCGAACGGACCGCCGAAGAGGTCGAACAGTCCGCTGACGAGGTCGAGCAGACGGCATCCCAGACCGGCGACGACGACGCCGTCGAGACGGTGACGGAGGCCAAAGACAAGACGACCGAAGTCAAGGACAAGACGACCGAAGTCAAGGACAAGACGACGGACGTGAAAGACAAGGCCACCGAGGTCAAGGACACGACCACCGAAGCCAAAGGCAAGACCAGCGAGGTCAAAGACAAGACAAGCGACGCGAAACGGACGGCCGAATCTGTCTCCGAGGAGGCCGAAGCGGCCAAAGAGACCGCCGAGGAAGTCGAGGAGACGGCCGCGGAGAAACGCGAACGGCTGGCCGACGCGGACGGGTCCGGCAATTCGGACGCCGAGACGGACGGGGCCGACGACGACACCGATGCCTAGCAGTCCGACAGGCGGTAGCCGGTCGGTGGCACTGCCACATATTGACGTCGCTGTCGGCAGCCTTTAGCGTCTACCAAGACTTCCCTCTGTATGGTCGAAGTTCTCTTTATTTTCGGACTCGCCGTCGCGGCGTTCGTCGGGTTCAACATTGGGGGCTCCTCGACGGGGGTCGCGTTCGGCCCGGCCGTCGGGAGCGACACTATCGGGAAGGTGACGGCGGCGGCGCTGATGACTGTCTTCGCGCTGTTGGGCGGGGCGACGGTCGGGACCGAAGTCATCGAGACGATGGGTGGGCAAATCGTCCCGAGCAGCCAGTTCTCGCTGCTGGCGAGTGTCACCGTCCTCTTTTTCGTCGGTCTCGCCCTGCTCGTCTCGAATCTCTTTGGCGTGCCCGCATCCACGTCGATGACCGCTGTCGGTGCAATCGCGGGGCTCGGCGTCGCTAGCGGGACGATAAACTGGGAGGTGATGGGGCGCATCATCTCGTGGTGGCTTGTCGCGCCTATCGTCGCCTTCTGGCTTTCGGCGGTCGTCGGTCGGTATCTCTACCCCCATCTGGCAGCCCGAATAGTCTTCGAGACCGACGGGCCCGGGACCACTCGCCGCGAGCGAATCGGGCAGTTCCTCGTGGTCGCCATCGGCTGTTACATGGCCTTCTCGGCGGGGGCTTCGAACGCCGCCAACGCCGTCGCGCCGCTGGTCGGCAGCGGGGAACTCGGCCTCTATCCCGGCGTCGCGCTGGCCGGCGTCGCCATCGGGGCCGGCGCGTTCACCATCGCCCGACGCACCCTCGATACGGTCGGTAACGACCTCACCGAACTCCCCATCTTGGCGGCGCTCATCGTCGAGACGGTGAGCGCGACCATCATCAGCCTGTTGTCGGCAGCCGGCATCCCCGCAAGTCTGGCGGTGTCTGCGACGATGTGTGTCGTCGGGCTGGGGTGGGGACGGGCCACCCGGACGACGACGCTTGCCGACGCCGCCGGCGCGGCCGTCAGCGGCGCGACGCCCGACCCCGAAGGCGGCGGGAACGGGCTCTCGGTAGATGCGCTGACCGCCGACCACGAGGCCGCCGTCGAGGCCGCCGATGCCGGCGGCGCGCCCCCCGAAGTCGCCGGCATCGGTGAGGACCAACCCGAGACCGAGACCACCGCGGCCGACCTGTTCAACCCCGCCGCGACCGGACGCGTCGTGATGCTGTGGATACTGACCCCATCTATCTCCGCGGTCGCGTCGTATCTGGTCTTCCAGTACGTGCTCTGAGAGGCACCCCGGCCCTCGGAGATACCCATCGGCACACCGAACACTGCTAAATCGCGAGACGGTAGCCTTTACAGACCGCGCGCTCTGGTACGCGTATGGTTGAGGTTCTGTTCGCATTGGGAATTTTAGTGGCTATCTTTGTCGGCTTCAACATCGGTGGGTCGTCGACGGGCGTCGCCTTCGGGCCCGCGGTCGGGGCGAACACCCTGACGAAACTGTCGGCGGCGGCGTTGATGACCGTCTTCGCCCTCGCTGGCGGCTTACTCGTCGGTCCGGCCGTCGTCCAGAGTCTGGGCAGCGACCTCGTTGGGACTGACTTTTCGCCGTTGATTAGCATCGTCGTCCTCTTTTTTATCGGCGTCGCGCTTTTCCTCTCGAACGTCGTCGGCGTCCCCGCCTCCACGTCGATGACGGCCGTCGGGGCAATCGCGGGGCTCGGACTCGCCCGGGAAACGCTCAACGCCGGGCTGATGCTGGAAATCGTCATCTGGTGGCTCGTCTCGCCCATCGTCGCGTTCTGGGTCAGCGGCGTCATCGGGCGGTACTTCTACCCGACGCTGGTCGAGTGGTTCGCCGTCTCACAGAGCAAGGGGTCACTCCTCGTCTACGACCGCTCCGGCAGCCTCCCGCGCCCGCGACTCGGTGAGCACACGACTCCTCGCGAGTTCGCCGGCACCGCTGTCGTCATCGGCATCGGCTGTTACATGGGCTTTTCCGCGGGGGCGTCGAACGTCGCCAACGCCGTCGCCCCGCTCGTCGGGAACGGCTCACTGGACCTCTACCCCGCTATCTTGCTGGGCGGGGGCGCAATCGGACTGGGCGCGTTCACCATCGCTCGGCGGACGATGGACACCGTCGGTAACGACCTCACTGACCTCCCGCTCGTGGCCGCTATCGTCGTCGCGACGGTGTCTTCGACCATCGTCACCGGCCTCTCGGCGCTCGGTATCCCCGCCAGTTTCGTCATCATCGCGACGATGAGCATCGTCGGGCTGGGGTGGGGGCGGGCCACGCGGATGACACGGCTCTCCGACACCGTCACCGAAGGTGAAGCCCCCGACGTCTCCGTCGGCGCGCTGGCCGCCGACGCCGAGGACGCACCGACCGTCGGCGGCAAGAAGGGGACGCCAGAACCCACGGAGACCGACCCGATCGGACAGGAGTCCCGCGAGGACGTCCCCCAAGCGTCGGACCTCTTCGAACCGGGCACGACCGCCCGAGTCATCTTCCTCCAGAACGTCGTCCCCTCTATCGCGACGGTGGCCGCGTATCTCGTCTTTCGCTTCGTCCCGGTGTTCTGACTCGCCCGCCGTCTATCACAATTGTACATCAGCTCTGTTCGAAGGGCAAAGTCTAACAAGACGGGGTCCGAATCCCGCAGTGATGCCCACGGTAGAGTACCTTAACTACGAAGTAGTGGACGACAACGGCTGGGACATGTACGACGACGACGTCTTCGGCGAAGCCGCGGAGCTTGGCCTCGACGACGAGGACCACGGCGAGCTCGAGGTCAACGAAGGCGAGTACATCCTCGAAGCGGCGGAGGCACAGGGCTACGACTGGCCCTTCTCGTGCCGCGCCGGTGCCTGTGCGAACTGTGCCGCCATCGTCCTCGACGGCGAAATCGACATGGACATGCAGCAGATTCTCTCGGACGAGGAAGTCGACGAGAAGAACGTCCGACTGACCTGCATCGGCAGCCCGGACGCCGACGAGGTCAAAATCGTCTACAACGCCAAGCACCTCGACTACCTGCAGAACCGCGTCATATAAACAACCGCCGTGCGCTCACTGCGCGCGATTTTCGGGGACCAAACTCCCCTTTCTGGCCGTCCCCCAGCGGCGGCACTGTCAGTCGAGCGAACCGCGACAGCGGACGCGACGCGCCGTCGGCCCGCTCACAGCGCCAGTGCCGCGACGACGAGCAACAACAGCCCGACGAGTACGGCTGCGACAATTGCCCCGCCGGAGAGGCCGCCGTCGTCGGTTCCGGTCGCCGTCGCTGCCGTCGGTTCCGTGGCGGTGTCGTCGGCCGACGGCGTGCGGTCGACGTCTTCGAGGCCGTCCTCGTAGGTGTCTCTCGCGTCTCTGACCGTCGCGATGTTCGTTCCTAGTTTCTCGGCCAGTTCCGCGTTCGACAGTTCGGGGTTGCGAAGCGACCGTTCGAGAACCGTCGCCTGTATCCCGCTCCGGGCGTCTCTGACGAGCGCGGTGTGCGTGTCCAGTTCGTCGGCAATCTCGGCGTTCGTCGCCCCGGGATTGCGTAGCGTGTGAGCGAGGATGTTGGCTTCCACGTCGCTGCGGAGGTCACGGACCAAAGCGGTGTGTGTGTCCGTCGCGTCTGCGAGTTCCGCGTTCGTCGCGTCCGGGTCGCTCGCCGCACGCTGGAGCACCGCCGCCTGCGTCTCCGAGAGGTCGTCGACTACACTCGTCGGCTCCGAGAGCGACGACCCGCCGCTGCCGTCGTCCTCGCTCTCGGCGGCCGCCGCGTCGCGCTGCTTGAGGTCACGAACCAAGGCGGTGTGTGTGCCGGTCTCTTCGGCGATTTCAGCGTTCGACAGCCCGGGCTCGCCCTCGGCCAGTTCGAGGATATACGTCTGTGTTGCGGTCAGTGCCGACCGGTCCAGATTCACCATCGGCCTGCGCCTCCGTGCTGTCCCGCCACTCGTTCGCTGCCACCACTGCCACCCTGTCTCTGCCCGAATCCCGTCTGCATACTCCTTTCAAATATAAGCATTCGTAATCAATCTACCGCAAGTCGACATCTACGGCCGTTTTGGACGACTATACGCCAGATTTCGACTGATTGACCGTCGGTTTCGGCCCGACGATTGCAGAAGCGAACACCACCCGAGACCGGCGACTCACCGGAACCATTAGGACAGTCCACGAGCGACTGGGAGTCGTGTTTGGGTCGATACCGGACCTGTTACGACTGCTCGCCGTCCCCGTGTTCGGCTGGGCGGCCTACCGCGATATCGAGACCCGTCGGGTGCCGAATACGACGTGGCTCCCGCTGGTGGCGCTCGCCGTTCTCGTCCTCGTCTGGGACACCTACGCCGTGCTCAACGGCGGGGCCATCGGCCGCCCGGCCAACCCCGCGACAGACCCGCTCTTCTTCTTGCAGGTCGCCATCAGTCTGGGCTTCGTTGCCCCCCTCGCGTACGTCTTCTGGCGCATCGGCGGCTTCGGCGGGGCCGACGCCAAGGCGTTCATGGTCGTTGCGCTGCTCTTTCCCGTCTATCCGGTCTACTACCTGCAAACGGCGGCGCTCCCGCTACAGCCCTCGACGCTCGGCGTCTTCTCGTTGACTATCCTCTCGAACACGGTGCTTGCGGGGGTGGCCTACCCGCTCGCTATCGCCGCGGGCAACCTCGTCCGGGGGCGACTCTCGCCCGCGATGTTCCTCGGCAGACCAGTCGCCGTCGACGAACTCGACGAGGAGTACGGTCGTCTGCTGGAGGACACCGACGGCTTCGACCGTAGCGGCCTCGACCTCGACGCGCTCCGGATGTACCTCACGTGGCGTGGCGCGACACTCGACGACGTGCGGGCCGACCCCGACGCCTACCGTGACCCCGCGTCGCTGCCCGAGGAGCCGAACCCGCCCGGCGACGGCTCCGTTGCCACCGACGGCGGGGAAGTGAGCGAACCGAACCGACCCTCGTCGGCGCCACGCCCGGACGGTGGCCCGTCGACCGAGAGCAGCGCAGACCAGTTCGGCACCGACCCGTGGGGGGCCGAGCAGTTTCTCGACGACATCGAGGGGTCGGCATACGGGACGACTCCGGAGACACTCCGCGACGGGCTCGAACTGCTCGCCCGCGCCGACGAGGTCTGGATATCGCCCGGCATCCCGTTTATCGTTCCGATGTTCGCCGGTCTCGTGGTCTCGCTCGTTTACGGCGACGTGTTGTACTCGCTGCTGCAAGCTATCGGGCTTGCGTGAGAGGACCGGTATCCCTGCGTACAGCCGCTTCGTACACGCCCCGACTGGACAACCCTTTTTACCTCCCCCGAGTGAACCGGCGGCTATGTCGGCATCCGAACTGGCGGTGGCAGTCGCGCGGGCGCTCGACGTGGACAGCGACGAGTTCCACGCGACCGCACGCGAGGAGGCCACACAGCTCAAAGAGGAGATTCGCTCGGGTACCTTCGACAACACCGAGGCAATCGTCGGGATGGAGTTGGAGCTGTACGCCGTCGACGACCAGACGGACGCGCTCCGGCGTGTCCCCCGCCAGTTGCTCGAACTCATCGGGTTCGAGAAGGAGTTGGGACTGCACAACGCGGAGATGCAGACCAGCCCCCAGCCGCTGAACTCCCACGGCTTGGCGGCCCAACGAGACGAACTCAAGGCGTCGCTGTTACCGGCCCAACAGCGGGTCAAGACGGAGGATATCCGACTCGTCTCGGACGGCATGTGGACCGTACCACCACAGGGCGAAACCGCCCGTGCGTACCTCTGTGACTGCGTCGAGGAGGACGGCATCCGCATCGGGACCAACATGACCGACGCCGTCCGGTATCACACGATGGCCAACACGGACTACCCCTCTGCCTTCGAACTCGACGCTCCTCACGTCTCGGCACAGGCCGAGACGGTGATGCCCGAGGCGCTCATCACCTCCATCCAGCCCCACTACCAGATACCACACGCGCCGGACCTCCCCGAGTATTTCAGCTACGCGTTGCGTATCGCCGCACCGGTGCTCGCCCTCAGCGTCAACTCTCCTTTCTTCCCGCCGGACCTCTATGACGACGCCCCCGACACCGACATCGTGGCCGACGCACACATGGAGAACCGCGTGGGCGTCTTCGAATCCGTCCTGAACCCGCCCGAAGACGACCCGACGCCGGCGAAAGTGTGTTTCCCGCCCGACTACGAGAGCGTCGAGGACGCCATCGACGAAATCGTCGAGGACGACACCATCGTGCCGCGACAGCTCCAGTCTGGCACCCGCTTCGACGACGACTTCGTCCACTTCCGGCACAAGCACGGCTCCTATTGGCGGTGGGTCCGTCCCGTCTTCGAGGGGCCGACCCGGTCGGCCGCCAACGCCCGCATCGAGTTCCGCCCGCTGCCGGCCCAGCCCACCGTCGACGACGCCATCGCCTTCGAGGCGCTGGTCGCCGGTCTGATGGAGAGTCTGGTCCGCTTCGAACACCCCATCAAGTCGCTGGATTGGGAGACGGCAGAAGAGAACTTCTACGCGGCCACTCGCGACGGCCTCCGGGCCGATATCGAGTGGATAACCGCCGACGGCGCGACGACCACCGCGACGGACGAAATATACGGCGAACTGTTCGAACACGCCCGCGAGGGGCTCGAAGGGCGCGGCCTCTCGACTGACGCGGCCAGACAGTACATCCGGCCGCTGCGCGAACGCGTCGACCGGCGGCTCACGCCGGCCCGCTGGAAACACGACTACGTCCGTCGGCGCGTCGAGGAGAACGTCCCGCTCGCGGAGGCCATCTGGGGGATGCAGTCGACGTACATCCGCCACCAACGGGAGACGCTGCTGGACGGCAGCTTTCTGGACTGGCTGGAGTGATGGTGCGAATAGATATCCCGCCGCGACTGCTGTGGGTCGGTGCGGCGCTCGCCGGTGTCGTTCACCTACTCGTTCCGGGGGTCCTGCTGTGGACCGGCCGGGTGGCGTACAAGTGGGTTCTCTCGGTGGAGTTCGAGCCCAAATCGGGGGCGAAATGCCGCGTCAGGCTGGTCGGCGTCGGTTTCCTCGCCGCGGCCGCTGCGCTCCGCCGGCTACTGGACGGCTGACTCGACGTAGTCGACAGCCTCGGCCGCCGTCTCGACGTGTTCGACCCCGCCGATTTTGTGGGTGCCGATACCCGCGACCGGCCGGCCCATATCCAACGCGTGGCCAAGTTCCGAGAGCGTCCCCGTGCTGCCGTCGATAGCGACGACGGCATCGCCGTTCATCACGACGAGGACGTTCCGGGCGTTGCCCATCCCCGTCGTGATGGCCGTCTCGACGTAGTCGTTGGCCGACGCTCGGTCGTCGTCCGGCAGGATACCGATGGTGTGGCCGCCCGCCGCACCGGCTCCATCACAGGCGGCTTCCATCACACCCGTGAGTCCCCCACAGACCAGTTCGTGGCCACGCTCTCCGAGCACGCTGCCGACGCGGCGCGCCTGTTCGTACTCCTCGTCCGTGACTGTCGAGCCGCCGATGACGGATACCCGCATACCGGCCGTTCGACGCTACCGATAGAAAAGGGACCGCTTAAATCTGGTCGAGCCAGTCTTGCGCTTGGGAGGGCGAGGCGTTGGTGATCTCGGCCAGCCGGGCCGCGTCCTGTTCTGCGAGGTCCGCGACCGTCTCGACACCGGCGTCGTGCAGTCGGTCGGCGTACGTCGAACCGATACCGTCGACGGTTTCGACGTCAGCCGACTTGGTGCCTTCGGCCGTGGTGTCCCCGCTCTCGACGTCCTCGGCAACGTCTTCGACGGCCTCCGCGGCGACGTCTTCGCCGGGCGATTCGACCTCGATGTCGACCTCCTCGTTGTCGTCGGCACCGTTGCGGTCGCTGTACCACTGGGCCACGTCGGGCCAGAGGTTCTCGTGAGTCGACGACGAGACGGAGAGGCCGATGTGGCCCGTCGAGTACTCCATCGTCGTCGTGTCGTCACTCGGGATGACCTCGTTGAACGGCTTGGAGGCCGCCGGCGGGATGAGGTGGTCGTACTCCCCCATCAACTGGAGCACCGGCATCTCCAGATTGCCGAGGTCGACGTGCTCGCCGTCTAGCTCCAGTTCGTTCTTATACAGCTTGTTGTCCTGATAGATGTCTTCGAGGAACTGAACGTAGGCCTCGCCGGCTACGTCGATACCGTCGCCGAGCCACTTCTCCATCCGACCGAAGTTCTCGACGAACCCCTCGTTGTCCACGTTCTCCGCGAAGCGGATGTACTTCGAGACGTAGTTCTCGACGGGGTCCATCAGGGCAAAGCCCACGTCCAACATCTCTGCGGGGACGTTGCCGAACGTCTCGGTCACGTCCTGCGGGGAGTAGTACTCCTCCGAGCCCCACTCTTCTAAGACGCCGCCGGTATGGTCGAAACACAGCCCGGCGGCCATGAGTCCGAGGGTGTTGACCTTCTCGGGGTTGAGTGCCGCGTACATCACCGACATCGTCCCGCCCATACAGTAACCGAGGACGTTGATAGCGTCGTGACCCGAGCGCTCTCGGACCACGTCGACGCAGTTGTCCATGTAGCGGTTGACGTAGTCGTCGAGCGTGAGGTGCTGGTCCAGCCGCGAGGGCTCGTTCCAGTCGATGAGGTAGACGTCGTGGCCGCCTTCGAGCAGGCGGCGGACGACCGACCGCTCTTTCTGTAGGTCGAGGATGTACGGGCGATTGATGAGCGCGTACGCGATGAGGATGGGCACCGACTCCTTGTCCTCCTCGGCCACTTCGATGCCGGCGGCCTCGGCGTCGTAGTGGAGCAGTTCGAGCTTGTTCTCCTCGTAGACGACCTCAGAGGGCGTCTGGCCGACTTCGACCGACTCCATCAGCTCCAGTCGCTCTTCGGCGATTTCACTCGTCTCGACGGCGTCGGTCATCGAATCCAGCGCCTGACGCTGCATGTCGAGTGCCGCTTTGAACGGGTTGAAGGGGTTGGACGACATCGTTATTCGAGTTGTTCTAAGATACGGTCGAGCTTCTGTTCGACCGCGTGCTGGCGGCGCTCCAGTTCGACGAGGCGCTCGGCCACCTCGTCGACGTCCTCACCCGTCGGGAACCCCATCTGTGCGATAGCGTCCTGACTGAGCTGTTCGGCCTCCTGTTGCATCTCCATCATCGACTCGACCATCTGCCCGTTGGCAGCGGCGAAAGCCGACGTGCCCATCACGTGTTTGAACGCCTCGTTGGCCGATTTGAGCCAGATGTCACGGAACTCCGCGGGGTCGACGTCCTCGCCTTGGGCGGCGTCGGTCGACCGTTCGACCATCTTCTCGGCCGCGTCGACCCACTCCTCGTAGGCGCGGTTGTACCCCTGCAGCCCCTCCGACATCTCCTCCTCGCCGGGAATCGTGTCCTCGACGGCGTCGGCCCACGACTCGACGAAGGCCGCTTGGGCCTTCATGTTCTGCTCCATCGAGTCGGCGACCGCCGTGTTCATCTCCTCGACCATCTCCGTCCACTCCTCTTGCATCTGGTTTGTATCGCTCATTGGTATACTATCGCGTTGTCGCGTACAAAAAACGGCTAGGTTCGCTACGCCTCGACGGCGTCGGCGGCTTGGGCCTGCACTTCTTCGACCTGCTCTTGAATCTCCTCGACCTGCTCTTGGACCTCTTCGAGTTGGGCACCGAACTGCTCTGCGACCTCGACGGACTGGGACTCGAGTTCCTCGTGGGCCTCGACCAGCAGCGTGACCTGCTCGTCGACGGCGGTGACGTAGTCCTCGGTCATCTCGTCGTAGGCTTCGACGCCTTCGAGCATCTCGCTCTCGACGTTGTCGAAGACTTCGGCGTGGTTTTCGAGCAGGAAGTCGTACTGCTCGTCGACGGCCTGTCGCATCTCGTCGACGGTGCCGCCCATACCGGGCATGCTAGCCTCGACGGCGTCGAGGTAGCTGTGGAAGGCGGTCTTCGACAGTTCGACGCCGCGGCGCTGGGCCGACTCTTGAGTGTCGAGGCTGCCGATGACTGCCTCGTTGACGTTCTGCTGGAAGCTGACGCCCTGTTGGAGGGCCTTCTGGCTCTGTTCGATAGTCGCACGCTGCATCTCGAACGCGGTCGTGACGGGGGTGGTGTAATCTACCATTGTTGTCTCACTCCTGTTTGTTTGTGACCGGGAGGACGACGGTTTGGACGATGTCACCTTCCTCGATGCCGAGCGCCTCGCGCTCGGCGTCGGGGATGCTGATTCGGCCGCCGCTTTGGACGCGCGTCTTGAACGTCGCCATCTGACTCATCGCGCCCAACTGATTCATATCGAACGACGGCATGGTGCCGCCGGCGAACAACTGCTGTAGCAACTGTTGTTGCTTTTCCATCGCGCTCTCGCTCGCCTGCTGCATCCCCTTGAACATCGGGGGCCACATCAGCCCATCGTCCTCTTCGGCCATCGGTACCCTATACTACTACGCTCACTGACTTAATAGTTTCCGTAAGAAACCATCTGATGGTATTGAATGGTATAGAGTGGTAACTACTTCTCCGACGGGCAATTTAAAAACCTTCGAAGGTAATAAATACGTCAACGAAACGCAATTTGCCCGTTGACGCACGGTAGAAGCCGTCTCGTGGCCGTCGAGTGCGGTGTATCACCAAGGTTTAATAGCCCGACCTCGAAAGGCAAGATATCGATGAGTTCTGAAACCTCTCGGAACCCACTCTTGGACACGTGGACCGAGACATCCTCGCATATGTTCAACAGCGTCGTAGCGGCCAACAGGGCGGCGTTTGCGGCGTTCGGCGTTCAGTCCGACGACGCGCTCCCGGCCGAGCGCATAGAGCCCAACGAGGACCTTCCCGAGTGGCACGTTACCATCTCTGAGGACCATCCCGGCGGCCTCGGCGTCGGCGACCGTATCGAGTTCGCCAAGACGATTTCCGACAACGACGTCAAACAGTTCGCCGCCGCCAGCGGCGACACCAACCCGCTGCACTTAGACGAGGAGTTCGCCGCCGAGACCCGCTTCCGCGGTCGTATCGCCCACGGGACGCTCGTCGGGAGCCTCATCAGCGCCGCGCTCGCGCGCCTGCCCGGGCTGACCATCTATCTCTCGCAGGATTTGGAGTTTCACAACCCCGTCCGCATCGGCGACCGCCTGACCGCCGAGTGCGAAATCGTCGAGGACCTGGGCGACGAACAGTATCGCCTGACCACGCGCGTGCGCAAAGACGAAACGGTTGTCATCGACGGCGAGGCAGTCGTCCTCATCGATGACCTTCCCGAAGACGCCTGAGCCGACGACTACTTCTCGACCGTTCAGTTCTCGCCCGCACAGAACGACCGCAACGCTCCGTTGACCCGCTCGGGTCGCTCCCGCGGTGGGCAGTGCCCGCAGTCTTCGAGTATCTGCGCCTCGCCGTCCGGCAGTTCTGTCGCCGCCCGCCGCGACCACGACGCGGGTAAGAGCGGGTCGTCGACCCCGTGAATCAGTAGCGTCGGGGCGTCTACCTCCGAGAGTCGGCCCGAGTAGTCCGTTTTGAAGCCGCTCTGTAAGAACTCGCTGCGTTGCCAGCGCCGCATCGCCCGGACCGTTCGACGGTCGACGACCGACGCTACGTCATCGACCAACTGCCGCGGCGGCTCCGCCGCGCCCATGCTCCTGAGACCGGTCCGAATCGCGGGCTTGGAGCCACTCACGCCCTGCCAGAGCATCCCACCGAGCAGCGGTGTTTGGAGGATACCGCTCGCGGCCGTCCGCCAGTAGGCATCCCGGCCCAGCCCGTAGCTTCCGACCAACACCAACCGCTCTACATCTCCGCCGTCGAGCGCGTGGCCGAGCGCGAGCGCACCTCCCATGGAGAGGCCAGCAATAGCGGGCTCGTTCACCCCGACAGCGTCCAGAAATTCCTCGACGACCGTCAAGTAGTACTCTGTCGTGTACGCGCGGTCGGGTTTGTCGCTCTCGCCGTGGCCCGGCAAGTCGAGCGCGTAAACTGTTCGGTCGGCCGCCAACGCCGGCAGTGCACGCCGCCACGAGACTGTCGCGGCGTCGAGTCCGATACCGTGCAAGAAAAGCAGCGGCGGCCCGTCGCCACCCGTCCGGTAGTGAACGTCCACGGCGTCGCCGTCCACCGATAGCTCGACGCGTTCGGACGTAATCTCGATAGTCATCTGGCACCGCTCGGTGACGGACGTCTATCAGCCTTTCTCTCAGTGACGAACCGAGCCGAATTAATGTAGGTTGGACAACTATTCTCCGGCCAAGTCACGCGATTACTCCGCTTCTGTGTCGGGTCGTCGGTAGGCACCCTCGCGGTCTAAGCGGGCCCGCTCGCGCACCACGGACGGCGTCCGACACCGGCCCGGCTCACCGGCCACCTGCGGAATCGTACAGTTGTTACAGCTCTCGCAGAGGGCGTCCTCGCCCGCGAGCAACCGCGCGCCGAGCCGCGGTTCGGCGTAGAACGGGCGGGCCATCCCGACCATATCGGCCGCCGGTCCACCGTTGCTGCCGCCAAGACACCGGTCACAGCCCGCCCGCGTGCGAAGGCCCCCCTCCAACAGGACGGGCACGTCGACGCGTTCTCGGACCGCCCGGCAGAAGTCGGCGTTCCAGCCGGGTTCGCGGTCGAACCGTCTGGCCTGTAGTCGGTTGAGTAGCGCCACTGCCCGCGCCCGGTAGCGGCTGCCGAAGGCCGCGGCGTACCCAGACTGCAGGTCAGCCGCCGCCCACGCTCGTTCGGGGAACGCGCCGCGGACGATACTCATATCCCAGAACGTCGAAACCTCGACGGGAACGAGCGCGTCGTAGCCGATATCGGCCAGCCGCTCAGCCATCTGGACAGCGCCGTCCCGAGATATATTCCTTCGAACGAAACACGGGGCGACAGTCTCCGCTGGAACTTTCGTCACCAGCGGCACGTCACCGGCGTATTCGCGCACGGCGTCGTGGATAGCTTCGAGAAACCGCACGCCGTCCTCGAACTCGTCGTCTCGCCGGTTGTAAAACGGTGAGAGGAACTGCTGGACGAGGCTCATGTTCGCCGCCGAGAGGTGAATCCCGTCGTACCCGGCGTCGACGGCGTAGCCGGCACACCGTCCGAACTGTTCGGCCAATTCACGTACTTCCCTCGTGGACAGAATCTCGGGCCGGAGCGAAATCAGGCCTACGCTGTCGAGCACTCTGAGTTGCCACGGCGGCCGAGAGACGGCGAGCTGTCGCTCCGCAGGATGTCGGTTTCGGTAGCCCGCGTGCCACGTCGCCATGCTTCGCAAGCCGCCGTGAGCGAGCTGGAGAAAAATACTGCCTTCGTGTGTGTGAATTGCGTCGGTAAGCCGTTCGAGCCTGTTGACGAACTCGGGGTCGTGGACCCGCGTCATGTTCGGTGCGGCACAGCCGCCCTCTGACGCGACGATGCTCGCCCCCTGAAAGACGAGTCCGACGCCCGATGCCGCGGTCGGTTCGAGTTCGTCGAGGAGAGTGTCCACCGCGTTCTCGCCGTTGCCGGCACACTCCAGTAATGGTGCCCGATAGAGACGGTTCGAGAGGGTGTGTCCGCCGATAGTGACCGGGTCGGTGAGGTCAGCCATCGTCTCGACTGCCGCTGGCGTTCGCACTGTCCATACCGGGTTGAGGGGCGGGTCGGACAAAATTCCGATGGCACCCCCGCGAGTCGCTCACTCCGTTCGCGCCCCCGCTGCCGCTCGCGTTTTCGAGGAGTCTCCTCTCGGTCGATTTCTCGCTACTTCTCTACGGGTAACAACGCCACCCGCTCTCGAACCGCGTCGGCCAGCGTCCCCTCGGTAGCGTCCAGTTCCGTGTCGCTCACATCGAAAAAGTCCCGAACACGCCCCTCGTCGTACGCACCCAGCGTCTCCGCCTCGGTCAGTTGGCCGCGCAGGTCTGTCGCGGCCGCGCGCTGTTGTCGGACGCTTCGCGCCCGACCGTCCGGGGCACCTTCGGTCGCTCTCTGGTCGCCGTCACCGTCCCCGGCTATAACCGCCACGACGGGACACGTACCCTCGCTGACGCCCATCTCGAGCGCCCGGTTTATCTGCCGGCGGCCGGCGGCGTACAACAGTATCTCGACGCCGAAGTCCTCGGCAATCGTCTCGCCTCGGGCGCGGGCGCGCTCGGCCAGTTCGACCGCCTGCTCGAGATGTGCGCGGTCGACCACGTAGCGGGCGTCGAACGCTTGGACCGTGACGCCGCGACGCCTGCCGATAGCGTCGATATCGGTCACAAACTCGCCCACGCTGTCGATGTCGGTCCGTCCCTCGACGACCTCCATCAGAAATCACCCAGACTCGATTGGTCTTCGGCCGTCTCGTCCTCCTCGTCGTCTCGTGGCTCGCTGTCTAGCACTTCCACGTCGGGGTCCGGTTC
>Ga0102936_1000224_pt1 | contig 22032 bp, 22 predicted proteins | sample SalPon2_A_H2O_MG_FD_78502 | JGI IMG/M metagenome (GOLD analysis project Ga0102936, IMG submission 78502) | Salt pond water microbial communities from South San Francisco under conditions of wetland restoration - Salt Pond MetaG R2_A_H2O_MG | ecosystem: Environmental > Aquatic > Non-marine Saline...
GGCCCGCAGGGCCGAATCAATCCCTCCCTCTCCGCCAGCCATAAAACAGGGGCCTCGGGCCCCTTTTTTATGGCTGACAGTGCCGGGGTTCGAACCCTCGGTACAACGAATGGGGGTTCGACCCACTTTTCATTGATAACGCCTACCACGGATCGGCCGCTGATTATCGCTGCCTATCATTCCCATTGGCAGCAATCACTTCCATCCACCGCTGTTTTTGTTATAACTACACCCTGACTACGGACTATTGGAACGAGCGGAGAAAATCAGCGATGGCAGCAGCCGATATCGATAAAGCCGGCAAATGCCCGGTCATGCATGGCGGGGCGACCAGCCAGAGCAGCGACAACATGGAGTGGTGGCCCAACGCGCTGAACCTGGAGATCCTCCATCAGCACGACACCAAGACCAACCCCATGGGCGAGCATTTCGACTACCGCGAGGAAGTCAAGACGCTCGACTACGAGGCGCTGTGGAACGATATGCGCGCCTTCATGAAGGACAGCCAGTCCTGGTGGCCGGCCGACTGGGGGCATTATGGCGGGCTCATGATTCGCATGGCCTGGCATGCCGCCGGTTCCTATCGGACCGCCGATGGCCGGGGCGGTGGCGGCACGGGCAACCAGCGCTTCGCGCCGCTGAACTCCTGGCCGGATAACACCAACCTCGACAAGGCCCGCCGGCTGCTCTGGCCGATGAAGCAGAAGTACGGCAACAAGGTCAGCTGGGCGGATCTCATCATCCTCGCCGGTACGGTGGCTTACGAGTCCATGGGCCTGAAGGTGTTCGGGTTCGGATACGGCCGCGAGGATATCTGGCATCCGGAAAAGGACGTCTACTGGGGCTCCGAGAAGGAATGGCTCGCGCCCAGCGAGGAGCGCTACACCGACGTCGAGCAGCCCGAGACCATGGAAAACCCGCTGGCCGCGGTCCAGATGGGGCTGATCTACGTGAACCCCGAAGGGGTGAACGGCAATCCCGATCCCCTCGCCACCGCCGAGCAGGTGCGTGTGACCTTCGATCGCATGGCGATGAACGACGAGGAAACCGTTGCGCTCACCGCCGGCGGTCACACGGTTGGCAAGTGCCACGGCAACGGTGATGCCGAACTGCTCGGGGCCGATCCCGAAGCCGCCGACGTCGAAGAGCAGGGCCTTGGCTGGAACAACCACACCAGCCGTGGCGTGGGCCGTGACACCGTCACCAGCGGGATCGAGGGCGCCTGGACGACCAACCCTGTGGAGTGGGACAACGGCTACTTCCATCTGCTGCTCAACTACGAGTGGGAGCTCAAAAAGAGCCCGGCCGGTGCCTGGCAGTGGGAGCCGGTGGATATCAAGGAAGAGGACAAGCCAGTCGACGTCGAGGATCCGTCCATCCGTCTCAACCCCATCATGACCGATGCCGACATGGCCATGAAGATGGATCCGGCCTATCGCGAGATCTCGGAGCGCTTCTACAACGACCCGGCGTACTTCGATGACGTATTCGCCCGGGCCTGGTTCAAGCTGACGCACCGCGATATGGGGCCGAAGGATCGCTACATCGGTCCCCACGTCCCGGACGAGGATCTGATCTGGCAGGACCCGGTGCCGGCCGGCAACCGTGATTACGACGTCAAGGCGCTCAAAATGGCGATCGCCGAGAGTGGCCTGTCAATCGACGAGATGGTCGCAACCGCCTGGGACAGCGCCCGCACCTTCCGCAACTCGGACAGGCGCGGTGGCGCCAACGGGGCCCGGATTCGGCTGGCGCCCCAGAAGGACTGGGCGGGCAACGAGCCCGAGCGGCTGGAGAAAGTCCTCGGTGTGCTCGAGCCGCTGGCGCGTAACGCCGGTGCAAGCCTTGCCGACACCATCGTGCTGGCCGGCAATGTCGGTATCGAGCAGGCTGCTCGTGCGGCGGGCTACGACATCGAGGTGCCGTTCCTGACCGGCCGCGGTGATGCCAGCGAGGAGCAGACCGACGCCGCGTCGTTCGAAGTCCTCGAGCCCGAGGCGGACGGCTTTCGTAACTGGATGAAGAAAGACTACGTGGTGAGCGCCGAGGAGCTCATGCTCGACCGCGCCCAGCTGCTGGGCCTGACCGGGCCGGAGATGACGGTGCTGGTCGGGGGCATGCGAGTGCTCGGTACCAACCACGGCGGCACCGGTCATGGTGTGTTCACCGACCGCAGCGGTACGTTGACCAACGACTTCTTCGTCAATCTCTGCGATATGGGCAACACCTGGAAGCCGGTGGATACCAATCGCTACGAGGTCCGCGACCGGCAGACGGATGAGCTCAAGTGGACGGCCACTCGGGCCGATCTGGTGTTCGGGTCCAACTCGATCCTCCGCTCCTATGCCGAGGTCTATGCCCAGAACGACAACCAGCAGAAGTTCGTCAACGACTTCGTCAGTGCCTGGACCAAGGTCATGGACAACGATCGGTTCGATCGCGTCGCCTGATCTCCGTCGTTTCTGACGCAGAGCCCCGTTGTGGCCCGTGTGGCCCGGCGGGGCTTTTTTGCTCTGATGGATGCGATTCGGCGTCCCGTGCGTTTCGTGGCACGATTGGCGTCGATATTCCTTGATGACAGGTTCGGGTTCAAATGCCCCATCTTTTTGTCAACCGAAGCAGGGCATATGACCTTTTGGAGTCCTCGGAAAAGGCCGGGCGCACTTTTGTGTGGGAGAGCGTGAACGCCATTCTCTACGTCATCGGCGGAATCGCGTTCATATTTGGCAGTCTTTTCTTTTTCCCGGCACTAGAGCCCGAGATCAATTGGGGCGTCTGGGGCTTTTTCATTGGCTCCATCCTCTATCTGCTAGTGACTGCCCACGATCTGGCCGAGGTGCTGCGCTACCGGCGCGAGCCTCATCGAGGGCGCTCGCTTGAGCTGATGGCGGCCAGCGGCTATCTGCTTGGCACAATCCTGTTCCTGGTCGGCAGCGTCCTGTTCTTTACCTTTGTGGACCTGATTGTTGCCGGGGCCTGGTGCCTTATTCTCGGTAGTCTGCTTTTTGCCGCCTCGCCATTCGTCAACGTGTTTCAGGTCTATCACCTGAGCGAGCGGGCGCTGCGCCTCTACACCCTGACCGGCATCAGCTTTGTCGCGGGCGCGGTGCTCTTTACCACCGCCTCTATCCCGTATCTATGGAGCATTGGCGATTCTGCACTGGGCACCGAGCTGTCGGATTTTCTGGGTGCCCAGTATCTGGTCGGCAGCATGCTGTTTCTGGCTGGGGGGTTTTTCAACTACCTTCGGGCCTGGGTTCGCGTCCGCGAGTATCGCGCTCGGCATGCAATCACCGCGTCGCTCGAGCCGGCTCATTCAAGTCAATCGCAGGGAGAAATCGATGTATAAAGACTGGCAGAACACCACCGACGAGCTGACCCGGCTCATGCAGTCCTTTGGCAAGGGTCATCCCGAGGTTGCCAAGGGCTTTTCCCAGCTCGCGAAGGCGGCGGAGAAGGACGGCGCGCTCAGCGCCAAGGACAAGGAGCTGATGGCGCTATCGATTGGCGTGGCGATTCGCTGCGAGGGCTGTATTGCCTTTCATGCCAAGGCCGCCGCGGAGTACGGCGCGACCCGCGCCGAGGTCCTCGAAACCATTGGGGTCTGCCTGTACATGGGCGGCGGTCCGTCGTTTGTCTATGGCGCCCAGGCGCTGGAGGCATTCGACAGCTTTTCCGAGGCGTCCTGAACCCACCGCATCGGCACAAAAAAAGGGCCGGCGCCAATGGCGCGGCCCTTTCCTGTGCCCGGGGGCGTTCCGCTCAGTAGTTGCCGCGCACACCATCTGCGGCGGCGCTGGTGGGCACCAGCGCCTTGACCAGCGTCTGCATATCGATTGACCCGACCTGTTCGCCGTCCTTGGTCACGCGGTAGACGAGCTCGGTGTTGCCGTCCGATGCCGCGATGACCGACTCCAGGTTGGACTCCTCGTCGATCTCGCCGGCGACGGCGCCGTCGATTGGCTCGCGCGTGGGCTGCATCACCGAGCGCACCCGCAGGACACGGGCGCGGTTGATGTCGCTGATGAAATCGACGATGTACGGGTCGTTGGGGCGTAGCAGGATATCCTGCGGCTCGCCCTGCTGGACCGTGTAGCCATCCTTGAGGATCACCAGGTGATCGGCCAGCTTCAGCGCCTCGTCCAGGTCATGGGTGATGAACACGATGGTCTTGTGCAGCTCCTGCTGCAGCTCGAGTAGCAGATCCTGCATGTCGGTGCGGATCAGCGGATCCAGCGCCGAGAAGGCCTCGTCCATCAGCATGATGTCGGAGTTGGACGTCAGCGCCCGGGCGATGCCGACTCGCTGCTGCATACCGCCGGACAGCTGATGCGGGAGCTGGTTGTCATTACCCTGCAGCCCGACGCGCTTCAGCCACTTGCTGCCTTCCTCGAGTGCCGCCTGCTTGTCCTCGCCGCGCACGATCAACGGCATGGCCGCATTTTCGGCGATGGTTCGATGCGGCAGCAGACCGAACTTCTGGAACACCATCGACATATGCTCGCGGCGAAGCTGACGCAGAGCGGTTTCGTCGTAGGTGATCACGTTCTCGCCGTTGACCGTCACATCCCCGGACGTCGGTTCGATCAAGCGGTTGAGGTGACGGATCAGCGTCGACTTGCCCGACCCGGACAGGCCCATGATGACCGTGATCTGGCCATCCGCCATGTCCACGTTAATGTCCTGCAGCCCCAGCACATGGCCATACTGCTCGAGCAGGTCGGTCTTGTTGACGCCGGCTTTGACGTGTTCGAGCGCCGCTGCCGGATCCTCGCCGAAGATCTTGTAGAGGTGCTGGATGGAGATCTTGATCTGATCGCTCATTGAATCGGCCTCCCGGTGTTATTGCTGCGACGTGTTGACGCGGGCCAGAGCGGCCTTGGTCACACGGTCGAGGATGACGGCCAGGAGGACGATGCCGAGCCCGGAGACCAGTCCGACACCCAACTCGAGGTTGCGGATGCCACGCAGGACCAGCACGCCGAGTCCCGGCGCGGAGACCAGCGAGGCGATCACCACCATGGCAAGGCTCATCATAATGGTCTGGTTGACGCCGGCCATGATGTTGGGCAACGCCAGCGGGATCTGCACTCCGTAGAGCTTCTGCCGATCGGTCATGCCATAGGCATCGGCCGCTTCAATGACGTCCTTGTCGACCAGCCGGATGCCCAGGTTGGTCAGTCGGATCACCGGGACGATCGCGTAGAGGATGATCGCGATCCCGTAAAGCTTGGGCTCGGTGATGGAGAACAGAAAGATCAGCGGGATCAGGTACACGAACGGCGGCAGTGTCTGGAGCATGTCCAGAACCGGCGTGATGCCGCGTTGCAGATTATCGCTGCGCGACATGGCGATGCCGATGGGCACGCCCAGTAATACGCAGATCAGCGAGCAGACGAAAATGATCGCCAGGGTCTGCATCGCGTAGTCGTAGTGATCGATAAACGCGAGGAACAGGATCATCGCCGCGACCATGGCCACCAGACGAGCCGACTTGGAGGCGACATAAACCACCGCCAGCATGATCGGCACCATGATGAACCAGGGCACGGTCTGGAACATGTTCAGTGCGCCGTTCAAAAACCAGCTCAGCGGCTGCGTGACCGGGTCAAGCACAAACTTGAGGCTGTCCTTGATCGCAAGAAAGCCACTCTCCAGACCGCTGGTCAGATCTCGTGTCTGGGCAATGGCCGGGCAGGCCTCATTGAGATTGTCGAGAGAGGGAAACGGCAGCTCCCAGAGCGAGGGGGCGCCGGTGTTCTGGCTGGCGAGCAGGTCGTCCATACTCATGGACCCGCCGCCCTTTTCGCCGCACCACTGGCGCAGTCCGAGGCCGTTGAAGATAAAATCGTAGGTCGCCATTGGCGGATTCCTTTCGTGGGATGGGAAAGAAGACGCCGGGACCACGACCCCGGCGTCTGCAGTCAGGACGTCATCCGCCCTTTAGAACATGCCCTGCACGTTGGCGCGGGCATCCTCGGTCAGCCAGCTCATCCACTCTTCCTGGTTATTCTGCAGGAAGTAGACGACTGCCTCGTCAACGCTTGCCTCATTGTCCGAGTGCCAGGCCAGCAGGCCATTCATGACGTCGTTGTCGAAGGTCACGTTCTGCATCAGCTCGAACGCCTCCGGCTCACGCTCGGCCAGATCGGCCGTCACGACGTTGAACACGCTCGCGGACGGGAACGACGAGACGCCGACCTCGCTGCACTCCGGGTTCTGGTTGCAGTCGTGGACGTCTTCGCGATACGGACCAAGGTCAATGCTTACGAAGTCGTACTTGCCGAGCGGTGCGGTGGGGCCCCAGTAGTAGCCGAAGTAGGGCTCCTCGGCCTCATAGGCCGATGCCATCGCGGCCTGCAGGGTCTCGCCCGAGCCGTGGTTGAACACCTCGATGCCGTTGCCACTCAGGTCGAACGCCTCTTTCAGCGAGTCGTTGACGATGCGGCAACCCCAGCCGTCGGGGCAGTTGTGGAAACGCGCGCCAACCAGCTCCGGGTTGTTCAGCACCCCTTCAATGGTGCCCAGCTCCGGGTTTTCCTCGACGAGGTAGCTCGGCACGAGCCAGTGCTCGGTCCCGCCATCGCTGAAGGCGTCGGACGCCTTCACGACCTTGCCTTCCTCGGCAAGCTCGAAGTAAAGCGGTGCCGAGTTGACCCACAGCTCCGGGACGATGTCCGGCTCGTTGTTCTCGGCCAGCGAAGTGACGGCCGTGGTGGTGGCCGACGGCACGACCGTGACGTCGCAGCCATAGCCCTGCTCGAGCAGGAACTCGGTGACGCCGGTCATGATGCCGCCGGAGGTCCAGTTCATCTCGGCCACTGACACCTCGCCGCACTCGGCGTTGGCGGCCATCGGCGCCATCGCGCCGGCGAGGGCAAGGGCGTAAAGAGGACGCTTACTCATGGTTTGCTCCATTCTTTCGGTTTACTTAAGGGATTGGCCATCAGTCGGACGGACCCGGGTGTCTGCATTGGCAGCGCCCGCGCCGGTACCGGTGCGATGGAGAGGGGAGAGTCTGCTGCACGGGGCCGTGCAGTCCGAATTGTCGCGGTCGAACGGGTATCGAATTGCCCGGTCTCCGTATCCAGGTTGAGTTAACTATAGATCAACTTTTCTGATGAGTGCAAATCCGGATGACCGCTTACCACCACGCCATGGCCAGCGTACCGGCCAGTGGGCCGAGTGCGAGGCTGACCAACCAGCGTCGCCACACGAACGGCCAGCCCAGCGTCGGCCATTCATAGGCAAGCACCCGGTGCAGGGCAAAGCATGACCACCCGGTCAGCAGCGCGATGAGCTGAGGAAGGCCCACTCCGGCGCGCTCAAGCACCAGGATGAGCGGAAAGGTGGCGGTTGGCCCGCCCGGCAGGATTCCGCCGAGCACCGACGCGATGATCACCCCGGTCAGCCCCGAGCGCTCGCCGAGCCACTCGCCAAAGAGTGCCTGCGGGATCAACTCGCCGATGAAGGTGGCGGCAATCAGTGCGATGGGCAGACGGATCATGAGCGGCGCGAGCTGGCGTCCCGCCTGATGCAGGACGTCGGTATGACGCACCCCGGTATGGCGATGTCCCATCACCCCCAGGGTCAGCGCCAGACCAAGGAGACTCAGGTAGGCATAGAGCATTCAGCGGCCTCCGGGATCGCCGAGCCAGCCCGCGGCCACGCCAGCGATGAATGGCAGCGGTAATGACACCAGCAGCCGCAGGGCGACGAATTCGGGTCCGAAAAATGGCAGCTCCCAGATGAGAATGCGCTGAATGCCCAGTACCGACCAGGCGGTCAGGTACGTGATGCACACCGGCATTGAAGCGCCCACGGCCCGCAGACCAACCACCAGGGGGAACGCCATGAACGGGCCGCCCGGGGTGATCGCCCCGGCCGCAATGGCGATGAAAAGCGCGCGCCAGCCCGCATCGCGGCCAAGCCAGCGCTCGACGGCCTCGCGGGGCAGCAAGGCCTGGGCATAGGCCGCCATGACCATCGCAACGATGACCAGCGGGATGACAAGGCCGATCAGTTCCCCCGCGGACAGCAGGGCCTCCATCACCGCGGTGGGGCCCTGACGCGCCGCCAGCAGCGCCCCCGCGGCAACCGCCAGAACCGCAAAGAAAACGCTCATCCGCCGGTTTCCCTGCGCAGACGCTGCCAGCGCTGCCACTCGTCGGCGTCAATCATGCCACTCGCCAGTCCATCACGAATGGCACAGTCCGGCTCAGTGCCGTGACGGCAGTCATTGAATCGGCAGCGTTGCGCGGCGTCGGCGATGGTGGGATAGGCGGCGTCCACGGCCGCCGCGGACAGGTGATCGAGCCGCAGCGTGCGGACCCCCGGCGAGTCGATCACGGCGCCGCCGTCGGGGCGCTCGAACCAGGTGGTCTCGCTGGTGGTGTGTCGGCCCTGACCACTGGTGGCGGAAATGGCTCCGATCCGTCGCGACGCGGTGGGGATCAGCGACTGGGTGAGGGACGATTTGCCCACGCCCGACTGCCCGACAAGGATCAGGGTTTCATCGCGGGTTGCGGTATGGAGGCGATCCACTCCGCCATCGATCAGACTGCTGCCACTGAGCCATGGTATCGCCCGGCGTTCGCAGCGCGCCTGCAGGGCCTGCATCCGCGGAGTTGGCGCCGCGGGGGCCAGGTCCTGCTTGTGGCACCAGACCAGCAGCGGGATGCCCAGCGCTTCGCCCAGGACGATATAGCGGTCGATCAGCAACAGATCAGGGGTGGGCTGCGGAGCAGTGACCACGACGATGCGGTCGATATTCGCGGCAAGCCCGCGGGGACGGCCGCGGAAATCGCCCCGCTCGATCAGATTGATGCGCGGCTCGATTGCATCGATCCAGCCGGCGACGGCATCGGCGCACCAGCTCACCCGGTCACCGCAGACCGGCCGGGGGGCGCGGCGGTTGCGGGGGTGGCAGCGATGCAGCGTGCCGGCGGCATCGGCCACCAGGCAGTGATTGCCACTGCTCACGATCACCCGTCCGGCACTAGCCATGATCGGGGTCTCTCGGTGGCATCGCGGCTCTGATAGACTGAACGAAGTTTTGCAGCAACCGGAATGCGTACCGATGCTCTACTCGGCCAGCAACCTGATCTGGATCGATCTGGAAATGACCGGCCTGGACGTGGATCGCGACCAGGTCATCGAGATCGCCACGATCGTCACGGACGCCGATCTGAACGTGCTGGCCGAAGGCCCGGTACTGGCGATTCATCAGCCCGAATCGGTGCTGGCCGGCATGGATGAGTGGAACCAGACCCAGCATGGCGGCTCGGGCCTGCTCGAGCGGGTGCGTCACAGCGTGGTGGATGAGCGCGAGGCGGAGCGCCAGACGCTGCGCTTTCTCGAGCAATGGGTCCCGGCGGGGGTGTCGCCGATGTGCGGCAACAGCATTTGTCAGGATCGTCGCTTTCTCCATCGGGTCATGCCCGAGCTGCTGGGGTACTTCCACTACCGGCACATCGATGTGAGCACACTCAAGGAGCTGGCGCGCCGCTGGCTGCCTTCGGTGATGGAGACCACCGGCAAGAAAAGCTCGCATCTGGCCCTGGACGATATCCGTGACTCCATCGGCGAGCTGCGTCACTACCGTGCGAGCTTTCTGTGCGAGGCGGCGAGGGGCGGCTGATCCGGGACGCGCTCAGACGTCGTTCCCGTCGCTCACGGGACGGGCGGGATCATTGCCCCACTCCGACCACGAGCCATCGTAACCGCGGACCCGCTCGAATCCGAGCCAGCGCAGCACCACATAACTGAGCGCCGAGCGGTGGTGCGTCTGGCAGTGGGCGATCACCTCCCGGTCCGGTGTCACTCCCCGGGATGCATAGACTTCGTGCAGCGATTCGGCCGGTCGCAGCCGCCCGGCGCGATCGGCATCCACATTGTCCGTCCACTCCAGATTGACCGCGCCGGGGATGTGCCCGGCACGAGCCGCCCGCACGACCTCGCCGCGGAATTCCGCCGGTGAGCGTGCATCCAGGATGACCACGTCCGGGTCATCTACCCCGGCTTGCACGGCATCGGCGTCCGCCCGCGCACCGGATGCATCCGGATTAACGGGATAGGGCGGCGTCTGCGGCGGCGCCTCGACGGGACCCGTCACAAGCGGCAGGCCCTCGGCCCGCCATGCCGGCAATCCGCCGTCGAGCAGCGACCAGTGGTCGTGGCCAACGCAGTCAAGCGTCCAGAGCAGTCGCGAAGCGGCACCACCACCGCTGGCATCATAGGCCACCACATGCCGCTCCGGCGTGATGCCGGCCTGCGCCAGCACGCCCGCGAGGGTGTCGGCATCGGGCAGCAGACCGCCGGCCGGCGGACGAGCGGTGACCAGGTCGGCGTAGCGGATGCAGGTCGCCCCCTCGATGTGGCCCTGGGCATGTACCGCCTCATCGCCCACGAACACCACCTGGATCGGGGCTGACGCCTGCCACTGCCCGAGGCGTTGTGCATCGATCACCCGCGACATGGCCGCCATCAGGGCGTCTCGCCGCCCAGATAGAGCCAGGTCTCGACGACGCTATCCGGGTTGAGCGAGACGCTATCGATACCCTCATCCATCAGCCAGCGCGCCAGATCTGGGTGATCCGAGGGCCCCTGGCCGCAGATACCCACGTATTTGCCCGCCTTGTTCGCGGCCTGGATGGCCATGTGCAAAAGCGCCTTGACCGCAGGGTCGCGCTCTTCGAACAGATGCGCCACCAGCCCGGAATCGCGGTCGAGCCCCAGGCTGAGCTGAGTGAGGTCGTTGGAACCAATGGAGTAGCCGTCGAAGATCTCCAGGAACTCGTCGGCCAGCACGGCGTTCGAGGGCAACTCGCACATCATGATCACCTTGAGCCCGTCACGGCCTTTCTCCAGACCGTTGCGGGCGAGCAGATCGACCACCTGGCGTCCCTCGTCGGGGGTGCGCACGAACGGGATCATGATCCAGACATTGGTCAGCCCCATCTCGTCGCGCACCTTGCGCAGCGCCTTGCATTCAAGTTCAAAGCAGGGCCGGAAGTCTTCGGCGATATAGCGCGAGGCCCCGCGGAACCCGATCATGGGGTTTTCCTCTTCGGGCTCGTAGGCCGCGCCGCCGATCAAGTTGGCGTATTCGTTGGATTTGAAATCGGACATGCGCACGATGACCGGCTGATCGGCAAAACTCGCCGCCAGCGTGCTGATGCCCTCGGCCAGCTTGTCGACGTAAAAGCTGACCGGGTCGTCGTAGCCGGCGATTTGATTGTCGATGACCGACTTCAGGTCGTCCGACTGCCGGTCGTACTCCAGCAATGCCCGCGGGTGGATGCCGATCATGCGGTTGATGATGAACTCGAGCCGCGCAAGGCCCACACCGGCGTTGGGCAACTGGGCAAAGTCGAAGGCGCGATCCGGGTTGCCGACGTTCATCATGATCTTGAACGGCAGCTCGGGCATGTTGCCCAGCTCGATGTTCCGGATCTCGAAATCCTGAATGCCGCGGTAGATGTAGCCGGTGTCGCCCTCGGCGCACGATACTGTTACCTCGAGGCCATCGTGCAGGCGATCGGTGCCGTTGCCACTCCCGACCACCGCGGGGATGCCCAGCTCGCGGGCAATGATGGCGGCATGACAGGTGCGCCCACCGCGATTGGTCACGATTGCCGAGGCACGCTTCATGATCGGTTCCCAATCGGGATCGGTCATGTCAGTGACCAGCACATCCCCGGCCTCGACGGTGTGCATGTCGTTGAGGTCATTGACCACGCGCGCCCGGCCGGCGCCAATGCGCTGGCCGATGGCACGCCCCTCGACCAGCACCTGCCCGCGCTCGTGCAGCTGATAACGCTGCAGGCTCTGGCCGCCGTCGCGGCTTTTAACCGTCTCGGGCCGAGCCTGGAGGATGTACAGACGACCGGTCTCGCCATCCTTGCCCCATTCGATGTCCATCGGTCGGCCATAGTGGGCCTCGATGGTCATGGCCTGGCGGCTCAGCGACTCGACATCGGCATCATTCAGGCAAAAGCCGGCCCGTTCCGACTGCGACGTCTCGACTACCCGGACTGTCTCGTCGCTGTTTGGGTCGTCCTCGTAGACCATCTTGATGGCCTTTTCGCCCATGGTCCGGCGCAGTACGGCCGGTCGGCCGGCCGCCAGCGTGGCCTTGTGCACGTAGAATTCGTCGGGGTTGACCGAGCCCTGCACCACGGTTTCGCCAAGCCCGTGGGAGGCGGTGACAAACACCACGTCGCGAAAGCCCGATTCGGTGTCCATGGTGAACATCACACCCGAGGCGCCGACATCAGTGCGCGCCATTTCCTGGATGCCGGCCGACAGCGCGACCTTGTCGTGGGCAAAGTCGTGATGCACGCGATAGGAGATGGCACGATCATTGAACAGCGAGGCGAAGACATCACGGATCGTGCGGCGGACGTTGTCCAGCCCGCGGACGTTGAGGAAGGTCTCCTGCTGCCCCGCGAAGGAGGCGTCGGGCAGGTCCTCGGCCGTTGCCGACGAGCGAACGGCCACCGACAGATCGGCTTTCTGCGAACGCTCGACCAGCTGCGCCCAGGCGGTCGCAATCGCCTCGTCGAGTGCCGCCGGGAAGGGCGTCTCGATGATCATCGAGCGAATCTGCGCGCCCACTCGGGCCAGGGCCTGCACATCGTCGACATCCAGACCTTCCAGCGCTGCCTCGATGCGCGGCCGCAGCCCGCTTCCGTCCAGAAAGTCCCAGTACGCCTGCGCGGTGGTGGCAAACCCCCCGGGCACCTGAACGCCGGCATCCGCCAGGTTGCTGATCATCTCGCCGAGCGAGGCATTCTTGCCGCCCACGCGCTCGACATCGTCCATGCCCAGCGACTCGAACCAGACTACGTAATCGCTCACTACCGCTCTCCCGTTAAAAATATGATCTGCACCGGTATACTCGCAGGCGATTATCGTCGATCGAGTCGAGTCTCGCCATGTCTGAAGCCCGCAGCGTCTTTTTCATCTCGGATCGGACCGGTATTACCGCCGAGACCCTCGGGCACAGCCTGCTGACCCAGTTTTCTCTCGAGGCAGCGCCCGTTAGCATGCCGTTTACCGACAGCCCCGATGCCGTCGATGCCGCCATCGACCGGATCGAGGCGTCGGGCCAGGCCGATGGCGCCCGCCCGATCGTTTTCAGCACCATCATCGACGCCGGGCTCCGCAATCGGCTGCGCCGGGTGAATGCGGTTGTCCTCGACTTTTTCGACACCTTCATCGGGCCGCTCGAAAGCGAACTGGGCATGGAGTCGACCCATACCATCGGCCGCAGTCACGGGGTGGCCGACCCCGGGGCCTACAAGCTGCGGATTGACGCCATGAACTACGCGCTGAGTGCCGACGATGGGGCCGCCGTGCGCCATTACGAGCAGGCCGACGTGATTCTCGTGGGCGTGTCGCGCTCGGGCAAGACGCCGACCTGCATCTACATGGCCCTTCAGTACGGGATCTATGCGGCCAATTACCCGCTCACCGACGATGACCTGCTGAGCGGTCGGCTGCCCGAGGTGCTGCGGCCATTCCGCCAGCGCCTTTATGCGCTCACCATCCGACCCGAGCGTCTCGCCCAGATCCGTGCCGAGCGCCGGGCCAATACCCGCTATGCGTCGCTGCGCCAGTGTCAGTACGAAACCGTTCGCGCGGAGGGGCTTTTTCACCAGGAAAAACTGCCTTTCTCGAACACCACTACCATGTCGATCGAGGAGATCGCGGCAATGATCATCCAGTCGCGTCATCTTGCGCGCAGACTGTATTAAAATCCCGCCCGCGATGCCAGTCGGGGGCGTTACGGCGCGGGTCACTGTGATAGCATCACGGCATGATGAAGCACGCCGGCCAAATTGTTGCACAGCGCCCACCGAGGGGCAGTTTTGCCGCGCTCATGGAGCTCTACGAGAGCAACTATATCTTTCTGCGCCGGCTCGTTCCGCAGCTCGATGGACGCCGCGACGCGCAGGTCTCGAGCGTTGATCGGGGCCCTGATCTGCATCTCGACGTCATCGAGCGTTGTCCGTACACGACAACGCTGATGCTCACCCACCGGTTTGCCCGGGCGGACGGGGACGAATCACTGCCGGATCTGCAGGTGCGCATCTATCACGATGCGCGGGTTGCCGAAGTGCTCGCCACCGACACCGAAACCAACGGCGAGGCAACGCTCGCCTGGCGGTGGGGGGTCAATCGCTTTCTCAATCGGTGGCTGCGCTACTGCCTGGGCGAGGGGCACGGATTTCCGAGTGTCGCCGACGACCCGGCGGTGGTGCGGCCATCGGCCCGACGCTGGGCCGTCTAGGCGCGTCGCTCATGCGCCTTTCGACCAAGGGCCGCTATGCGCTGACCACGATCATGGACCTGACCCTGCATCAGGCCGACGGGCCGGTCACGCTTTCCGATATCTCCCGGCGGCAGTCGCTTTCCCTGTCGTATCTCGAGCAGCTGTTTGCCGATCTGCGCCGGCACGGCCTGGTGCACGGCATGCGCGGGCCGGGTGGCGGTTACCGCCTGGCGCAGGCGGCTGATGCGATCAGCGTGGCGGCGGTCATTACGGCGGTGGAAACACCCGGGGAATCCCTGGATGGCATGCCCGAGCCTGACGCCCAAACGGGCAATCGCTGCATCACCCATGATCTGTGGTCGGATCTGTCCGAGCAAATCCGCGGGTTTCTCGCCGGTATCAGCCTGGCCGATCTGGCCGCTGACCCGGGCCTGATAGCGCTCGACGACTGATCAGGGCTCGACATCCACCAGGCCGAGCTTAACCGCCGCGAGGGTTGCCTCGGCCCGGGTCGAGACATTGAGCTTGAGGTAGATCGACTTGATGTGACCGGCCACCGTGCACGGCCGGATGACCAGCGCCTCGCCGACACGGTGCCGGTCCATTCCCTGCGAGAGCAGGGCGAGCACCTCCACCTCGCGGCCGGTCAGGCCGGCTGACTCCGCGTCGCCCGGGGCGATATCGCCCTGCGGATCGGCATCGGCGAGAGGGGTTTCGAGCTGGCGTAGGGCCAGCCGCATGATCTCGGGTGACAGCCCGGGATCGCCCTTGCCGACGGCTGCCATCAGCCCGCGAATGCCCTCGTTGCCCTGATCCTTGAGGATGTAGCCATCGACACCCTGGCGCAGTGCCGCGCGCAGGTGCGCTTCGTCATCGTGCCGCGTGAGCAGGACACGCGGCGAGGCGGGGTAGAGCATGCGGACCTGCTCGATCAGCTCGAGCCCCGAGCCGTCGGGCAGGTAGAAGTCGGTCATGAGAAGCCCCGGCATGCAGCGGCCCAGATAGCCGTGGGCCGCGGCGATCGTCGAGGCACAGACCAGATCGATCTGTGGCCACAACCCACCGAGGATGGACCGGATCCGCTGCTGTTCGTGACCATCCGGGTCGATGACCAGAGCGCGCTTCATCCAGCCAGCCGCTGCTCAGTGCTGCAGGATCTGTTCGAGGAACTCGCGGGTGCGTGCCTGCTCGGGATGGGTGAAGAAATCCCGGGGCGGGGCCGCTTCCACGATCTGCCCACCGTCCATGAAGATCACCCGATCCGCCACGGTCTTGGCAAATCCCATTTCATGGGTCACGCACAGCATGGTCATGCCACTGCTGGCGAGCTCGACCATGACATCGAGCACCTCCTTGATCATCTCGGGGTCGAGGGCCGAGGTCGGCTCGTCGAACAACATGATCTTGGGCTGCATGCATAGCGCCCGGGCGATGGCCACGCGCTGCTGCTGCCCGCCCGATAGCTGGCCGGGGTACTTGTCCGCCTGCTCCGGGATACGAACGCGCTCGAGATAGTGCATGGCCATGTCGATGGCCTCGCGCCGAGGGGTCCGCCGCACCCAGATCGGAGCGAGCAGACAGTTCTCCAGAACGCTCAAGTGCGGGAAGAGGTTGAACTGCTGGAACACCATGCCGACCTCGCGCCGGATCGCCTCGATGTTCTTGACGTCGGCGTTCAGCTCGACGCCGTCGATCATGATCTGCCCCCGCTGATGGACCTCCAGGTGGTTGAGGCAGCGGATGAGCGTCGATTTGCCGGACCCGGACGGGCCGCAGATCACGATACGCTCGCCTTTCTGCACCTCGAGGTTAATGGAGTTGAGCACATGAAAGTCGCCAAACCACTTGTTGAGGTTGTCGACCTGGATGATGCGCTCGTCGCTGGCGGCCGATTCGACCGGCGTCGTCAGGGCCTCGGCCTCGAGGCTCGCGCCGTTGTTTGCCATGCCTTGCACCCTTTAACTAGTGGCGATGATCGGTATCGAGCTGTTTTTCGATCCGGTGGCTGTAGCGCGACATCCCGAAGCAGAATACCCAGAAACAGAATGCGACGAACAGATACCCCTCGGCCATTACGTTGTTCCAGGCCGGATCGCTGAGCGTTGATTTAACGGCACCGAGCAGATCGAAAAGCCCGATGATGAGGACCAGCGTGGTGTCCTTGAACAGCGAGATCACCGTGTTGGCGATGCCGGGGACCACGATCTTCAGTGCCTGCGGCAGGATGATCAGCCGCATGCGTCGCCAGTACCCCAGGCCCAGTGCCTCGGCGGCTTCGTACTGGCCCTTGGGGATGGCCTGCAGCCCGCCGCGCACCACTTCGGCCATGTACGCCGCCTGGAACAGGGTGATGCCGATCAGCGCGCGCATCAGCTTGTCGAAGGTCACGCCCTCGGGCAGGAACAGCGGCAGCATGACCGATGCCATGAAAAGGATCGTGATCAGCGGGACCGCGCGCCAGAATTCGATGAACACCACGCAGATCCCGCGGATGACCGGCATCTCGGAGCGTCTCCCCAGAGCCAGCGCGACGCCGATGGGCAGTGCCGCGATGATGCCCACATAGGCCAGGATCAGTGTGAGCATGAGCCCGCCCCACTGCGAGGTGTCCACCGACTCCAGGCCGAATACGCCGCCGGCGATGAGCAGGTAGCCACCCACCGGCAGACCGGTGAGCCCGAAAATGGCCACGGCGCGGCGCAGTTTTGCCGGTAGCGGCAGAAACGGCGGGACAACGGCCAGGGCAAACAGCACAAACGCCAGCGTGGGCCGCCAGCGCAGGGCTTCGGGATAGAAGCCGTACATGAAAAACCCGAAGCGCTCCTCGACGAATATCCAGCAGGCCTTGCCGGGGCGGCAGGCATCGACGCCATCACCGGAGAAAACCGCGCCGATGAACGCCCAGTCGATCAGCGGGACCAGCGTGGTCAGCAGGTAGTAACCCACTACCACGGTGACAAGACTGTTCAGCCAGCTCGAGAACAGGTTCTCGCGCACCCAGCGGATGACGCCGCGCTGTGCCACCGGAGCGGGCTGATCGGGCAGGGGCTGGTGCGGGGCCATGGCGTTACCGCTCCTTCAGCGCGACCGCGCGGTTATAGATATTCATGAGAAAGGAGATGCTCAAACTGATTGTCAGATAGACCGCCATAGTCATGGCGACGATCTCCACTGCCTGCCCGGTCTGGTTAAGCGAGGTCCCCATGAACACATTGACCAGATCAGGATAGCCAATAGCCACCGCCAGCGATGAGTTCTTGGTGAGGTTGAGGTACTGACTGGTCAGCGGCGGGATGATCACCCGCAGGGCCTGAGGGATGACCACCAGCCGCAGCACGCGCCGTGGCGGTAGCCCCAGGGCCAGCGCGGCCTCGGTCTGGCCGCTCTGCACCGAGACAATCCCCGAGCGGACGATTTCGGCGATGAACGTCGCCGTGTAGATCGTCAGCGCCAGCAGGAGGGCGCCGAGCTCGGGGATGGCGGTGATGCCGCCGGAGAAGTTGAACCCGCCCATCGAGGGGATATCCCACTCCACGGGCTGGCCTGCAAGGAAGTACGCCAGCGCCGGAAGCCCCAGTACCAGGGCCGTGGCAATCGGGAAGGCCGGGAAGATCTGCCCGGTGGCGGCCTGGCGGCGCCGAGCCCAGATGATCATGACCACCGAAACGAGCAGGGCGATGACGAAGGCCGCCCCCATCCAGCCGGCCCCGGCCTCGAACACGGGCCTGGGGATAATGATGCCGCGGTTGCTCAGAAAGGCGACACCGCCCACATCAAGCGCCTGGCGTGGACCGGGCAGGGTACCCAGGACCGCGAAATACCAGAAGAATATCTGCAGCAGTAGCGGGACGTTGCGGAAGATCTCGATATAAGCCAGTGCGAGCTTTGCCACCAGCCAGTTGGTGGACAGCCGTGCGATGCCGACGATGAACCCGACGATGGTGGCAAACAGGATGCCCAGTCCCGAGATCAGCAGCGTGTTGGTCAGCCCGACCAGAAACGTCCGGCTGTAGGTCATGGTCTCGTTGTAGTCGATCAGGCTCATGATGATGCCAAAGCCGGCGGTTTCGTTGAGGAAACCGAATCCGGTGCGGATGCCCCGGCTTTCCATGTTGCTGATCGTGTTCTGAAAAAGGCTGTAGCCGATCCAGCCAACGGCGATGATTGCGATGACCTGGAAGGCCACCGAGCGCACGCGCGGATCGTTCCAGGGCCTTGGGTTGCCGGGCTTAAGCGGTCTCGGGTCGCTGCTCATGACTGCCGGCCTGTGCCGTGGGTAGTTGACTTGTCAGAACCCGGGCATCGAGGACCGATGCCCGGGTGATTGCAAAGCGCGGTGGCGTGCTTACCGGAACGGCGGCGCGTAGAGGATGCCGCCCTCGGTCCACAGCGCGTTGTTGCCGCGGCTGAGGCCAAGCGGGGTGTCCGGGCCGACGTTGCGCTCGAACATCTCGCCATAGTTGCCGACCTGGCTGATCACATCGACCATGAAGTCGTCATCCAGGCCGAGGATCTCGCCCATGTTTCCGGAGGTGCCAACGATCCGCTGGACACTCGGGTTGTCCGACGATTCCATCTCCTCGACGTTGTCCGAGGTGATGCCATATTCCTCGGCGTTGATCTGGCCGAACAGCACCCACTTGACCACGTTGAACCACTCGTCGTCGCCCTGACGGACCACGGGGCCCAGCGGCTCCTTGGAGATGATCTCCGGCAGGATTTCGGCCGAATCCGGCTCGGTGAGCTGGGTCTTCAGCGCTGCAAGCTGCGAGGTGTCCGATGTCAGGACGTCACAGCGGTTGTTGTCGAAGCCCTGAGCGCTGGCCTCGGACGTATCAAAGACCACGGCCTCGTATTCCATGTCGTTGGCCCGGAAAAAGTCGGCCAGATTGAGCTCGGTGGTGGTGCCCGCCTGCGTGCAGACCGCGGCGCCGTCCAGGTCATAGGCACTGTCCACGCCGAGCGCCGTCTTGATCAGAAAACCCTGACCGTCGTAGTAGTTGGTACCGGTAAAGTTGAGGCCCAGTGACGCATCCCGGGTTGTCGTCCAGGTTGTGTTGCGCGACAGCACGTCAATCTCGCCCGACTGCAGGGCGGTGAACCGTTCCGCTGCGGTCAGGGGGATAAACTCAACGGCATCGGCATCGCCGAGCACCGCCGCGGCAATGGCCCGGCAGGTGTCAACGTCGAGGCCGGCCCAGTTGCCGTCGCTGTCCGGCTGCGAGAACCCGGGCAGGCCGTTGCTGACGCCGCAGCGCAGCTCGCCGGCGTCCTGTACGTCCTGAAGCGTGGCGGCCTGTGTGGTGCCGGCGAAGGCAAGCAGCCCGGTCGCGGCAAGGCCCATGGAGATCATTGTCTTTTTCATTCCTGCTTTCCTCTGTTGTTTCGAGGGTGTGCAAAGCCAGTGCGGCAGCCCTGGACCAAGCAAACTGCATGCCAATTCGACCGCTTCTCCTCCGCCGGCCGTGGCACTGAACGCTGCCGGATCCGTTATGGCACGGATGCACCAGTTTGGACAAGTCCGCTTTTTTGTGCACGAAAAGCGTGCATGCAGCGGGCATGGACGGGCGCTCGTGCGCCTGCGACGATACGCGGCTGAACCAAGCCGGAGACCGTCCATGCCCACTGCCTTTGACCTGCATCTGCCGCGTCACATCCGGTTTGGCCGGGATACGGCATCGGAGGCGGTGGCGGCGGTGGCCGCGCAGGGTCGGCGGGCACTGGTTGTGCACGGCGCCAACGCTGATCGGGCGGAATGGCTGATCCGGGCGCTCACGGATGTCGGCATCGTCTGTACCGGCCACGCCTGCCCGCACGAGCCCGACGTCGAGTTGATCCAGACCGGTGTGGCAGCGGGACGCCGCGCCGGCGTGGATCAGGTGATTGGCCTGGGCGGCGGGTCGGTCATCGACACCGCCAAGGCCGTCGCCGCGCTGATCCCGGCAGCGGGGGCGGTGGTCGACTACCTTGAGGTGGTGGGCGGCGGGGCCCGCCTTGATGCGACGCCGCTGCCGTTTATTGCGCTGCCGACCACCGCCGGGACCGGCACCGAGGCCACGCGCAACGCCGTGATCGACGTCCCCGAGGCGCGTCGCAAGGTCTCGCTGCGTGACCCGCGCCTGCTGCCCGCACTGGCCATTGTCGACCCCGCGCTGACCGACCATTCGCCGGCCGCGGTCACGCTGGCCAGCGGGCTGGATGCGATCACGCAGGTCATCGAGCCCTATATCAGTGCCCAGGCCAATGTGTTCACCGATGCCCTGTGTCGTGACGCGATCGGCCGAGGGCTGACGGCACTGCGCCAGTTGATGGCGCGGGAAGACCCGGCGGCGCGCGACGCAATGGCATGGGTAAGCCTGACGGGCGGCCTCGCGCTTGCCAACGCCCGACTGGGCGCGGTCCACGGTCTGGCCGGGCCCCTCGGCGGTGTCACCGATCTGCCCCACGGCGCCATCGCCGGGGCGCTGCTGCCGGCGGCGTTACGTGCCAACCGCGAGGCTACCTCGGGGGCGACCGCCGCGCGGATTCGTGCGGTGGAGGGCTGGATTGCCGATGCCCTCGACTGCGAGGCCGATACCGCGATCGACAGCCTCGCGCGCTGGTCCCGCGCCCAGGGGCTGCCCGGGCTGGGGGCGGCGGGGCTGACCCGCGATGAGTTGCCGGCGATTGCCGCGGCCGCGCAGCAGTCCTCGTCGATGCGGGGTAATCCCGTCGCCCTGCCCGTGGAAACGCTTGTCGCCATGATGGAGTGGGCCTGGTGAGCGGGGAGGTGATCCGCGGGCTGCAGGGGATCGCGCGCACAATCGACGCGCTGAGCGATCGGATCGGCCGCGCCCTGCACTGGGTGGCGCTGGGGTTGATCGCCCTCGGCGTGATTAACGTGATCGGCCGGTATCTCGGCGCCCGGCTGGGCCTGCAGCTTTCCTCGAACGCGCTGCTTGAAGCGCAGATTCAGGCGTTCGCCGTGATCTTTTTGCTGGGGGCTGCCTATCTGCTTCGTCACGACGGGCATATCCGCGTCGATATCCTGCAGTCGCGATTCAGTGTCCGCACCCGGGCGTGGATCGATCTGCTGGGTGCGCTGCTCGCGCTGGTGCCGTTCTGCATTGTGATGATGGTCTTCGCGGTCGACTATGTGGCGCTCGCCTGGGCGCGGCTCGAGGTCAGTCCCAACCCGGGGGGGCTGCCGCTCTACCCGATCAAGACGATGATCCTGATCGGTTTCGCGCTGCTGCTCGCTCAGGGGATCAGCCAGGCGATCAAGGCAGTGGTCACACTGATGGATGCGCCGCGGCGATGATCTATGAACTCCTGCCACTGTCGATGTTTGCCGTTCTGCTGGTGATCCTCCTGACCGGCTATCCGGTGGCGTTCGCGCTGGCCGGAACGGGGTTGCTGTTTACGCTCATCGCCAGTGACTGGCTGCCGGGCCTGGGCCTGGCATTGCCGTGGGAGCCGCTGTTCCGCGTCGCGCGACTCAATATCCTGCCGCAGCGCCTGTACGGCTCGATCATGGATAACTACACGCTGGTCGCGGTGCCGTTTTTCATCTTCATGGGCAGCATGCTTGAGCGCTCCGGCCTGGCCGAGGATCTGTTACAGACCATGGGCAGGCTGTTTGGCCGCCTGCGCGGCGGGCTGGCGATCTCGGTGGTGCTGGTGGGCATGCTGCTCGCCGCCGCGACGGGGGTGGTGGGCGCCTCGGTGGTGACCATGGGAGTGCTCGCGCTGCCCGTCATGCTCAAGTACGGCTA
>Ga0102936_1000225_pt1 | contig 21956 bp, 22 predicted proteins | sample SalPon2_A_H2O_MG_FD_78502 | JGI IMG/M metagenome (GOLD analysis project Ga0102936, IMG submission 78502) | Salt pond water microbial communities from South San Francisco under conditions of wetland restoration - Salt Pond MetaG R2_A_H2O_MG | ecosystem: Environmental > Aquatic > Non-marine Saline...
CCCTTCTTCTCCCTGTACTCGGGCATGTTCGTCCGGCCGACGATCACCTGGTCGATGTCGATCCGGGGGTTGTTCTTGGGCTTGATCGTCTGCTCCTGGGAGGCGTGCAGGAAGTCGTAGAGGAACTCCCGCTGGAGCTTCAACAGCTCCTCGCCGGAGAACAGCCCCCGGTTGGCGTTGCAGAACGCGCCGGCGTAGTCGAACGCCCGCGGGTCCGACTCCCCGTAGATCGCCAGCTTCGAGTAGTTGACGTCACCCGTGAGTTCGGTCTCGTCCTGGTTCTTCTTGTCCTTCGGCTCGAAGGTCTCCACGCACTGGCGCTTGTTCTCGGAGGCGACCAGCCGGATGATCTCGATGTGGTTCTCCAGGACGGCCTGCAGGTCGTCGTCGTAGTGCGCCAGAAGCGAGTCGAGGTAGAACTCCGAGGCGGGGTCGAGCGTCTGGTCGTTCCGGATCGTGTAGGGGGCGTCCAGGTGCTCGTTGAGCCGTTCGAGCACGCCGTCGCGCTGTTCCTGCGGGAGTAGTACCAGCGGGTCCTGGTTCATCGGGGAGACCACGACGTCGTCTTCGGGGTCCTGATCGCGGATGACGTCGCCGAGGTCGGTCCACCGGAACGTGTACATCCGCCCGGCGTCGGTCGCGGTGTAGTCCTCGAAGTACCGGCGCACCATCCAATCGAAGTGCGACTTCCCCGACCCCACCGGGCCGAGCAGGAGTTTGATCCGCTTCTGGGGGCCGAGCCCCCGGGCGCCGGACTTCACCTTGTTCACGAACTCGTGGATCGACTCGTGGACCTCCCGTCCGTAGAAGGTGTTCTCGCCGTCGTGGAGCGGGTCTTCGGATGCCATCCGGTACTCGACCACGCCGGCGTCCTCGTCGTAGTCGGTCCCGTAGTGGTCGAACATATCCGCGACGCGCTGGTGGGCGTTCCGGGCGATCCGAGGGTCCTCGTAGACCGCATCGAGGTACCACTCGAAAGACTTTGCTTCCCGGAGGTCTTCGGGCACCGACTCCTTGTACTGCCGACTGAGTGATTCGAGGGTTGCTCTGTCACCGTTCATTGTTGTGGGGTCCCGGGGAGCGACCCCCACCCGGCGGTGAGGTCCCCGCCGTGCCCCACGTGCGTGGGGCCGGACGGGTGGGCCGCGGCGGCACAGCACGACGGCGACGTGACGGCGTAGCCCAACAGAACATCGCAACCCGGCGAACGATGCGCGCGGACGGTCGCTCGATCCGATCGACCGAGACTGAAAGTGTGTGGGTGATGCGCACACATAAGCCTTCTTGCAGTGACGGTGTCGTTTTTTGCCCACGATCGTCGACCGACTCCCGCTTTCGGGTGCAGCGCTAGCTTTCCGCCACCCGATTCAGACGCCTCGCGCTCGTCCGAACGGCATTCCGGAGCAACCCGGCGGGTTCATCCGACCCGCCGACCACCATCCGGTATGGAACCGTTCGTCTGGATCGGCATCGGGCTGGTCGCCGCCGGGGTGGTCGGGTCGGTTCTGCCGTTGCTCCCCGGTGGGCTGCTCTCCGTGGCCGGTGTCCTCGTCTACTGGTGGTCGACCGGGTACGCCGAACCGTCGGCGTTCCTCGTCGCGGCGCTTGTCACCGTGGGGCTCTTGGCGACGCTCGTCGACTACGCCGGCGGCGCGATCGCCGCCCGGGCCGGGGGCGCCTCGCTGGTGACGACCGCCGTTGCGGTTCTCGTCGGTCTGGTTCTTCTCGTCGTGGCCGGTCCGATCGGGTTCGTGCTCGGGCTCGCTGCCACCGTCTTCGTCGTGGAGTTCGCCCAGAACGCCGACGCCGAGGCGGGGCTCCGGGTCGCGGTATACGCCACCATCGGGGTGTTGGCGTCGACCGTGGTGCAGGTCCTTCTGACCGGGTCGATTCTGGTCGCCGTGATTCTCGTCGTGGTCGTGTGATTCGGGTGGTGCGTCGGTTCTCGGCCGCCGTCGGCTACCGCGCCCCTGACTGCCCCGAGTCTCCGGATTCGACGCCGTACGCGCGCGCTTCGTAGGGCCGGAGGTCGACCGCCCCGTCGGACGTCTCCGGCACGTCCTCGTAGTTTCCCAAGAGCAGCGATGCCGACCCATCGAGGGGGTCGAGGGCGGCCGTGCGGGGGTCGGGCGAGAAGTTGATCGCGACGACGGCCCCCTCGTCGTCGAGGCGTCGCGTGTAGACGAACAACTGCTCGTCGTCGGGGTGGTGAAGGTCGTAGGACCCGCGGACGAGCGCCGGCGTCTCCCCGCGGAGCTCGATCAGCTGTCGGTAGTAGCCCAGCACCGAGGGTGATCGGGACCGCTCGCGGGCGACGTTGACCTCGCGGTAGTCGTCGTTCACGGGTATCCACGGCTCCCCGTCGGTGAACCCGGCGTGTGGCGAGTCGTCCCACTGGACGGGGGTCCGCGCGTTGTCCCGGGACCGGTACTCCACGACGTGTCTGATCGCGTCGTACTCCTCGACGACTCCGTCGTCGATGAGTTCCCTGACGTTCCGGACCGAGTCGACGTCGCGGACGTCGTCGAGCGAGTCGAAGGCGCTGTTCGTCATCCCGATCTCCTGGCCCTGGTACACGAACGGGGTCCCCCGGAGCGTGAGCAGGACGGTCGCGAGCGCGGTGGCGGACTCGTAGTGGTACGCCTCGTCGTCACCGGACTGTGTCCGGCCGGCCGACGAGACGCGTTGTGTCCCGTCAACGTCGCCGAACCGGGAGACGCTCCGGGGCTGGTCGTGGTTCTCGAAGAAGACCGTGGTCCACCACTCCTCGCCGAGCCCCCGCTGCCACCGGTCGAGGACGGATTTCAGCTCCGGGAGGCTCCACTCACCGACGTCCCACCGTCCTCGATCACCGAAGTCGAGTTCCACGTGTTCGAAGGGAAACACCAGGTCGAGCGGGCCATCGCCGGTGTAGTCCCGCGCGGTTGCGATGTCGAGCCGTGGCATCTCCCCGATGGAGACGGTGTCGGTGCCGGCGAACACCTCCTCGTGCATCTCCCGGAGGTACTCGAAGATCCGCGGGCCGTCGACGAACCGCTCGCTCCCGACCCACTCCCGACTCGGGTCGCCGTCCGGGAGCCCCTTGGGCTTCGAGAGGAGGTTGATTACGTCCAGCCGGTAGCCGTCCACGCCCTTGTCCAGCCACCAGTTCATGACGTCGTAGATCTCCCGGCGGACCTCCGGGTTCCGCCAGTTGAGATCCGGCTGGGTTGTGTCGAAGAGGTGGAGATACCACGCTTCCCGCTCGTGGTCGTACTCCCAGGCGGAGCCCCCGAACGCCGACTCCCAGTTGTTGGGCGGCTCCTCGGGGCCGCCCTCGCGCCAGACGTAGTAGTCGCCGTACGGGCCGTCGGGGTTCGACCGGGACCGCTGGAACCACTCGTGCTCCGAGGAGGTGTGGTTCGCCACCATATCCATGACCAGCCGGACGTCGCGGTCGTGCAGCCCCTCCAGCAGGCGCTCCCAGTCGGCCATCGAACCGAACTCCGAGTGGATCGCCCGGTAGTCGCTGACGTCGTAGCCGTTGTCGTGTTGCGGCGACTCGTAGACCGGGCTGAGCCAGACGGCGTCGACACCCAGATCGTCGAGGTGGTCCAGCCGCCCGATGATCCCGGGGATGTCGCCGACGCCGTCCCCGTTCGAATCGTTGAAGCTCCGCGGGTAGATCTGATACACGACTGCCTCCTTCCACCAGGGTCGTTCGCTCATTGTTGTGTCCTGAACCGGGATCGTCGGGCGACGCCGTCCGAATGCGGCCGCCGACGGTCAGGGGTAAAGTGGGTTCGAGCCCCCGCCGGTCGGGACGGCGAAGCCCCGGTCGCGACCGTGGGAGCGTCGGCGCCGAGCCCGGTTCGTCACTCCGGGCGTATCATCCACCCAGGTTAATAGTTTTGAGAAGTCCCCGGTGGAGAGCAGCTACGTGTTAGAGATCGGTGCGTCGGGGTGTACGATCGGCCGCAAGACGCTGCACACCGGTCAGTTTCATAGGACCGTCGTAGTCGATCAGGCGGCGCGGACGAACGTAACCGGACAGGTAGACTCGAGCATGACCTCCTGGGCGGTCGATCCGAAGAGGGCCTTGCCGGCGGGCGAGCGGCTGCGGCCGCCGAGGACGACCATATCCGCGTCGAGGTCGTCGGCGAGCTCCACCAGTCGCCGGCCGCGGGAGGCGCCGTTGCTGAGCCGACCGTGGGCCGTGACGTCGATGCCGGTCCCCGCGAGTGCGTCGCCGAGTTCGCGGACGGAGGCCTTCCGCTCGGCGATGACGCTCGGGGTCACCTCACTGTCGTCGCTGAAGTTCAGTCGGCTCCGCGCGCTCTCGTACTCGTCTTCGTCGAAGACGTGCGCCAAGACGACCCTCGCGCTCGAGGGGTCGGCGATGTCCGCGGCCGTGGCTGCGAGTCGATCCGCAAGGTCCGCGTCCCCGCCGTCGGCGGCGAGAACGATTGTTTCTACGCTCATATCACACACACGTCCCGGGCGATATTAACCCTTCCGAAAATTTACTCAGTCTGTAGTAATTATTCATCCACCCCCAGTGTTTGTCCGACCAGCACCGACCGAGACGACGGTGGAATTATATTTATCCTGATCGTACACCGCTCCGTGAGCGTCAACGTCGAGACACGGCTGGACGCCCCCGGGTCCGCGGAGTACGCGTCGGACGCGTGGGATCTGAAAGAGCGGATCCGGAAAGGGGAGGGGGTACTCAAGCAGCGCCGGGCGTTCTTTATCGACGCCTACCGCCGGGCGCGGGATCACCTCCTCTTCGTTGAAGACGACCTGGTCGGGTTCGCGTCGGTTCGCCGCGACGGCTACATCCTCTTTCTCGGCGTCGCGCCGGAGCATCGCGGCGAGGGCCACGGAAAGCGGCTCGTCGCCGCTGCACTCCAGGATCACGACTCGGTTTCGTGTCATGCCCGAGCGACCAACGAGTCGGCGCTGTCGTTCTACGAACACCTCGGGTTCGACGTCGAACGCCGGATCACCGGTTACTACGAGGACGGGGGTGACGCCTACTACCTTCGACTGGGCGACGGGTCGTCGCTCCGCGGGCGGTTCGCCGAACTCTTCCGCCGGTCGGTGGTCGGTGAGTGACTCCTCCGGGAGCGGACTCCGACGGTCGGGACGCGGGCGGGGCGACGGCGGCTCCGCTCTCGGTGGGTGTATTGGGCTACGGTTTTATGGGAAGGGCTCACGCCAACGCCCTGGCTCGACTGCCGATGTTCTTCCCCGACGCCCCGAGCGTTGAGCGGTCGGTCCTCGTCGGCCGCGACGAGACAGCGCTCGCAGCCGCGGCCGACCGGCTGGGCTTCGAGTCGACGGCGACCGACTGGCGGGAGGTGGTCAACGCCGTCGACGTGTTCTACAACTTGGGTCCGAACCACTGCCACGCCGAGCCGTCGATCGCTGCCTTAGCGGCCGGCACCCACGTCCTGTGTGAGAAGCCTCTCGCGACGACCCTCGCCGAGGCGGCGGCGATGCGAGACGCCGCCCGCGAGTCCGACGCGGTCGCGGGCTGTGGGTTCAACTACCGGTTCGTCCCCGCGATCCGGTACGCTCGGGCGTTGATCGCCGACGGGAAGCTGGGGGAGATCCGCCACGTCCGCGGGCGGTACCTCCAAGACTGGCTGTCCGACCCCGAGGCACCGTGGTCGTGGCGGCTGGACGAGTCGCTGGCGGGGTCGGGCGCGCTCGGCGACCTGGGAGCGCACACCGTCGATCTCGCGCGGTTCCTCGTCGGTCCCGCGGCCGGCGCCATCGAGCGGGTGTCGGGACACCTCGAGACGTTCGTCGCGGAACGGCCGGCCTCCGATCCCGAGGGGCCGGCGGAGCGGCCGGTCACGGTCGACGACGCGTTCACCGCACAGGCCGCCTTCGAGGGCGGCGCAATGGCGACGTTCGAGGCCTCGCGGTACGCCCACGGCCACGTCAACGACCACACAATCGAGATCCACGGCTCGGCGGGGAGCCTCGCGTTCTCGCTCGAACGGCTGAACGAGGTACGATACCGGGGCCCGGACCACCGCGGGTACGAGACGATCCTTGTCACCGGCGACGACGACCCCTACGGCGGCGCGTGGTGGCCGCCGGGCCACGTCCTCGGGTGGGAACACACTGTGGTCCACGAGAACTACGAGTTCCTGTCGGCCGTCGCCGGCGGGGAGGAATTCAGCCCCTCCTTCGAGAACGCCTACGCCGTCCAGCGGATCCTCGACGCGATCGAGCGGTCCGACGAGACCGGCGAGTGGGTGTCAGTCGCGTAGCTGCGGGCTCCGTAACCTCCTGTTCAGACGTTTTCGACGCCGTTGTCGGTGATGACCGTGTCCAGCAGCTCCGTCGGCGTCGCGTCGTAGGCGGGGTTTTCGATCACGACGTCTTCGATCGGTTCGAGGGAGATCTCCCCCGGCGGCCGGAGTTCGTTCTCGAAGACGAACCCGTCGTCGACGATCTTCGCCGCCGACCCCACCACCGTCACCGGGACGCCGAGATGGGCGGCGGTGGCGACGATCGGGTACGTCCCAACGCGATTGTAGAGCGTGTCGTCGACGATGCAGTCCATCCCAACGACCACCCGGTCGCACTCTGAAAGGAACGACCCGGCTGCGCCGTCGACCAGCAGATGTGGCTCGACGCCGTCGATGCCGGCGAGTTGGCGCGCGCACTTCCGGCCGAGGAACCGCGGCCGGGCCTCGGTCACGTACGCCGTGAGGTCGGCGCCGTCGCCGGCCGCACCCTCGATCGCCTCCAACACCGTCGAAGAGAAGTCGTGAGTCAGGAAGGTCTCCCCGTTCTCGAAGGTCGGTGCGGCTCGCTCGGCCGCCCTGGATTTGCCCTGTCGGACGTCCTCGACGACGCGGTCGATGACCTCCTCTAAGAGCGCCTTCGACTCGCCGACGGCGTCCTTCCGATTGACGACGTTGACCAGGACGGTCTGCATCGCGTTGAACAGCGACGCGTGGGAGGGGTTCGACCGCTTGAGCGCGCTGGCGTTGCGCTCGAGGTCACGCTCGAACTCCTCGACGGTGGCGTGGTCCCGTTCGAGCAGCTCCGAGAGTGCCCGCGTCGCCTTGACCGCGACGACCGAGGAACTGTGCGTCTGCATGTCCCGGATCTCCGCGATCGTCTCGTCGATCATACGTGAGGGTCGGCGACTCGGGTAAAAGTCCTTCCGACGGCTTGCGAACACTCCCCGGATACGACAGACACGACCGGAGCCACCGGAGAATCGACTCCGGACGCCACCGCGTTCCGGCTGCGCTCTTCCTCACCGAGAACGCGGCCCCCGAACCCACCCGACGGTGGAGGTTCGATCAGCCATCGTACACTCGTAGGGGCCACCGCAGTCGGCCGTGGGCCCCGCCACCGGCGCCGAACTACTCCTCAGCGGGCCCCTCGGAGCCGCTGTCGTCCGCTTCAGCCACCGTGTCCGGATCCTCACCGCCGTCACCCGCCTCAGTTCGCCTGGCGTAGAGGAAGACGCCGACCGCGATCAGAAACCAGACCACGGCGCCCACCCGGATCGCGAACTCGACGCGGGCACCCCACGTGGGAAGAGTCGCCCGGATCGAGAGCAGGGCGACAAGCGGCGCGCCCACGACGATCGTGAGCACGAACGTGGTCTGCATAATCCACGCGTAGTCGATCCCCTCCGGGTCTGACGTCTCGACCGGTTGCACGTCCGATGGTTCGGCGGACGGCACAAATCGGTGCCGGTCCCGCTGGCGTCACACCCGCGAGAGGAATCCAGTGAGTTCGTGGTTGAACGCCGCCGGGGCCTCGAGCATCGTGAGGTGGGCGGCGTCGTCGATCACAGCCACCTCGCAGTCGGGCAACTCCTCGCAGAGTTCCTCGTGGAAGTGTGGGGGCGTGAGCCGGTCGTACTCGCCGACGACCGCGAGCGTCGGCACGTCGATTCCGGATAGTTGCCCCCTGAGATCGACCGTGTGGGCGGTTCGGAGGTCGCGATCGAGGACCTCCTGGCCGGTCTCACGGAGCGCCGCCCGTGAGACGTCGAGGGTCTCGGCGTCGGCGTCGTGAAAGAGGTGATCGGGGGTGTGGAGATATTCGACAGCCCCCGGAAAGTTCGTTGCAGCCAACTCCAAGAGGTCCTCCGGAACCGGGAGTCGGCGCCCGGCCCCGGCGAGCACCACCCCCGAGGCGTCGAGGTCGCGCTCTACGAGCGTCGTGAGTACGACTGCAGCACCCAGTGAGTTCCCGAGGAGGACGTCGGCGTCGACAGTCTCGGCGACCGCGACGACGTCGTCGACGTACGCAGACAGCGTCTCGTAGCCGGGCTGTGCCGAGACGCCGCCGCTCTCCCCGTGGCCGCTTAGATCGAGCGCGATGACGGTATGCTCGGTCGCCACCCTCGATTGGGGCGTCCACACGCGGTGGGACCCCCCGCTGCCGTGAACCGCGAGCACGGTGTGTCCGACGTCCCCGCGACCGAACGTCCGGTAGGCCGTGGATCGGCCGTGGTGTGAGACGCTGCCCATACACGTCGTTCGGGCAGGGCGCTCATAAACCCCAGCGCCCCCCGACGGCTCGCCGCCCACGGTGCGTCCACTATCGGCTGCCGAGTGCGCGAATCGCAATTCAACCGCGAAATCGGCAATCCAACGCTGTCTTGCGATTAGTCGGCGATACCTTTTTATAGTAGCGTAACTAACGTAGAGTTAGGAATACCAATGAATATCTCTCAAGATGCCGGTAGCGACGGACGTATTGTCCGCCGATACGAGTACGACGACAGCTGGGTTCTCGCGGCGGACATCGGAGCGGCGGCGGGCGGTGTCGACGTCGACATCGTCGGTCGGACCGCCATCGTCGTGGCCGACGACGGGGACGAGGTCGCCGAGGTGGAGTTCGAGCTCCCCGGCGACGACGCGAGTGTCGAGACCCGCAACGGCGTGGTGACGATCGAGGTGGAGCGATGAGACTCACCGTCAAACCGCTCAAGCAGAAGGATGCCGGTCGCGGGCTCGCCGCGCTCGACCGCGAGGCGATCGACGAGCTCGACTTGGAGGGCGGCGACTACATCCGGATCGACGGCAGCGGCGGCACCGCAATCGCCCGCGTGTGGCCCGGCTACCCCGAGGACACCGGGACGGGCGTGATCCGGATCGACGGCCGACTCCGCCAGCAGGCCAACGTCGGGATTGACGACACGGTCGAGGTCGAGGCCGCGGACATCAAACCCGCAAAGTCGGTGTCGATCGCGCTCCCGCAGAACCTCCGGATCAGCGGGAACATCGGCGGTCACCTCCGCGACAAGCTCGCCGGCCAGCCCGTCACCACGGGCCAGAACATCCGGGTCCCCTTCGGCTTCGGGTTCATGAGCTCGTCGAACCAGCCGATCCCGCTGAAGATCGCCGAGACCGACCCCGACGGCACCGTCGTGGTCACCGACTCCACCGAGGTGACCATCAGCCAGACGGCCGCCGAGGAGATCACCTCCGGCGGCGACGCCGGCGACGACACCCCCTCGGTCACCTACGAGGACATCGGCGGGCTCGACCGCGAACTCGAGCAGGTTCGTGAGATGATCGAACTGCCGATGCGTCACCCCGAACTGTTCCAGCGCCTCGGCATCGAGCCGCCAAAGGGAGTCCTCCTCCACGGCCCGCCGGGGACCGGAAAGACCCTGATCGCGAAGGCGGTCGCAAACGAGATCGACGCCTCCTTCCACACCATCTCCGGCCCGGAGATCATGTCGAAGTACTACGGCGAGTCCGAAGAGCAGCTCCGCGAGATCTTCGAGGAGGCCGAGGAGGCCGCCCCGGCGATCGTCTTCGTCGACGAGCTCGACTCCATCGCGCCCAAGCGCGGCGAGGCCGGCGGCGACGTGGAACGCCGCGTGGTCGCCCAACTCCTCTCGCTCATGGACGGCCTCGACGAGCGCGGCGAGGTGGTCGTGATCGGCGCGACCAACCGCGTCGACGCCATCGACCCTGCGCTTCGGCGGGGCGGCCGGTTCGACCGCGAGATCGAGATCGGCGTCCCGGACAGAGAAGGCCGAAAGGAGATCCTCCAGGTCCACACCCGGAACATGCCGCTGACCGACGGGGTCGACCTCGACGCCTACGCGGACAACACCCACGGGTTCGTGGGCGCCGACATCGCGAGTCTCGCGAAGGAGGCCGCCATGAACGCGCTCCGGCGCATCCGGCCGCAGCTCGATCTGGAGGCCGACGAGATCGACGCCGAAGTGCTTGAGTCGCTTTCGGTCAACGCGACGGACTTCAAGGAGGCCATCAAGGGGATCGAACCCTCGGCGCTCCGCGAGGTGTTCGTCGAAGTCCCCGACGTGACGTGGGGAGACGTCGGCGGGCTCGAGGGCACCAAAGAGCGCCTCCGCGAGACCATCCAGTGGCCGCTGGAGTACCCGGAGGTCTTCGAGGCGATGGACATGCAGTCCGCGAAGGGGGTCCTCATGTACGGGCCGCCGGGGACCGGCAAGACGATGCTCGCGAAAGCCGTCGCCAACGAGGCCGAGTCCAACTTCATCTCGGTGAAGGGCCCAGAACTCCTCGACAAGTACGTCGGCGAGTCCGAGAAGGGGGTCCGCGAGATATTCAAGAAGGCCCGCGAGAACGCGCCGACGGTGGTGTTCTTCGACGAGATCGACTCCATCGCGACTGAGCGCGGGAGCAATACGGGCGACTCGGGCGTCTCCGAGCGCGTGGTCTCTCAGCTACTGACCGAACTCGACGGGCTCGAAACCCTAGAAGATGTGGTGGTCATAGCGACCACCAACCGTCCGGACCTGATCGACTCCGCGCTGCTCCGGCCGGGGCGCCTGGACCGCCACGTCCACGTCCCCGTCCCCGAAGAGGAGAGCCGTCGGGCGATCTTCGGGGTCCACACCCAGCACAAGCCGCTGGCCGACGGCGTCGACCTCGACGACCTCGCAGCGAGAACCGAGGGTTACGTCGGCGCGGATATCGAGGCGGTCTGCCGTGAGGCGTCGATGGCCGCCAGCCGGGAGTTCATCAACAGCGTCTCCCGCGAGGAGGTCACCGAGTCGGTCGGGAACGTGCGCGTGACGATGGCCCACTTCGAGCAGGCGCTCGAGGAGGTCAGCCCCAGCGTCACCGACAGGACCCGAGAGCAGTACGAAAAGATCGAGGAGCGCTTCGACACTAGCGAGGTCGACCGCGACCCCGAGGCCGGCGTGAACCGGACGTTCCAGTAGGGCGCCCCTCCGTACAGCCACGGGGCGGTGAAGCCTCTTTACCACGGCCTCCGTCCTGCAGCTATGTCTACGACCGTCGCGCCGCCCGAGCCGACAGGGACGTGCGCGTACTGCGGGTCGCGCATCTTCGACCACGACCCGATCTGCGTCCGCGACTGCGACGACTGCGGGTTGCCCGCCTACTTCTGCAACTACGCCTGCCGTCGGTGTACCTCGACGAGAACGGCTTGGCCGCGGGCGACGCCTGCGAGTGGACGCCAGAGGCAGACGGCTGCCGCTGAAGCGTCCCCCCTGACGATCGGCTCCGGACTGACAGCGGGCGCCGCCCGCCGTGCCGTCAGGCGTCGTCCGCCGCGCTGGCGTTCTCGTCCGGAACTGGCTTCGGCGGAAAATAGAGGCGGACGGCGTTGCCGCGTGGCGTCCGGCGTTCGACCCCGATCTCCCCGCCGAGGGACTCGACGCACCACCGCATCACGAACAGGCCGACGCCGGATCCGTGGAGAGTACTCGTCCGGGTCTCGGGGCGGAACAGCACGTCGAGTTCGGCATCGTCGATCGGTGGGTTTTCGTCCAGAACGCTGATCTCCGCACGCCCGGTATTCGGCGACCGGCCGATCCGGACCTCGACTGTCGACGCCGACGCGTCGCTGTGGACGACCGCGTTCTCGATTGCGTGCCGTAGCGCGTGCGAGAAGGCGCCGTCGACGGCGATTCCGACGGCCTGGCGTTCGGTGACCGTGACCTCCGCGTCGGGAGACTCCTCGCGGCACTCGGCGGCGACCGCCTCGACTGCCCGGGCGGCGTCTCGGATCTGTCGGTCGCTCGCCTCGGTGGTGACCGCTTCCTGGATCTGCCTGACCGACGTGGCGGCGCTGCCGAGGTCGGAAGCGGCGTCGGTGATCGTCTCCGCTGCGGTCCGCATCCGGTCGGGGTCGTGGCTGTCGACGATCTCTTCGGCGTACCCGGCGATGATCGCCGACTTGTTCCGGAGGTCGTGCCGGAGGATCCGCCAGAACAGTTCCTCGCGATGCTTCGCATCGTAGTGGTCGGTGACGTCCCGGATTTCCGCTCGGACCCACATCTCGTTTTCGACCCGCCGCGACAGCCGGATCCGGACCCACACAAGCGCTCCGTCACCGCGCTTCACCCGCCAGGTGAACTCCTGAGGGTCGCCAGCCGACGCCGCACGGAGCCGCTCTCGAAAGTCCGACGCCGAGAAGGAGTAGGTGTTTGCGGTGTAGCGGTCGATGTCGACCGAGCGGAGCGCCGAGCGCCCGTAGCCGAGTATCGCGAGCGCGCGGTCGTTGGCGTCCACGATCGAGCCGTCGGTCGGGTCGTACAGCGCGATTCCGACATGTAGCGTTTCGCACGCCGAGGACAGCGTCGGGCCGCGTGACAAATCCATACGCGTGGCTCTCGAAACCGCGATCAATTAGTGCTCGCTATGAGGGCTATATACCCATCCGGAGCGGGACGGTCGACCCAGCCGCCAGCGACGAGATCCGGTGTGAGGGCCTGCGATCGCACCGGGCGGCCCGCCCTCGCCCATCGACTACGCCGACGTGACGTCGAGGTCGTCGAGGTCGTCGAGGATCTTCTCGGCGTGAGAGTCGGGCGACACACCCTCGTAGGCGAGAGCGACCGTGCCGTCCGAATCGATCACGTACGTGTTGCGGAACACGCCGTCGAACGTGTTGCCGAACATCTGCTTTTCGCCGTAGGAGTCGTAGGTGCTCGCGACTGATCCGTCCTCGTCGGACAGCAGCCGGAAGGGGAGGTCGTACTCCGTCGCGAACGATTCGATGTCGTCCACCGGGTCGTCGCTGATCCCGAGAACCGCGACACCGCGGTCTTCGAACTCCCCGTACGCGTCGCGGAAGCCGCACGCCTCGGCCGTACACCCGGGGGTGTCCGCCCGCGGATAGAAGTAGACGACGACGTAGTCGCCGCGGTACGACGACAGCGAGACGGATCGTCCGCGGTGGTCGGACAGCTCGAAGTCGGGCGCGGTATCGCCAGGGGAAAGCATCGATTGCACTTTTGCCGTCGGCGGTTTGATTGTACCGTTCGGCGTCGCCCCGACCCGGAACCGTGGAGAGTAGGGCCGAAACGCTCCACGACACCGTGGGGGGACCGACGCCCGTTCGACAGTATGAATATCCTCCTCCGAAACCAGACACACGTGATCGAACGAATCGAAAACGAGGTCGAGATGCTGGAGCGACACCTGCGAGTGCTCCGGTTGGTGATCCGAAACGAGCCGATCGGGATCGTCCAGCTCGCCGAGGAGCTCTCGATTCCGGATCACAAGGTCCGGTACTCGCTGCGGGTACTCGAGGAGGAGGGGCTAATCGAGCCGACCGATCGGGGTGCGACGACGACCGAGGACCTCCGGGGGTACGTCGACCGGGCGAACGGCACCATCGACGACCTCCGGGACCGGGTCACGGAGCTGGCGGTCGCCCGCGACGGTGCGGGCGACGCGACGGCCGCCGACGCCCACGCCTCCGAGCCGTAGCCCGCCGGACCGCCGGAGTCTCGAAGCGCCGCTACGGGCCGTACTCCGCGTCCGGGTCGACGACCAGCTCAAGCCGAAGGTCGGCGCCGGCCGCGAGCGCGTCGACCAGCCCCCGATCCAGGTCGGCGGCCGCCGCGTCGGCCTCAACGAGCACCGTCCGGTCGTCTACGTACTCGCTGGTCCGGCCCACGTGGCTCCGATCGTTCTCGAAGGAGAGCTCCGGGTGGCCGCGCCCCGCGATCGTGTCGGTGACGGTGGCCCCGTTCTCGGTGGTCGCGGTGAGCGTCGCTCGGATCGTCGCCGCCGCGTCCCGACAGGCGTCGACGAACGCGTCGTCGAAGTCGGCCGGCACCCGGTCGGCGTCGACGGCGAGGATGCAGTCGCCCGCAGGGGTGAGCCAGTCGTCGCTCGTCACCTCGAAAGTACTCGTGTGGGCGGCAGAGACGTGTTCGTGACCGCGTGCGTGGACGACTTCCCGCATACCCCTGCGTGTGCGTCGGCACGGTAAATCCCACACGGTTCCGGTCGGCCCACTGAACCCGCCGGCAGATGTGTGCGACGCGGTACCATTCATCATTTATATACGCCCCCGAATCACTGAGAACGACTCACACTCCGTCTTGCGCGGCGTGTGAGGGGTGTACACCCGATCGAACTTCCGGCAGTTTTATATGCTGTAGTCACCAAATCCGAGCTACCAGAACGCCTCCGGCGTTCCGGCGGCACAGCACGCAGAATGATCGGGAACTCTTATCCACGGTTGGCAGTACTGGGCAAGCGGCCGCCACGGTCCGGAGCGGTGATGGTATCGAGGATTGATCACGTATGGTAACGCAACAGGACGTTCTTCAGAAACACGACGTACAGGCACTAAACGAATCGAGCAACATCGAGCTCACCGACGACAAGCTCGAAAACGACTCCAAAGGCCAGCTCATCAAGATCGCGGGCCAACTCCGGGATCGACGAAACGATCTGAATCAGATGGCCTCCGAGCGGGCGTCGGCCCGCGACGACCTCAACGCGAAGACCCGCGAGAAGGTCGACGAAGCCCAAGAGCACCGCGAGAACCGCGACGAGCTCAACGAGCAGGTTCAAGAACACAAGGAGAATCGCAACGAGCTCAACGCGAAGGCCAACGAGCTGTTCGACAAAGTCGAGCAGATGAAAGAGGACTTAGAGCTCGACGACGGCAAGAACATCGAGGAGCTCGAAGACGAGATCGAGCAGCTTGAGTTCCGCCAGCAGACCGAGGTTCTCTCCACCGAGGACGAGCGGGAGCTCATCGAGAAGATCGAGAACAAGCGCGACGAGCTCCGCGACAAAAAGGAGAAAGTCGAGGACAGTGGCGAACTCGAGGAGCTGATTGAGGAGGCCGAAGAGGTCCGCTCGGAGGCCTCAAAGCACCACCAGAAGGTCACCGAGCTCGCCGACGAGGCCCAAGAACACCACAACCAGATGATCGAGGCCTACCGCGAGGCCGACGACATCCGCGACGAGGCCGACGAGATGCACGAGCTGTTCGTCGAGGCCCAGGAGGCTGCCGACCGCCACCACGAGGACTTCGTCCGCGTGCAAAAGCGGCTCCGCGAACTCGACAAGCAAGAAGAAGAAGAGCGGAAGGACGAGCGCGAGGAGGAGCGCGAGGCCGCAAAAGAGGAAGCAGAAGAGATCTACCAGAAGTTCAAGGAAGGCGAGACGCTCGACACCGAGGACCTGATGAAGCTCCAGAAGACGGGGCTGCTGTAGTCGGGCTTCGGGCACGGGGACCCGGATCTTTCGTCGACGCGCCGGCGTACACCGCCGTCGACCACGTAAGTAAACGTACGTCCACCGAGAGTTCTTTATTGAAGTGAGCCGTGGCCACGACCGTGACAACCCTGGTCCTCTGTGTCGACCGCTCCGACGACATCGGGCGGACCGCGGGGCTCGAAAGTCCCATCGTGGGGTGGGAGGCCGTCCAGTCGCTGGTCACGGAGGTCGGCCTCGACGACCCGGAAGACTCCCGCGTCAACTGTCTGCTGGAGGCGCTCCGTGTCGCCCGCGATCTCCGGGATGACCGCGAGGACTCGGTACTTGCGGTGATCTCCGGCGGCGGCGACTCCCTGGTCGGCGCCGACCGGTCGCTGTCGGCGCAGGTCGACGACCTCGTTGCGGAGTACGATCCCGACTCCGCGATCGTCGTCATCGACTCCGCGAACGACGAGCGGGTGGTCCCGGTGATCGAGAGCCGGGTTCGTGTTGACTCCGTCGACCGGGTGGTCGTCCGCCAGGCTCACGACATCGAGTCGACCTACTATCTCCTGAAGCAGTTCCTGGCCGACGAGGAGCTCAGGAGTACAGTGCTGGTCCCGTTGGGCGCGACGCTACTCCTGTTGCCGATCCTGCTCACACAGTTTTCGACCGCGGTGGCGTTGGCCGGGCTCGCATCGGTTTTGGGCGCTGCGCTGCTGTACAAGGGGTTGGCGGTCGATAAGTTCCTCTCAGAGGTCCCCGAACGGGTCCGGTCGGCACTGTACTCCGGACGCGTGTCGGTGGTGACCTACGCAGTCAGTTTCGGGCTGGCGCTTGTCGGCGCCTTTTTGGGCGCGCTGGCGGTCTCCACACGAGCGGGCCAGGAATCGGCGATCGTCAGCGTGATGCAGTTCGTCTACAGCGCCGTGCCGTGGCTGGCGTTGGCGGCTCTGACCGCGAGCGCCGGCCGGCTACTCGACGAACTCATCGGGAGCGACGGCGTGAGTACCCCGTATTTGAACCTCCCGTTCGGCGTGGTCGCGCTCGGGCTCGTGGTTCGTGGCTTCGCTGGATGGTTCCTCCAGCGGGAGTCGCTGCTCTCTGACCCGCTGATCCTGGGCTATGCGGTGACGTCCCAGCAGCGGCTCGCAGCCTTCATAATCGCCGGGATCGTCGTCAGCTTAGTCGGGGTCAGAATCGCCGCGAGCGTGAGCGGCGAGGCCCTCGAAGACGCGGTGCAGAAGCAGTAGCGCGACGGTCGGCCTCGAAGCTACGGCGTTCCGGCGCGGTACTCGCCGTGTTTGGCGCCGATCACGGCACAGACCGCCCCGAAGACGAGCATCGAGGGGGTTACCATCATCAGCACAGTACTCGTGGCCATCACGCCCGATCCGGCGAGGGCGGCCGTGCCGACGGCAACCAACGCGATCAGGACGCCGGCGGTCACTGGCAGCGTGAATTCCATACGAGACCTCGTACGAGCCGGGAGGACAAATCGGTTGTTGCTGCGGGCGGCGGTGCGGCCGACTGCCCGGCCTCCGGACACCGCGCACCACCTGCGGCCGTCACGGCGTCGTCGCCGACGACTCCGACAGCCGGCCGCCGCATCACGTTACCCCTCGAATCGGGCACGCTCTCGGGAGACCACGTCGAGTCCGTCGCCGTAGCGGTCTACGAGCGCGGCGTACGCCGACCCGAGCGCCCGGAGACAGGTCCGCTCGGAGGCGTAGCCGAGGTCCGCGGCAACCTCGTCGGCGGGGTGGCCCTGGAGTACCTTCCGCACCAGCAGTCGCTCCTCCCGCGGCGTCAACGCGTCCTCGGTCGGCGTGCTGTCGCCGTCGCCCCCGGCGTCGCGGGCGGGCGTTCCCGTCAGCGCCGCAAGCGCGAGCCGACGGAACGGCCCCGGAGCAGTGGCGTACTGCCCCGGACCGGCGGCCACGCCGACGACGATTCGCCACTCACGCTCCGTGAGGTCGGGCGGCTCCCCCGGGTCACACGCCGCCAGCACCCCGCGGACCACGTCGGGGTCGGCGTCGCGGAGCTGATCCGAGAGCAGGTCAGGGATCCGGCCGCGGAACCACCGGGCGTGACGCCGTGCGAGCGCCGCACCCGCCGGCGATAGGGGGTCCAGCATCAGCGCGGAGTACTCCCCGCTCGCGTCGTTTCTGGTGGTCGAGAGGTGGACCGTCCGGTAGCCGCTCGCCGCCCAAAAGTCCAGCAGCTCCGGCGTCGCACCGTACCCGACCCCGAGGTAGTCGGCATCGCCGTCGAACTCCCCGCGGATCCTGGCGAGCAGTTCCGAGCCCAGCCCCCGCGATCGCGCGGCGTGGTGGGTGGCGATCCGGACCACCCGGTATCCTACCGAGACGCCGGCGGCCTCGTCGCGGAGCTGGCTGGCGAACACGTCGGGGAGCATGTTCCCGCGGACGCGCTCGCCCTCGTACATCGCCGCCCGGGTGTCGGCGTCGAGCCCGCCCTCCCGGGCGAGCAACGCGACGCTCACGACGTGGCCGTCGTGCTCCAGCGTCCGGACCCGGAGGTTGGGCGCGTCGAGCAGTCGCGCCAGATCGTTCGGCTCGGTCCGGTAGTGTGCGAGCACCAGCAGGCCGAACGCCTCCCGCAACCGGTGTTCGTCGTCTGCGAGTTCGGCCGCCGAGGGCGCACAGTAGGTCACCGACGACGGCGACGCGTCGGCGACGAGCGGATCGACCGCCGGTCGGGCGTCCAGCAGCAGCGCGCGGAACGCCCACGCCTCCACCGGGTCGTCCGGGGCGTACCGGATCGGCTCGGACAGCGAGACGTCGGTCACGTCGTGGTCGGCGTCGGCCAGCCGCTCCCTGAACCGAACCGAGAACCCCTGTCCCGCGCCCTCGTAGCCGTGTACCGTAGTGAAAAAGCCGACCGCGTCGGCTGCCAGGAGCGCCGACAGCCGACGAACCGGAAGCGCGGCGGCCTCGTCGACCACCACGACGTCCGGGTCACCGGGCAGGCTTGCGGCCGCGCCCGGATCGCGGAATCGGACGCGACCGCCGGCGTCGGTCACGACCGTCCCACCGTCCCGACGATCGAGTCGTCCCAGCCCCGACAGCAGCTCTTCGGCCCGGTCGAACACCTCGGCCGCGCTCCGGCGTTCCGGCGCGGTGACCAGAACGTCGCGACCCGCGGCCGCGAGCGACCCTGCGGCCAACCCCGCGGCGCTCGACTTTCCCCGCCCGCGGTCGGCCTCGACGACGACCGCGGCCGGGGTGGACGCGCCCGCTGCACCCAGTGCCTCGAGCGCGTGAAGCGCCCGTGATTGGTCCGCGGTCAGACATGCGTCGTACGCCGCGACCGGGAACCGGCGCACCGCCGCGGCCGGCGTCGTCGGCGACGACCGGACCGGGGGTGACTCCGCGGCCTTGCCCCGACGCTCGACCGCTCCCGTGTCGACGTCGACGACGGCGACGCCGGGGTGGCTCCGGAGGGTTGCGACCAGGCGCTCCCGGAACCGGCCGCCGACGTCGTCGACGCCGAACGGCGGCACGGCGAGTGACTCCTCGAAGGTGCCGACGTGGTCGGGCCACGCCGCAAGTGGTGGCGTCAGAAGCACCAACAGCCCCCCACCGTCGACCACGCCCACCAGCCGGCCGAGCACGTTCGGCGAGAACGCCTCGTGGGCGTCGCAGACGACGACCTCCCGAGTCGCCCCGAGCAGTCGGTCGGCGTGCGCCGGTGCGACTCGCTCGAACCGGAACCCCTCGCGGGTCGTGACGAGCGCGACGTCGTCTGCGGGGACGCCCGCGCCCTCGACGGCGTCGAACGCGGCGTCGATCCCGGCGTCTCGGCTCCCGGCGAGGACGAGGACCCGTCGGTGGTCGGCCCGCTCGGCCGCCGTCCGGAGAGCCGCGGCCAGCCCGGCGACGTTCATACCGCCTCCGTCGGCCGCCCGGGGTAAGGCGGTTGCGCTCGGGCCGGGGCGGTCGGCTCCGGTACGGACGCGACACGTCGGCTCCAGCCCCCGTGTGTCGGCGTCGCACGCCAGACCGCCATTGAAAGCGCTTTTATGGCATCCCGAGCAACTCTTGTCTACAGCCTGCCCGGGGTTGATGATGCTCCCCGCCGACAGGGACGCGCTGCGGTTCCGGCGGGGCAGTCGAGCCCGCGAGCAGGAGAGGTGAACACCAATGTCAGTATATGTAGAATTCGACGTTCCGGCCGACCTCGCCGAAGACGCCCTCGAGGCGTTCGAGGTCGCCCGAGACACAGGCACAGTAAAGAAAGGAACCAACGAGACGACCAAAGCCGTCGAGCGCGGCACCGCGGAACTCGTCTTGATCGCGGAGGACGTCTCCCCCGAAGAGATCGTGATGCACCTACCCGAACTCGCAGACGAGAAGGGCATCCCGTACGTCTTCATCGAGACCCAAGACGAGGTCGGCCGCGCCGCGGGCCTCGAGGTCGGCTCGGCCGCCGCCGCCATCGTCGAGGCGGGCGACGCCGAAGACGACGTCGAGGGCATCGCCGACAAGGTCGAGGAACTCCGGTAAGCCACGATGAGCGCAGAAGAGACCGCCAGCGACTCCACGTCCGCCGAGGTCATCGAGGTCGTTGGCAAGACGGGGATGCACGGCGAAGCGATGCAGGTCAAATGTCGCATCCGCGAGGGCTCGGACCAGGGCCGGATCATCACCCGGAACGTTCTGGGGCCGGTCCGGCAGGGCGACATCCTCCAGCTGCGGGAGACACAGCGCGACGCCGACTCCATCGGAGGCAGATAGTATGGTCGAAACACGAACCTGTGATTTCACCGGCGAGGAGATCGAACCCGGCACGGGGACGATGCTCGTGAAGAACGACGGAACGATCCTCCATTTCAAGCACTCGAAGGCCGAGAAGAACTACCGGCTGGGGCGTGAGCCTCGCGACCTGGAGTGGACGCAGTCCGGCGGCGCCGACGGGGATAGCGAATGAGTTCCGATAGACGTTCCGGGCTCGCCCCGGCTGCGACTATCGACCGCACGCTCACCGGGTGGTTCGCGTGAGCCACCACGACGAACGCACCTTCGTGATGGTCAAGCCCGACGGCGTCCAGCGCGGCCTCATCGGGGAGATCGTCTCCCGCTTCGAGGACCGCGGTCTGAAGCTCGTCGGCGGGAAGTTCATACAGATCGACGACGACCTCGCCCACGACCACTACGGCGAGCACGCCGAGAAGCCGTTCTTCGACGACCTTGTCGAGTTCATCACCTCGGGACCCGTCTTCGCGATGGTCTGGGAGGGCGCCGACGCGACCCGGCAGGTCCGTTCGATGGTCGGCGAGACCGACCCCGCGGAGTCGGCCCCCGGCACGATCCGCGGCGACTTCGGGCTGGATCTCGGCCGCAACGTCATCCACGCCTCCGACCACGAGGACGAGGGCGCCAACGAGCGCGAGATCGACCTCTTCTTCGACGACGACGAGCTGCTCGACTACGACCGGATCGACGCACCCTGGCTCTACGAAGACGAAGAGCACTAACCACCGCGTTTCCGCGGTTTTTGCCGTTCGAGGCTCGGAGTGAGACCGATCAGTCGTCGTTGTCAGCGTCCCGCGCCTGCTGCTCCAGCCGCTCCGCGCGGGCGAGGTCACGGTACGACTCGGCCCGTTCGAGCACCGCTTTGCCCTGCTCGTATGCGTCCTGGAGCGGGTCGACCACCGGTCCGAGATCGAATCCCGTCGGCACGAGGAGCACGTCGAACGTTCGATCGTCGCCCGGTCGCGAGACGAGCGTCGAGCCGCGCGTACAGTCCGAGATCCCCCGCTCTGCAGCCCACGAGTCGAACGCGTCCGCGACGTCGACGGCGGTGATCGCGTCCGACCGGATCTGCTCCTCGGGAGCGCTGACGACCAGCGAAACCGACCCGACCGTCGACAGATCTAGGGGAACGAACGTCGCGTGGGCAGCCGCTTCGATCGCGACGGTTGGATCCAGACCGACCGGCTGGTCGCGGGCGATGCCGAACGTCCCGTGGGTCGACGGAAGAGTCTCGGACCGTCTGCTCGCGGCGACGAACTGATCCACCGCGGCGACGATGGGGTCGTGGGGCAGTCCGTTCGACCTGGTTCCCGGGGAACCCTCCACCAAATCCGGTGGGTACTGCTCCTGTAGGGTCGGCCTCGACACGAGAAACGTCGTCCGCGGCGATCGTCGGTCGTCGGATCCCAGCAGTCCGAAGAGCGTGTAGCACGCGTCGAAACGGGCCTGTACCGCGTCGGTCTCGGACGGCAGCGTCGCGACGACGAACTGTTGTGGCCGACGCCCGCTGGCGGGGGCGTCCGGAGACTGTCCGTTCCCGGTCGCGCCGATCCGGTCCACGAGCGTCGGCACAACCCAACCCGCCCTATGCCCGAGTACGGTGAGGTACGCGATCGCGTCGGCACCGTCGAGCACGCTCCGTAGCGACTCGACGACCCGCCCGGCGTCCGCGCGAAACTGTCGCTCCTCCGGAACGACGCCGGAGAGATCGAACTGGAGGCCGAACGGGAGG
>Ga0102936_1000226_pt1 | contig 21888 bp, 17 predicted proteins | sample SalPon2_A_H2O_MG_FD_78502 | JGI IMG/M metagenome (GOLD analysis project Ga0102936, IMG submission 78502) | Salt pond water microbial communities from South San Francisco under conditions of wetland restoration - Salt Pond MetaG R2_A_H2O_MG | ecosystem: Environmental > Aquatic > Non-marine Saline...
CTCGGTGTAGAAATCCGCGTACGGGGTGTCGATCGCCTCGATCCGCGCCAACGTCTCGGCGTCGAACTCGGTGTCTCTGACCGTGAGCCCCCAATCGAAGAGCGTGACGTCGAGTTCGTTCAGCACCATCTTCGCCGCGTCCGGATCGACCCAGAAGTTGTACTCCGCCGCTGGGGTGACGTTGCCGAGGCAGTTGACGTTCCCGCCCATAACCCACACCGCATCCAGCAGGTCGTTCAGCGCGGGCTCTTTCCGGAGCGCGAGTGCGACGTTCGTCAGCGGCGCGATACAGACCAGGGTGATCTCGCCGGGGTGCTCCCGGGCGGCGTCGACGATGAAGTCCACGGCGTGGCGGTCGCCGGACGCGATCCCGGTGTCCGGGAACAGCGACCCGCCGAGTCCGCCCTCGCCGTGAACGTAGTCGGCGTACTCGTGGTCCTTCAGCAAGGGCTCGCGCGCACCCTCGTAGACGGTGACGTGGTCGGCCACCCCCGCCAGGTCGAGGGTGTACTTCGCGTTCTCGACCTCGTGGTCGAACTCCACGTTGCCCGCGCAGATGGTGACTCCCGCGAGTTCGATCCGGTCTGACGTCGCCGCGAGCAACAGCGCCTGTGAGTCGTCGCCCGCCGTGTCGGTATCAATAATGACGCTTCGAGTCCCGCTGTCGGTCTGCTCCGATCCGGCCATACCCCACACTGGTCGAACCCCGCGCAAATAGCTACCGAACGACGACCCGCAGGAGCACGGTCAGTCCACGACGTGGGCGTCGACCGCCGACCGCTCCGGCAGCGCGGGGACGGCCCCGGACGCGGTGCAGGCGAGACCGCCGCAGACGCACCCGAAGCGGACGGCCTCTGCGATCGATCGTCCCTCGGCCCGCGCGACCGCGACGCCCGCGTTGAACGCGTCGCCGCCGCCGGTCGTGTCGACGACGTCCACGTCGATCGCGCCGACGTGTTCCCGGGTGCCGCCGTCGTCGACGAGCGCGCCGTCGGCGCCGAGCGTGAGCACCGTCCGCGGGACCCCGAACTCCGACAGCGCGTCCAGCAGAGTGGACGCCGCCACGTCGGCCGTCGGATCGTGGCCCGCAAGCACGCACGCCTCCGCCCGGTTGGGCGTCACCACGTCGACGGCCGTCAACAGCGACTCCGGCAGATCGCGGGCGGGCGCCGGGTTGAGAACCACTTCGGTCCCGGCGTCGGCCGCGATCCGTGCAGCTTCCACGACGGGTTCGAGATCGGTTTCCAACTGACACAACAGGACGTCGGCCGACTGTATCACCTTCTCTGCCGCCCGGACGTCCGCCCCCGAGAGGTGACCGTTTGCGCCCTGTGCGACCGAGATGACGTTCTCCCCGCTGTCGCCGACGATGATGAATGCGACTCCGGTGTGGGCCTCGTCGGTGCGCCGGACCCCGTCCATAGAGACCCCTTCGTCGTTCCACAGTTCGACGGCGGCGTCGCCGAACCGATCCGTGCCGATGCAGCCGACGAACGACGTCGTCGCACCGAGGCGGGCGGCGCCCACGGCCTGGTTCGACCCTTTACCGCCCGTGCGCTCGGTAAACGCCCCGCCGAGGACCGTCTCGCCCGGGGTCGGTAGCGACGCCACCGACATCGAGAGGTCGTGGTTGTACGACCCCACGACCGCGACCCGGGGGCCGGCGTCGCGGTCAGTCGTCATCCGTTCTCGTGGTCGCGGACTCGACGCCGGCCGGGACGCCGAACCGACCCACGTTCCTCGCGTTCTGGTGGCTACGCCCTCCGGGAGTGTCTGTCGCCATCGTCACAACGCTCGCCGGCCGGCGTAAAAAAACGACCGAGTCCGGAGCGATCCACACGGCCCTGCGACTCCCGACGGGTACAGTGTACGGAAGGCGTCACGTCGCTCGCGAGAAATGACTCAATAACTATGTGATCCGAATTATTATTGAGCACAAGATTTATTTGGGGCGTCGCAGAGCTTCTGCGGCCGCTCAGTACGCTCCCGTAACAAACGTATTTTTCGCACATATATAGATTTCGTCTGGTATATGTGCCGGCCCGACGCGACGTACCGACAGGTCGTTGCGCGCGATCGGTCGGAGTCAAGGGCGCAAACCGCGGTCGCCTCGCACGTCGGACACTGTGCGACCGGTCCCGCTGTGGCGCCGGTCGGTACGACACCTCGGATCTCCGCGCCGCACTCCGGGCAGCCGAGTGTCCGGGTTTCGAGGTGCAGACAGCCCCGGTGGGCGGGACGGTGATTCGACACGGGCGCGGATCTCCGCGGAACGGACTGATATCTCGGTCGGCACCGCCGGCGGGTGGGCAGCGATTAAGTAGCGACCACGTGAGAACCGCGTATGGAGATTGACGACCTCATCGGGAGCCAGTGCCGTCGCGACTGGGAGCGAACGGAGGCCACAGCCGTACCGGCTGTCCGGGTGGCCGCGATCGGACTGGGGTGGTTTACCCGCGGCCGGGCGCTGCCTGCGCTCGCCGACAGCGCCCGGTGTGAGCCCACGGTGTTGGTGAGCGGCTCGACGACGAAGGCCGATCGGATCGCCAGCGAGTTCGACGCCGTGGAACGGACGCTGACCTACGAAGAGTACGCCGAGGGCGTCGGGACCGACGCCTACGACGCGGTGTACGTCTGTACGCCCAACGCCTACCATCTGGATCACGCAACGGTCGCCGCCGAACACGGCAAGCACGTGCTGTGTGAGAAACCGATCGAGCGCGACAGCGACCGGGCCGCAGACCTCGTGACGGTCTGCGACGATGCGGGCGTCGAGTTGATGGTCGCCTACCGGATGCACACCGAGCCGACGGTCCGGCGGGCGAAAGAGGTGATCAAGGCGGGATACGTCGGCGAACCGGTGACCGTCCGCGGGGATATGTCACAGCGCTTGCTCGAGCGTGTCAACCCGGACCCCGACCAGTGGCGGCTGGACGCGGAGTTGGCCGGCGGCGGCGCGTTGTTCGACATCGGCCTCTACCCGCTCAACACCGCGCGTTTCCTGCTCGACGCCGACCCGGTCGCGGTCACGGGCACGACCGGGAGCACCCACGACGCGTTCGACGCGGTCGAGGAGACGGTATCGTGCTCGCTGCGGTTCCCCGGCGGCATCACCGCCACGTGTTTCGCCAGCCACAACGCCCGGCAGGCCAGCAGCATCACCGTCACCGGGACTGAGGGACAGGTGCGGATCGAACCGGCGTTCTTCCAGGATCAGGACCGCCGAGTCGAACTGTCCCGGGGGGACAGCCACGCGGAGATCCAGGTCGACCGCGTCGACCAGATACGCGAGGAGTTCGACTACTTCGCGGACCGGCTTCGGAGCGACGCCGACATCTACCCCGACGGCCGCCACGGCGTCGTCGACGTCGAGATCATGGAGGCCGTTTACGAGGCCGCCGACCGCGACACGTGGGTCGAGGTGTAGCCTCCCGCGGTCCGGTCGGCCCTGCCTACGCGTCGGTGAAGCCGTCGTGGAAGCCGACGAGTTTCTGTCGGGAGAAGTGCTCGGCGGCGTATTTGATTCCCTCCTTCCCCACGCCGCTGTCTTTGAACCCGCCGTAGGGCATGTGATCCGCGCGGAACCCACTCACTGTGTTGACGTTGACGCCGCCGGCGTCGATGTCGTCGGCCGCCCGGCGCGCCCGGTCGATGTCCTGGGTGAAGATGCCGGCCTCCAGCCCGTAGTTCGTGTTGTTCGCCTCCGCGATGGCCTCGTCGAAGTCGCTCACGCTGATGATCGGAACCAGCGGCCCGAACGTCTCCTCTTCGGCGGCGGGCATCTCCGGCGTCACGCCCGAGAGGACCGTCGGCTCGAACACTCGCTCGCCGAGGTCGCCGCCGTAGTTGCCGCCGGTCTCGACTGTCGCACCCGCCTCGACCGTCGCCTCGTAGAGGTCGACCACCGTCTCGAACTGCTCGTCGTCGACCATGGCCGAGACGCCCGTCGACTCCTCGAAGGGGTCGCCGACCGACAGCGACTCCACGGCGTCGACGGCGGCCTCGATGAACTCCGCTTCGATCGTCTCGGGGACGATGACCCGCTCGACGCTGTTGCAGACCTGCCCGGCGTTGGAGCAGGCGCCGCCGACGACTTCCTCTGCGGCCTTCTCGATGTCGGTGTCGTCCCACACGATTGTGGGGTCGTTGCCGCCCAGTTCCAGTGTGACCTCCTTCATCCCGCTGTTGTTTGCGAGGTACTTCCCGACGGGAGTGCTCCCGGTGAAGGAGATGGCCTCGACCGCGTCGTGCTCCAAGATGGCGTCGCCGACGGTCGAGCCGCTGCCGGTGACAAGATTCACCAGCCCGTCGGGGGCGCCGACCGCCTCGGCGGCTTCCTGGAGGTACTCGAAGAGCAGCACCGAGACCAGGGGCGTGTTCGTGGCGGGCTTGCCGACGACTGCGTTGCCCGCCGCCAGCGCGGGACCGACCTTGTGGGCCATCAGGATGATCGGGAAGTTGAACGGCGTGATCGCCGCGACGACGCCCAACGGCTCCCGCTGGGTGAAGCAGTGGTCCCGGGTGAACCCCTTCTGGGCGTCCATCGGGACGTACTCGCCGAACATCCGCTTGGCCTGTTCGGCCGACAGCTGGAGGGTTTGGACCGCGCGGTCGACCTCGCCGCGGGCCTCGGTGATCGGCTTACCCTGCTCGCTGGTCAGTACGTTCGCCACGTGATCGGCGTCGGCAGCCAGCATCTCGGCGGTCGTATCCAGGAGTTCGTACCGCTCGTAGGCCGACAGCGTCGACGCCTCCTGTGCGCGCTCGGCGGCGTCGATCGCGGCCGTGACCTGATCTGCGGTCGCGAGCGGAACCGAGCCCACGCGGCTTCCGTCGTAGGGGTGGATCACGTCGGTCCGGCCGTCGCCCTTGACCCACTCGCCGTCGATCAACATTCGCTTGTCGAGACGCGTTGCTGCTTCTTGGCTCATACTCGCGTGATCGGTCCACGCGGGTATTAACTTTGGCCCCTGAACCGCGCTGCGTCCCGAAGGTATAAAACTACGGTCGACGAGGTGTACGGTATGGATATCTCGGGTACGATCGTCCCGATGGCTACGCCTATCGCCGGCGACGGTGTGGACGAGGCGGCGCTCGCGGAGTTCACCCGGTCGCTGGTCGATGGGGGGGTACACGGGTTGTTCCCGGGGAGTTCGATCGGTGAGTTTCCCAGCCTCACCGCGGACCAACACCGGACGCTCGTCGAGACGGTCGTCGAGGCGGCCGACGACGCCACCACTGTGATCGCGGGCTGCTGTGCCACGAGCATCGGCGACGTCCGCGCCCGGATTGCGACGGCGGCAACGGTTGGCGCCGACGCCGCGGTCGTCGTGACGCCGTACTACCTCTCGACGACGCAGGCCGGACTCCGGCAGTTCTTCGAGCGCGTCGCGGCCGACGCCCCCCTCGATCTTCTGCTCTACAACATCCCGGCGCTCACCGGCAACGAACTCACAGTCGACACCGTCTCTCACCTCGCCGACCGCGACGCCGTCGTTGGGCTGAAAGACACCTCCGGCGACCTGAGCTACCAGTACCGCGTCGTTGAGGAGACGCCCCCGGAGTTCGTGGTGTTTCAGGGGTCGACCGACATCGCCGGCGCGGCGTTGAACCTCGGCGCCGACGGCCTGATCGCCGGTCCGGCGAACGTCTTTCCCGGCGAACTCGCGGCGCTGTACGACGCCCACGCCCGCGGCGACGACGCGACGGTGAACCGGATCCTGCGGGAGGTCGTCGCCCCGCTTGTCAGCACGTACGACGACATCCCGACCGCGGCGGCGATCAAACACCTCGTCGGTCGTGACGGGCTCGACATCGGCGATCCACTGCCCCCCGTCGCACCGGTGTCGACTGCGGAGGAGCGGCGGCTGGACGCCGCCTACCGCGCGGTCGTCGACCGGACGATGCGGTAGGTCCGGTTCGACGTCGTGGACGGCGCGTGCGCTCGTCTCCGAAGTAGTCGGTACGGTGAGAGGGAACCCGCCGCCGACGAGGTCGGGACTACGCCTTCCCCACGCCGGAGGTCATCCCCTCCACGATCTTCTGCTGGAAGAAGAACATGAACAGGAGCAGCGGGATCAACGAGAGGAACACCGCCGCGGTGATGGTGCCCCACGGCGTTGAGAACTGGTTCCCGAACAGTGCGATCCCGACGGTGATGGTCCGCTTCGAGTCTTCGGTCATGAACGTGAGCGCGAACAGGAACTCGTTCCAGGCATAGATGAACACGATGATCGCGGCCGTCGCCATTGCCGGCATCGACACCGGGAGGATGATCCGGAACAGCACGCCCACCCGTGAGAGACCGTCCATCAGCCCCGCCTCCTCGAGGGAATCGGGCAGCTCCTTGAAGTACGCTTGGAAGATCCAGACGGCGAAAGGCAGCTGGAACGCCGCGTACGGCAGGATCAAGCCGAGATAGGTATTCAGTCCGAGGAACCCGCCGACCGGCGTACTCCCGAGGTCGATCGCCAGCCGGTACAGCGGGATCAGCCGTGAGATGAACGGCAGAAGCGCTGCGAACAGGATCAAAAGCAAGACCGGAAGCTTGTACCGGAAGTTCAGCCGCGAGAGGGAGTAGCCCGCCAGCGCCCCGAGCACCACGTCGAGGATCGCGGTCCCCGACGCGACGATGAAACTGTTGATGAGATACTGCCCCACCGGGCGCTGGGACAGGGCCGTCTCGTAGTTCTCAAGCGTGAGCGGATACTGCTGGACGATGCTGATGCCGTCCTCGAAGGAGACCGTGTAGGGAAGGTACTCGATCGGGAACACGAACAGCTCCCCGGAGGGTTTCAGCGAACTGATCAGGATCCAAAACACCGGGAACATCGAGATCAGGACGATCGCCAAGATGGAGCCGAAATACCCCAGTCGCTTGCCGACCTCCCAGAACGCGACGTCTTCGAGCGTGAGATCGCGGACGCTCATCTCACCGCACCTCCGGTTCGTAGAGCGTCGTCACGTAGATCAGCGCGATCACCAGCGCGATCAACGTGATCAGGGTCGCGGCCGCCGACCCGATGGCGAACCCGCCGTTGGTCGGCCCGGGATTGTTGTACGCCGCCTGCTGGGCGAACAGCACGAGAGTCGAGGTCGCCTCCCCCGGTCCGCCGCCGGTCAGTCCGAACGGCAGCCCGAACGCCTGAAACGCCGGTAGCGTCCGAAAGATGAGCGCGACCAGGAGCGTCGGCTTCAAGAGTGGCAACGTGATGTCGCGGAACTGCCGCCACCGCGAGGCGCCGTCGATCCGGGCCGCCTCGTAGAGCTGGTCCGGGATGCTCGACAGCCCCGCCAGCAGGATCAACGCCATGAACGACGTGGTCTTCCAGACGGTGATGGCCGTCATCGTGTACAGCGCGATGTCCGGCTTCGAGAGGAACGGGAACGGTTGCGTCAGGATCCCCAACCGGACGAGGATGTCGCTGATGACGCCGAAGTCCGGGTGGAGCATCCACGCCCACACCTTGGCGTTGATCACCGTCGGCAGCGCCCACGGGAACAGGATCGCCGCCTGAGCGACGTATTTGTATTTGAACTCCTTCTGGAGCAGAAGCGCCAGCACCAGCCCGAACACCAGTTCGATGGGGACGCTCACGAACGTGTAAAACATACTCACGCCGAAGGCGTTCCAAAAGCGGGTCTCACCGATCGGGAACAGGATCTGCCGGTAGTTCTCCAGGCCGACGAACTCCCGTTGCTGGCCGGGGAGTTCGATCACGTATCCCGTGTGGAGGCTGGCCCAGACCGTGTCCAGAATGGGGTAAAACGACAGCCCGAGAAGGAACAGCAGAACCGGCGTCAGCAGGACCGTCGCTAGTTCCTCCTCGGTCAATCTGAGCTCGCGATACCGTCTGAGACGGGCTCGGATCCCCTCCTCGCCCGGTCGCGCGATGGTGTCCTGTACGCTTGCTGTCGAGTCCGCCATTATCGGTGAATGTTACCGTACGTCATCATAAATGTGCGTGTTTACTGGGTGAGAGACGGGCCGCAGCGGTCCGCGATCCGAAGGCGGGACCGGGCCGATCAGGCGGTGTTGATCTCGCTGTCGATCTCGGCTTGAGCGTCGTTCAGCGCCTCCTCGGGGGACTTGCTCTGTGTGAGCGCGCGGTTGCACTCCGTGTACACCAGATTCGAAAACTGGGAGTACTGGGCGGTCGCGGGCCGAGCGCTGGTCTGCTGGAGGATCTCCGAGAAGATGTCCAGGTTCCCGGGCTTGTCGTAGTCGCTGTCTTCCCAATAGCTGTCCTCGTAGAGCTCCTGCCGGACCGGCAGCCGGCCGTGCTCTCCCGACAGGATCTCCTGGGCGTCGAGCGTCCCGGCGTACTGTGCGAACTCCTGGGCCGCGGCGTTGTTTTCGGTGAACGCGTTGATGAACAGGCTCCACCCGCCCAGACAGGAGTTGTTGGCGTCGGGGTTGCCCTCGGCTTTCGGCATCGTTGTCACGTCGAAGCTGTCGGTGACGGGGGTGTCGTCTTGGAACAGCCCGTACGCGTACGGCCAGTTGCGCATAAACATCGTCCCGCCCTGCTGGAAGGTCTGGCGGTTCCCGTCGGTCCCGCTGGAGGGGATCGAGTCGGGAGTGACCTCGTGTTCGTAGATCAGGTCGACAGCGTGTTGCAGCGCCTGAATCCCCTCCTCGGAGTTGACCACGAGGTTACCGTCGCCGTCGCGGATAGAGCCGCCGAAGCCCCACACCCAGTTGAGCCACATAATCGTCAGTCCCTCGTTGGAGCCGCCCTGCCAGATGTAGCCGTTCTCGCACCCGTCGATCTGCTCTTTGGCTTCCTGTGCGATGTTGACGACCTCCATATACGTCGCCGGGGGCTCGTCGTACCCTAGTTCCTCGAGCCAGTCGCTCCGGTAGTAGAACCCGTTGGCGTCGGTGAACATCGGCATCCCGTAGGTGCTGCCGTCAAGGGTGATCGCCTCCACCGGCGTCGACAGCATATTGTCCATATTCCCATCGGGGTCGGAGACCTCCGCGGCCCACCCGGCGCCGACGAACTCCGCCGGCCAGACGACGTCCATCATCCCGACGTCGAAGCTGCCGGACTGGGCGGCGAACTGGTTGACGTAATACTCCCGGGTCGAACTCGATTCTGCGGGCGTTCCCTGGGTGTTCAGCGTCGCATCGCTCTCGGCGTTGAACACCTCGGCGAAGTCCTGAGCCGACGGTTCGAACGACGAAATGTGGACGAAATTGACCTCGCCGGAGGCGCCGCCGCCACCGTCCCCCCCGGAGTCGGTCTCGGTGTCGCCGCCACCGTTCCCACCGGAATCGGTCTCGGTGTCGTCGCCCCCACCGCCGCCGTCACCGCCACCGGAACAGCCCGCCAGTGCGGTGCCACCGGCGACTGCGATTCCCTGCAGGACACGACGCCGTCTGATCGGCTTGTCATCCGCTGCCATAGTAGTTACATACAGTTATCCATCATTTATAATTTGGCATTTTGATCGTGATCAACGAGGTCCGGCGGGCGAATACTGTGACCGCCTCGCCCGGGGGACACCGGCGCTCGGGCTATCCCTGGTTCGCCATCGCCAAGACCTCCGTCCACACGTCGTCGTCGACGGTGACTGTCTCGGCGTCAGCCGCGGCGGTCGACGACTCTCCTGGCAGTCGGACCTCGTCGAACCCCGCGGCGGTGTCGCCGGCCTTCAGCTCCGCGACGAACTCGTTGACCCGGGCGACGAAGCCGCTCCCGCCGAGGGCCTCGGGGTCGATTGCGAGGAACAGATCGCCCTTCGTGCACTCGTCTTCGGTGTGGTAGGTGCCCGTCACGTCGGATCCCATCGCTGCACCCACCAGCCCGCCGGCGAGGATCTCGACCGCGATCGCGAGCCCCGATCCCTTCGCGCCCCCGAACGGCCTGATGACGCCGTTCAGTGCCGCCTCGGGATCCCGCGTGGGAGCGCCGTCGGCGTTGAGTGCGACCCCCTCCGGGAGCTGGTCGCCGTTTTCCTTCGCGCGCAGGACGGTCCCGCGGGCGATGCTCGACGTCGACATATCCAGGTTGAACGCCGGGTCTGACGGGATCCCGATCGCGATGGGGTTCGTCCCGAGGATAGACTCGGCGCCGCCGTAGGGCGGCATCGCGGGCTCGGTGTTCGTGACCGCGATCCCGACGTAACCAGCCTGCCGGATCACGTCGGTGTAGTAGCCCAACATCCCGAGGTGGTTGGAATCGTGGACGCCCACGGCGCCGATCCCGTGGTCGTCGGCCCGCGCAGTCGCCTCGCCCACCGCCTCGCGGGCGACGACCGGACCAAGCCGGGAGCCGCCCGAGACCGTCGCCGCCGCCCCCGAGTCCCGAACCACCGCAATGTCGCCGTCGGGGTCGACGTTGCCGTGTTCGATTCCACGGACGAACCGTGGGAGACGAAGCAGCCCGTGGGACTGCTTGCCGCGAGCGTCGGCGCTCACGAGCACCGCCGCGGTCGTCGCCGCGTCGGTCGGCGTGATGGCGTGGGCCTCGAACGCCGCGGTCGCGACGGCCTCGGCCCGCTCGCGTTCGACGCGCATTACGTCGAGGGTCCGATCCGGTGGATGGCGAACTGGCTCTCGCCCAGCGCCTCGCTCATCGTGAGCTTTCCGTCGACGATCCGAGTGAGCTCGTTCCAGAGCTGGTCGGCTGCCCAGTCGTAGTCCTTGTCACCGACTAGGGCCTCGCTCACGTCGACGTCGGTCTCCTCGGGCACCCGCTCGCGGCTGTTGGGGTTGCCCGTGATCTTGATCGTCGGCATGATCGCGTTCGACAGCGTGTGGCCCTGCCCGGTCGAGATGACCATGAAGTGGGCGCCGCCGGCGCCGATGCCGGTGACCGACTCCGCGCCGTGGCCCGGGGTGTCCATAATGTACATCCCGGACCCGTCCGGGATCTTCGACCCGTAGTCGACGATGTCCTGAATCGGGCCGTCGCCGGACTTCACGAGGGCGCCCAGCGACTTCTCCTCGATCGTGGTCAATCCGCCGTCCATGTTGTCCGGGGTGGGCTGGGCACCGCGGACGTCGTAGCCGGTCGCCTGCAGGCGTTTGTCCCAGTGGTCGACGCGGTCAAGGATCTCCTGTTTGACCTCGTCGTTCACTGCACGTTCGGCCAACTCGTGTTCGCCCCCGAAGAACTCGGCCGTCTCGGCGAACACGCCGCGGCCGTCGTGGTCGTCGATCAGGCGCCAGACCGCCTTGGCGGTGGCTTTGTGCTGACACAGCCCGCTCGTGGTGTCGGAGGTGGCACAGTTGATCCCGAACGTGAGGTTGGAGTAGTCCGCGGGCACCCGGCGCTGGTCGCTGGCGTCGAGCACCATCTCCTGGGCGGCGTTCACGGTCGCCTGCAGCGCGTTCATAACCCCCTTCTCCTCGTGGATGTTGATCGACGCGCTCGGCCGTCCGGTCTCGGCGACGTCGCTCGCCAGTTCGTCGCCGTCGACGATCTCACCGGCGTGAGCCACCACAACGGTTCCGTAGACGTTCGGGTGGGTACCGTACCCCAGCAGGGTCCGGTAGGTCTGGAACACGTCGGGCTTGGTCTGGCACCGACCCAGCGGATGGGTGATCGGCACCGTGTTCTCGGTGATCTCCGCGGCACGCTCCACGGTGTCGTTGGCGTACGGCGCCGTCGAGATGATCGCCACGTGGTTCCGGATGCCGACGCTGCCGTCGTCGCGTTCGTACCCCAGGAACTCGCTCATGCGTCCGCCTCCGCGCTGTCGGCGCTCAGATCGCCGCGACCGTAGTTGGACTCGACGTTGTGGACGTGGACCCACGCCCCGGCGTCGACGTCCTCGGTGGCGTTCCCGATACTTTTGCCGTACTTGACGACGGTCTCGCCCGCCGGGATGTCCTCGAGGGCAATCTTGTGACCGAACTCGACGTCAGCCAGCGCTTCGACAGTGACCGTCCCATCGCCCACGGCGATCGTGAGCGTCTCTCCCGCCTCGATCTCCCGCAACGCCGTCGCGACGTTGTCCTCGGGTTCGACTACCTGAATATGTCGTTCTACCATACGCGTCCGTGGGGTTATCGGGAACCTACAAAGCGTTTACGTCCGCGTTGCAGCGCCGTGACCCGCGCGATCGCCCGGGTGGCCGCCGGAACGGCCCGAGTCGGCCGCCGTGGGCCCGCCATCTCGCACGAACGACTGTGATCGGTTGGCGGTCGTCGCCGACCGGCGAAGCCGGTGACCGGTGAGTCGTTACAGCGACCCGCATCAGAGCAGGGCGGTCACCGCCAGATACGCCAGCCCGGTGATGATCAGGAACTGGGTGAGCACCACCGCGATCGGGGCGAGCCCGGTCGCTCGGAGCCGCCGGGGGTTGAGATCCATCCCCAGCCCCACGAACGCGACGGTGAACAGCCAGTCGCTGACGGTCCCCAGAGAGGCCCGGGCGCCGGCGTCGAGCAGGCCCGCGTTGGCGATCAGCACCACGACTACGAACCCGATCAAGAACTTCGGGAACCGGTACCACACCTCTCTCGCCCTCGGCCGGTCCCCACCGGCGGTGGCGTGGTGGACGGCGTACCCGACCGCGAGCACGCCGATGAAGGTGTTGCGGACCAGCTTGGTCACGGTCGCCCACTGGCCGGCCACGTCGGAGACCGCGAATCCGACCGCCGCCGCCGGCCCGGTGGAAAAGAGGCTGAGCCCGGCCCACACCCCGTAGACCGGATCTGGCAGCCCGAGCGCGACGCCGACGGTGGGGAACACCAGCAGGGTCGCAGCGTCGAACAACAGCACCGTCCCCGCCGCGTACGTGATGTCTGCCTCGTCCGCGCTGATGCTCCCGGCGACCGCAAGGACCGCCGACACGCCGCATACGCTGGCCCCGGCGGAGAGAAGCGACCGGGTCGTCGGCTCGACGCCCGCCGCTCGGCCGATCGACTCCCCGAGTATGACCCCGAACACGACCACGCCGGCGGCCAGCGCGACCACGAGTGGCCCGGTGTCGACGAGCTGTGTCACCGTCAACCCCGCACCGAGGAGGACGATTCCAGTCTCGAGCAGCAGCTTGTACTGGCCGACGCCCGTCCGAATCCACCCCGGAAGGTCGACTGCGGCCGCGACGCCCACCCCGGCGACGATCGCGACGACGAAGGGGCTGAACGGCGTGATCCGTCCGAGCTCTCGGGCGACGACGCCGAGCACGGCCAGGAGCGCGAGCCCCGGGAGCACTCCCCAGGCGCTGTCCCGATCCATCAGACCACGCCGCCGGCGTACAGGAGGGTGATCGCCACGCCAAGGAGCGTTGCCTTCCAGCCCCGGTCGACAGACGCGAGACGCCCACGAATCCGCGACAGAGCGGTTTCAGACCCGGCAGACGTCGGAGGCCAGTTGTTCATAGACATCCACCGGTTGTAAAACATCGTATATAAACGTACATCATCCACCGCACGGCCGCGCCGGGTCGCAGCTACACCCCGTTCACGACGTGCTCGGGGTCGCCGCCGGTCAGGACGTCTCGGACGATGCCGGCGGCCCGGCGGCGGCGGTCATCGCCGGCCTCCTCGGAGTACCACGCGACGTGTGGGGTCGTGACGACCCGCGGATGGTCCCGAAGCGGGTGGTCTGCTGCGGGAGGTTCGTTCGGGAAGACGTCCAGTCCGGCCCCACCGAGTTCGCCAGCCTCGATGGCGTCGTGGAGGTCGTCGACGTCAACGATCGGGCCGCGGGCCACGTTGATCACGACCGCGGTGTCGTCCATCCGAGCGAACGCGTCGGCGTCGAGTAGCCTGCGGGTGTCGTCGGTCAGCGGCGAGTGGACGGTCACCACGTCCGCGCGGGCACACAGATCCTCGAAGCTGGTGAGCGTCGCCGGGTCGTCAGCGAGGTCCTCGGCGTCGAGGAACGGGTCGCTCGCGAGCACGTCGGCGCCGAGCGCGGCCGCCCGGGCACCGACTTCGCGGCCGATGGCGCCGTAGCCGACCACGCCGACCGTCCGGGTTGAAAACCGGTGCAGCGGGGCGCTGACGCCGCGGTCCCACTCGCCGGCCGCCACCGAGGCGTCGTATCGCTTCAGCCCGCGGGCCAGCGAGAGCGTCAACGAGAGCGCGTGGGTCGCCACCTCCTCGTGACAGTAGTCGGGGACGTTGGTGACGGGGATCCCGCGGTCGGCCGCGGCCTCGATCGCGACGTTGTCGACGCCGATGCCGTACCGGGCGATGACCCGGCAGTCGTCCATCTCCGCGATCGCGTCCGCGTCGATGTCGTACCGAAGGTTGAGCACCGCGTCGGCGTCGACTAACTCCGCGGGGGCGTCGGTGGGAACGTCGCCCACGTCGTCGGCGAGCGCGACGACCTCCGCGACGCCGTCGAGCACCGCGCGTTCGATCCCCAGATCGTCGAAGTCGTGGTCGGTCACGACGACCGTCTGGCCGCTCATACCACGAGCTCCGAGTCGTCCGTCAGATACTCCGCGACCAGGTCGCGGTTCAGCTCCACGCCCAGCCCCGGCCCCTCGGGAAGGTCGATGTAGCCGTCTTCCAGGATCGGGCCCGACTCCCCCGTTCGAGACACCATGTCGTTCCACCACGGCACGTCGCGGGCGTGCCACTCCATACACAGGAAGTTGGGGATCGCCGCCGACACGTGGGCGCCGGCGACCGTCCCGAGCGGGCTGGAGATGTTGTGCGACGCCACCGGCACGCCGTACAGATCACACACGGTGGCGATGTCGACGTACTCCCCCAGCCCGCCGCACTTGTTCACGTCGGGGGCGGCGATGTCGAACATCCCCTCGCGGGCGGCGTGATTGAACTGATCCACCTGCACCAAGTTCTCGCCGGTCAGCACCGGGGTGTCGAGGGCGTCGGTGACGCGGGCCTGCGAGTCGGTCTTCTCCGGCGGGACGGGATCTTCGATCCACGCCAGGTCGAAGCGTTCGAGCTTCTTCCCCAGCCGGGTCGCGGTCTCGGTGGTGAAGTTCCAGTGGAGGTCCACCCCGAGGTCGATATCGTATCCGATCTCGTCGCGGACGGCCTCGATGAGGCTGACCTTGTGTTCCAGCGCCGCGTTGTCCATCCGGCGATTGGCCTCGTCGTAGTCGGCGTGGGTGGGCACGTCGAGGTCGAACTTCAGCGCCTCGAACCCCTCGTCGACGACCTCCCGGGCCGCGCGGGCGTACGATTCCGGCGTGTAAACCGCCGTCGGGTCGTGCTCGCTGGCTGCCCCGAGCGACTCCCCGCCGTGGGTGTCACAGTAGATCTTGATCTCGTCGCGGTACTTCCCGCCGAGGAGTTCGTAGACGGGCACGTCGAACAGCTTCCCCTTGATGTCGTAGCACGCAGTCTCGATCGCGGTGAACGCCGCCTGGCCGATCCGGCCGCACCCGGTGTAGCGCTGTTCGAGGAGTTCCCGGATGCGGTCGGTGTCGAGGGGGTTCTCCCCCACCAGATCCACGTCCATACGATCGGCCATATCCAGCGCGGCCTCCGCCCGAAACGTCTCCCCGAGGCCGTAGACGTCGGCGTCGGTCTCGACTTTCACGATCCCCCAGGTGAAGTTGCCCGCGACCGCCATCGTCTCGATGCCGGTGATCGACACGTCGCGCTCGGGGGGACGATGCGTCTCCTCCATTCCCATGTCCCGCCACGGCACGCCGCCGCCCTGGGGGATCCGATAGTCGGGTTGCTCGTCGGCTGTCATCACCCAGGGAGTCGGCGAATACACCGTTAAGCATTGTGGTGTTCCAGTCGGCGCTCGACACCCGCTCACCCCTGGAGAGGTGGTATCGGCTCGCTGCGTATCAGTCGACGCGAACCGTGGCATCGGCGACCGGCGGACGTCGGTCCGGGACGACCGGGTCGCCGGTCAGTTCGAGCGCGTGGCGTCCGCGGACGTCCTCTGCCGAGCGCCCGACACCGAGGTCCAACCGCCCCGGAGCGACCCGCAGGTCTCCACTGCCGTCGTGTGCCGCGAGCGTCGCGGCCGCCAAGTCGAACGCGACGGTCGCCCGATCGCCGGGGTGGAGCTCGACCCGCGCGAACCCCACAAGTTCCCGCTCCGGTCGGACGACGTCGGCCTCGAATCCCCCGGCGTAGAGCTGCACCACCTCGGTTCCCGGTCTGTCGCCCACGTTCTCGACGGGCACGGAGACGGTGGTTCGGCCGTCCGTCGAGACCGCACTCGGCGCGACCGAGGGGTCGCCGTACGCGAATTCGGCGTAGCTCTCGCCGTGGCCGAATCCGAACACCGGCGACCCCTCGGTGAACACGTACTCCCCGCGAGAGACAGGGTGTTGCCGGTAATGGATCGGGAGTTGGCCCGCCGTCCGCGGGAGCGACACCGGGAGCCGGCCGCCGGGGTCGGCCCCGAGCAGTACGTCCGCGATCGCGGTGCCACCCGCCTGTCCGGGGAGCCACGCGAGAAGCGTCGCGTCCGCGGCCTCGACCACGTCCGGGAGCGCCAGCGGCCGCCCGCTCACGACGACGACCACGAGGGGCGTGCCGGCAGCGGCGACGCGGTCGATCAGTTCGGGCTGTCGCCCCGGCAGACCCAGTTCGGCGCGGTCGAGTGCCTCTCCGGCTGTGCCCGGGGAGTCGCGTTCGACGTCGATCCCGGACCGCCCGCCGACGACGGCCACCGCCACGTCGGCGTCCGCAACGGCCGCGACGGCGGCCGCGAGGTCGTCGTCCGGCCCGGGGCGGACGCCGCAGCCCCGTGCGTACGTTACGTCGACGCGCTCTCGGAGGGCGGCAAGCGGAGTGACGACGTCGACGCCCCCGGACGCGTTTTCGGCGCCCGCATACGAGTAGTTCCCCAGTAGGCTCCGCGGGGCGTCGGCGTTCGGGCCGACCACGGCCACCGACGCGTCCGCAGGGAGCGGGAGCACGCCGTCGCTGTGGAGGAGGACCTGCGACCGCCGGGCCGCCCGCCGGGCGAGCGACGCCACGGCGTCGGTTCCGAACGCCTCGGCCGCCCGATCGGGGTCCGTGCCGGACTCGGAGAACAGCCCGGCCGCGGCCTTCTGTCGGAGGTGCCGGCGCGCCGCGGCGTCCACAGCCGACTCCGCGATCGTTCCCGCCCGGACGGCGGCCACGAGGTGGTCGCCGAAGCACTCGGTCTCGGGGAGTTCGACGTCGACGCCCGCCCGAAGCGCCGCCACACCCGCTGCCTGCCGGTCCGCGGCGACCCCGTAGTCGTCGGCCAACATCCCGATTCCGCGTCCGTCGGAGACCACGGTCCCCTCGAACTCCCACTCCCCGCGGAGGAGGTCGGTGAGCAGGCGGCGGTTGGCGTGACACGGAACGCCGTCGACCGTGTTGTACGCGGCCATAACCGACGGAGCCCCGGCGTCGATTCCCGCCCGAAACGGGATCAGGTCGGCGTCGCGCATCTCGCGCAACGAGGCGGTCGGGCGCGCCCGGTTCCGGCCGCCGGCGGGGCGGCCGTGTCCGACGAAATGCTTGAGCGTTGCGTCGACGCCCGCCTCCGACAGCCCCTCGACGACCCGTTCGGTCATCGCCGCCGCCAGCGCGGGGTCCTCGCCGAACGTCTCCTCGATCCGTCCCCAGCGGGGCTCGACGCCGAGATCCGCCACCGGCGATAGCGTCACCCGGCACCCGACCGCGCGAAGCTGATCGCCGACCGTTTCGGCGACGGCCTCGACGAGGTCGGGGTCCCACGTGCTCGCCATACCGATGGCCTGCGGAACCACCGTGCCCCGCCGCCCGGTGTAGCCGCAGACGCTCTCCTCGCGGACGAGCGCGGGGATCCCGTGTGGCGTTTCCGACCGCAGGAACGATTGGAGGTCCGCGATCACCTCCGCGAGGGGTTCGGGATCCAGCCCGCTCTCCCGGCCGACGCGCGTCACGCGGCCGACGCCGTGGGGGATCGCCTCGCGCGCTCGGGCCGGATCGAACGCCCCGTCGCGCACCACCGAGCCGATGCGGACGCTCCCGAGCTGTGCGACCTTCGCACGCACCCCCATTCGCTGGATCATCCCGTCGATCCCGGATTCGGCTTCCATCGTGTGTGTCCGGTGCTAACTGGACGCGGAGCCGGCTTATACTCTCTGCCGACGCCCGGTCGTGGGGAGCGCGGGCTTTATGTACAACTGTGGACGACTGGGAAGCGATGCCGTGGACGAAGGTTACGGAAGTTTTAGAGTACGACGCCGGGGATCGCCGGATCACGTTCGACTGCGAGACGGAGTGTGATCGCGAGCGCCTGACAGACATCCCGTGGCGGGTGCCGGTGACGCTGGAGTTTCTGACCCCCGACACGTTCAGGTTCGAGCTGCAGGCCAACCCCGAAACCCGGGTCGAGCCGCTGGGAGCGACCGGGGATCGGACGAACTACCCCGAACTCACTCCGGAGGCGATCCGCGAACCGGTCGACCTGGACGTCCACGAGACCGACGGGGTCGTCGTCGAAACCGACGCGCTCACCATCACCGTCGGCCTCGACCCCTGGAGTTTCGAGGTCGAACGCGACGGGACGACCCTGTTCGAGGAGGAACGCGAGATGTACGACGTCAGGGGGGACACGCGGATCCCGCCGCTGGGGTTCGAGACCGAGGAGATCAACGACGGCCCACACCGGGTCACCGAGACGGGAACCGTGTTCCAACTCACACCCTCCGAACGGATCTACGGGCTCGGCGAGCAGTTCACCGGGTTCGACCGCCGGGGCCGCGAGTTCGACCTCTGGCACGTCGAACCCCTCGGAACCGAGACCGAGCGGGCGTACAAGAACATCCCGTTTCACCTCTCGACGAACGGGTACGGTATGCTCGTCGATACGACCAGCCGCGTCCACTACGACCTCGGTCACACGACGACCGCGACCGGTACCGTCTCCGTCGACGAGGACCGGTTCAGCTGCGTTTTCTTCTGTGGGCCCTCGTTCAAACAGATCATTCAGACGTACACCGGGCTGACCGGCCGACCCGACCGCCCGCCGAAGTGGAGCTTCGGCACCTGGATGTCCAGACTGGGGTACGAATCCCGCGAGGAACTCGAACGGATCACAGACCGGCTGTGCGAGGAGGAGATCCCGGCGGACGTGGTCCATCTCGACCCGTTCTGGATGCGGAAAAACCACGCCTGCGACCTGGTGTGGGACCGCGAGCAGTTCCCCGATCCGGAGAGGATGATCGACGACCTCCACGGGAAGGGGTTCCGGCTCTCGGTCTGGGAACACCCGCACGTACCGGCCGGAACCGAGGCGTTCGAGACCGGCGTCTCGGAGGGATACTTCATAACCACGCCACAGGGCAAACCCTACGTGATGGACCGTACCTCCCAGGGCAGCTACCGCGGCGCGATCGTGGATTTCACCGACCCCGACGCCGTCGAGTGGTGGCAGGCCAAGCACCGTCGGCTGCTCGATATGGGCGTGGACGTCTTCAAGACGGACTACGGCGAGTACGTTCCCGAGGACGCGGTCTTCGACAACGGCCGCAGCGGCGCGGCGATGCACAACCTCTATCCGTATCTGTACAACGAGGCGGTCTACGAGACGACCCGGGAGGAGAACGGCGACGACGGCCTGGTGTGGGCACGGTCGGCGTGGGTCGGGAGCGGACGGTTCCCGGTCCACTGGGGCGGGGATCCTCACCCCTCGTGGAGCGGGATGGCCGCGGCGCTCCGGGGCGGGCTGTCAGCGTCGCTGTCGGGCATCGCGTTCTGGAGTCACGACATCGGCGGCTTCCGCGGGACGCCCTCCCCGGAGCTGTACGTCCGATGGGCACAGTTCGGGTTGCTGTCGAGCCACGCCCGCTGTCACGGCACGACCCCGCGGGAACCCTGGGCGTTCGGCGAGGAGGCGACGACGCTGTTCCGGGAGGCAGCGCGGTTGCGCTATCGACTCATCCCGTACATCTACACCTACGCTGAGACGGCTGCGCGGACCGGGCTGCCGGTCGTGCGCCCGATGGTACTGGAGTACGACGACGATCCCACTGCCCGGCAGCTCGACACGCAGTATCTGCTCGGCGAGGACATCCTGATCGCACCGGTGTTCGACGGGCAAGGCGACCGCGAGGTCTACCTACCACCGGGCGGGTGGCGTCACCACCGGACCGGCGAACACCACGACGGCGGGCAGTGGATCACCGTCGACGCGCCGCTCGACAGTCAGCCGATGTTCGTCCGGGCGGGCAGCGTGATCCCACAGCGGGAGTCGACACAGCAGATACAGCCCGGCACGCCGGACCACGTTGAGTTCCACGCCACCGTCGGCCCCGACGCGATGACCGCCGACGGTCGGTTCTACGACGAGGACGCCGACGCGATGGCCGCCATCACCGTCGACCACGACGGAGAGCAGGTCGCCATAGAGTACGACGACGTGAGCGCCGAGGCCGTCACCGTCGTGCTCCGAACCGCCGACCGGGTGGCGCTGCCGAGGACGATCGTCGTCGAGGGGGAGTCGCTCACCCGTGTCGACGGGGACCCGACGGCGGGCGAGTGGACCGTTGAAGACGACGGATCGGTAGTGGCACGGCCGTAGGCTATCCCCCGAAGACCAGGCGGAGTGGGACCGAACGAGGCGACGCTGCCGCGCCAACGCGGCGGAATGTCACCCTTGAGAGGGAGGGGATTTATTAGGCGAGATGCGAAAGGTTTGGCAACGAAACAATGGGCCGGTTAGATATAACAAAACTGACAAAAACGTTCGACGACGGCGAGAACGTGATCGTCGCCGTCGATGAACTCGACATCACGGTCGAGAACGGCGATTTCCTCGTCCTCGTCGGGCCCTCGGGGTGTGGGAAGTCGACGACGCTCCGCTGCATCGCGGGATTGGAACGAGTGACGTCAGGCCAAATTCGGCTCGACGGCCGGGACATCACCGATGCGAAACCGAAGAACCGGGATATGGCGATGGTGTTCCAGAACTACGCCCTCTACCCGCACATGACCGTCCGCGAGAACATCGGCTACGGGCTGAAGATCACCACTGACCTCGACAAATCCGAGATACACAGCCGGGTAGAAGACACCGCGGAACTGCTCGAAATCCCGGATCTCCTCGACAAGAAGCCGAAAGAACTCTCCGGCGGCCAGCAGCAGCGCGTTGCGCTCGGGCGGGCGATCATCCGCGAACCCGAGGTGTTCCTCATGGACGAGCCGCTATCGAATCTGGACGCGAAGCTCCGGACCACGATGCGGACCGAGATCCAGCAGCTCCAACAGGACATGGGCGTGACGACCATCTACGTCACCCACGACCAGACCGAGGCGATGACGATGGGTGACAAGATCGCGGTCCTCGACGGGGGCGAACTCCAGCAGCTCGGTACGCCGCTGGAGTGCTACCACGAGCCGGCAAACCAGTTCGTCGCGGGGTTCATCGGGTCGCCCTCGATGAACTTCATCGACGTCCGGCGGAGCGGCGACGTCCTCGAGGCCGACGCCTTCTCCTATCGGATCTCTCCGGAAACCCGGGACGCGGTCGACACTGCCTCGAACCGACTCACGATGGGGATCAGGCCCGAGCACATCGAACTCGGCACGGGCGAGGAGCGCAACGCCGTCCCGACCGAAATCGAAGTCGTCGAGCCGATGGGAGAGATGACGTACGCGTACTTCTCTGTCGGCGGGAAGACACACACCGCGAGTATCGACGGCGAGCGCCGCATCGCCGCGGGAGAGCGGGTTGACGTGGTGTTTCCGGAGGACAAGATCCACCTGTTCGATCAGGCCGACGGAGCGGCGATCAAAAACACCAGCGTGGCGGAGCTTGACGAGCCGACGAGCCGCCCCGAACCCTGACCGGACCGCGTCGCCCCCGGCTACTCCCCGTTCGCCTGGTACTGTTTAGTTAAGCAAATGCTGGTCGAACACCCGCCACGGGCGGGACTGGAAGGGGCTGCGCTCTCGACGAAGACGGGCGAGACAAGAACCGCAGGAGTGAGCGCAGCGAACGACGAGGATCGCAGCGAGCC
>Ga0102936_1000227_pt1 | contig 21878 bp, 25 predicted proteins | sample SalPon2_A_H2O_MG_FD_78502 | JGI IMG/M metagenome (GOLD analysis project Ga0102936, IMG submission 78502) | Salt pond water microbial communities from South San Francisco under conditions of wetland restoration - Salt Pond MetaG R2_A_H2O_MG | ecosystem: Environmental > Aquatic > Non-marine Saline...
ATCCTGAAGCGGATCACCGTCGAGGACGCCGCGGCCGCCGATCGGATGTTCTCCATCCTGATGGGTGATGCGGTGGGCCCGCGAAAACAGTTCATCAAAGAGCACGCCGGCGACGCGGAGTGGGTGGATATATGAGCTCGGACGCACCCGACGCCGGCGACGAGTCGTTCGCCGCCGAAGTCGAGACGGCCCGCATCGAACAGGAGATGGAGCAGTCGTACATCGACTACGCGATGTCGGTCATCGCGGGGAGAGCCCTGCCGGACGCCCGCGACGGCCTCAAGCCCGTGCATCGGCGCATCCTCTACGCCATGCAGGAGGCGGGCGTCACCGCCCGCGCCTCCCACCGGAAGTCCTCCTCCGTCGTCGGCGAGACGATGGGTGACTTCCACCCGCACGGCGACTCCGCCATCTACGACGCCCTCGCCCGGATGGCACAGGACTTCTCGATGCGCGCGCCGCTGATCGACGGCCAGGGCAACTTCGGCTCCATCGACGGCGACCCGCCGGCGGCCATGCGATACACCGAGTCCCGGATGTCGCCCATCGCCGAGGAGTTGCTGGCCGACATCGAGAAAGACACCGTCGACTTCTCGCCCAACTACGACGGCCGCAAGCAGGAACCCGACGTGTTGCCGGCGGCCTTCCCCAACCTGCTGGTCAACGGCTCCTCGGGTATCGCCGTCGGGATGTCGACGAACGTCCCGCCGCACAACCTCGGCGAGGTGATCGACGCGACGATTCACCTCATCGACGATCCGGACTGCACCGTCGAGGACCTGATGGAACACGTCGTCGGCCCCGACTTCCCGACGGGCGCGAACATCGTCGGCCGCAACGCCATCCACAAGGCGTACAAGACGGGGCGCGGACGGCTGCGCGTCCGCGCCGAGATGGAGGTGAGCGAGGATCGCATCGTCGTCACCGAACTCCCCTACCAGGCGAACAAGTCCCGGCTCATCGAGCGCATCGCCGACGACGTGAACGAGGGCAAACTCGACGGCGTGCGCGACCTGCGCGACGAGTCCGACCGCGACGGCATCCGCGTCGTCATCGAACTCAAGCGGGGTGCCAACCCCGAAGTGGTCGAGAACCAGTTGCTGGAATCGCATCTGGAGACGACGTTCGGCGTCATCAACCTCGCCCTGGTTGACGGTCAACCGCGGGTGCTCGACCTCAAGGAGACCCTCGAAGTCTACCTCGACCACCGCCGCGAGGTCGTGCGCCGCCGGAGCGAGTACGACCTCGCCGAGGCGGAGGACCGCGCCCACATCTTGGAGGGCCGGCTGACGGCGCTTGAGAACGCCGACGAGGTGGTCGAACTCATCCAGGACGCCGAGGACCGCGACGGTGCGAAAGCGGCGCTCCGTGCCGCCTTCGACTTCTCTCAGGATCAGGTCGACCACATCGTGGCGATGCAACTCGGCAGCCTCACGTCGATGGAGGCCGCGGAAATCGAAGACGAGTACGAGTCGGTACAGGCTCGGATCGAGCGCCTGACCGAGATTCTGGACGACGAGTCCGAACTGCTCGGCGTCATCGAGGACGAACTCCGCGAGATCAAAGCCGAGTACGCCGACGAGCGCCGAACCCGGATCATCGAGGACATGGGCGAGGTGACCGACGAGGACCTCATCCCGCAGGAGGACACCCTCGTCGTCGTCAGCGAGGACGACTACATCAAGCGGATGTCGCTGTCGACGTTCCGCGCTCAGAACCGCGGCGGGAAGGGGATCATCGGCGCGGATCTGAAGGAGGGCGACCGCGTCTCGTCGGTCTTCCTCGCCAACACCCACGACTACCTGCTCTGTTTCACCAACCACGGGCAGGTGTACAAGCTGAAGACCTACCAGGTGCCGGAGATGAGCCGAACGGCGAGGGGGAAGTCGGCGGTGAACCTCCTCGACCTAGACGACGGCGAGGAGATAGAGGCCGTCGTCGACTGCGAGAACCTGGAGGAAGGCGCCGGCCGCTACCTGACGATGGCGACCCGGAGCGGCCGGGTGAAGCGAACGGCCGTCGAGGAGTTCGGCAACATCCTCTCGACGGGCATCCGCGCCATCCGTCTAGAGGACGGCGACGAACTCGTCGATGTGGAGTTGACCGACGGCGATCACGACCTGATCGTCGCCAGCGCCGACGGCATGAGCATCCGCTTTGCCGAGTCCGAGGTGCGGCCGATGGGGCGGGACACCCGCGGTGTCGGCGGCATCAAACTGGAGGAGTCGGATCACGTCGTCGGCCTCGCGGCCGTCGACCCCGACGAGCACAGTTGGGTACTCACCGTCACCGACAACGGGTACGGCAAGCGGACGGCCATCGACGCCTACCGCCAGCAGTCCCGGTACGGCAAGGGCCTCATCGACATCAAAACGAACGAGCGCAACGGCCCGGCGTGTGCCATCGACGCCGTCGGCTCCGGCGACCACCTCCTCGTGATGAGCGAGGACGGCCAGATCATGCGCACGCCCGTCGAGGACGTCTCCACGGTGGGGCGGAACACGATGGGCGTCATCGTGATGGATCTGGACGCCGGCGACTCGGTGGCGTCGGTGGCCGTGCTTCCGGCCGACCGCCTCGGCGACGAGAACTGATAGTGTTTGTTGCCCGGATGGGGCAGCAACACGCCGGTACTGACTTACAACGATCACTGTGAGGCGGGTCGTTGTAACCGGAACTGACGGACGACAGCCGGACGCCGACTACAGAATCCGTTTTCCCAGCGCGCTCGCGGCGAGTTCGACCGCTAACTCACCCGTCCGGTTGTGATCGTCGAGGATCGGATTCACCTCGACGAGTTCGACCGATCGCACCGTCGCGTCCTCGGCCACCCGTTCGAGCGCCGCGTGCGCCTCGCGGTACGTAACGCCGCCCTTGACGGGCGTCCCGACTCCCGGCGCCTCGGTGGGATCGAGCCAGTCCAGATCGAGACTGACGTGGACGCCGTCCCGCCCGCCGGCGGCATCGAGGGCGTCGGCGACCACTTCGGTGACACCCCTGTCGTCGATGTCGGAGATGGAGTAGGTCGTGATCCCGTGCTCCCGGATCGTCGCCCGCTCGCCGGGGTCGAGGTCACGAACGCCGACGAGCGCGACGTTCTCGGGGTCGACCCCCACGGCGTCCGCCCACGGGAGGCCAGCGAACTCGCCCACCCCGAGAACGGCGGCCAGGGCCATCCCGTGGACGTTGCCGCTCGGCGTCGTCGCCGGCGTGTTCACGTCGCCGTGGGCATCGAACCAGAGCACCCCGATGTCGGCGTCGCGCGCCGACCCGACGACGCTCCCGATGGCGACGGAGTGGTCGCCGCCGAGGACGAGGGGCCTCTCACCCGCGTCGAGGGCGTCGCTCACCCTGTCGGCCAGTCGGGTACAGACGGATTCGATGGCGGGGAGGTACTTCGCATCGGCGCGGCCGGCGTCGTCGTTCTCGATACGCGTGACCGGCAGGTCGCCGCTGTCCTGTGGATCGAGACCGAGTCCGGACAGCGCGGCCGCGAGGTCGGCGTAGCGAATCGCGGAGGGGCCCATGTCGACGCCACGTCGGCTCGCGCCGTAGTCGGTGGGGGCGCCGACGATGCGTATCGTGTCGGTCATATGGACCGTTGTGCGGGTGTCGCTAAAAGGACGTGGGCGGGGGCAGCCTCGTAGGGAGCACACACCCGCGCGACTCCTTCCTCGCCTCGTCAGGACTCGCGGTAAGGGTCACACACCCGCGCGACTCCTTCCTCGAACCCCACTTCCGGCTCCCACCCCGTCGCCTCGTGGAGTTTCGTCGCGTCGGCCATCGTGTCGTGGACGTAGACGGGCAGTGGGTTCTCGACGTACTCGGGGTCGATGTCCGTCCCGAGTTCGTCGTTGATCATCTCGACCATCGTGTTGAAGTCGTAGCTTTCGCCGGTGCCGACGTTGTAGATTCCCTGCAACTCGTGGTCGGCGGCGAGTTCGAGCGCCCGCGCCACGTCGTCGACGTGGGTGAAATCCCGCGTTTGAGACCCGTCGCCGAACAGCACGGGCGCCTCGCCGTTCGCGATGTCGTCGGCGAACTGCGCGACGGTGTTGGCGTACTCGCCTTTGTGTTCCTCGGCGCCGCCGTAGCCCTGATAGACCGAGAAAAAGCGCAGGCCGGCGAGGGTCATGTCGTAGTGATTGCCGAAGTACTCGCCGTAGCGCTCGCGCGCGAGCTTCGACGCCTCGTAGCAAGTGCGCGCTTCGACGGCCATATCCTCCGGGGAGGGGTCGGTGCGGGAGCCGTAGATGGAGGAAGTGGTGGCGTAGACGACGGTGTCACAGCCGTCCTCGCGGGCCTGCTCGACGGTGTTGACGAAGCCCTCGACGTTGACGCGGGTCGCCTCGCGTTTGTTCTCCTCGACCATCGTATAGGATGAGTAGGCGGCGAGATGGAAGAGGACGTCAACGTCGGTCGGCAGGTCGTCGTCGAGGACGCTCCGGTCGACGAACCGAACGTCGTCGTCGAGGTTCTCGGGGGTGCCGAGGTGGCAGTCGTCGAGGGCGATAACCTCGTTGTCGGCAGCCAGTCGGTTCGCCAGATTCGAGCCGATGAATCCGGCCCCACCAGTGACGAGGACACGTTTGCCTCTCATGCGCAGTGCCTCGTGAGACGAATGGAAAGCGGTATCGCTTTCCTCTCGACGGCCGAACCGAAATTCGAAACCGATTCACACATCCATCGAATTTAATAACGCGAACGACTAACCCTGTAGTATGTCATCAATCGAACTAACGTCGAGTCAGAAGACAATTCTCACGGCACTCATCAACCTCCACCGTGAGACCGAGGACGCGGTGAAAGGGGAGGACATCGCGGAGGAAGTCGACCGGAACCCGGGGACGATCCGCAACCAGATGCAGAGTCTCAAAGCCCTCCAGCTCGTCGAAGGGGTACCGGGGCCGAAAGGTGGCTACAAGCCGACCGCGAACGCGTACGAGGCCCTCGACATCGACCAGATGGACGAGCCGGCGGCCGTCCCCCTCCTCCACAACGGCGAACCGGTCGACACGGCGAACGTCGGCGAAATCGACCTGTCCTCCGTTCACCACCCCGATCTGTGTCGGGCCGAAATCTACGTCCAGGGCTCGGTCCGAGAGTTCCACGAGGGCGACAAGGTCCGCGTCGGCCCCACGCCGCTGTCGAAACTCGTTATCGACGGCACGGTCGACGGCAAGGACGACACTGACAACATCCTCATCCTCCGTATCGACGACATGCGAGCGCCGGCGGAGGAACCGGCGCACTGAGCCACCGTTCCGGCCCCTCGGTAGGGGCCGGGCACTGATCGTGCTTGTTGTGACTGGGTACCGGCGTGTTGCCGAACGGGGCGGCAATACGTCGGTGCTGACTTACAATACTCACTATGAGACGGTCGTTCACTGGGCCGTGAATCGCCACCGCCCGTGACGCTTACCGATATCGTCGAGGAGTATCTCCTGCTCTGGATCCTCCTGTCGGTCGCCCTCGGCATCGCCGTGCCACGGCTTGCGGTCGTGACGCGTGCCTCGACGCTCGTTCTCGCGGTGATGATCGGGAGCATCTCGCTGACGCTCTCGGTCGCACAGTTCCGGCGGATCGACCGCCGGACGCTGGGCTTCGTCCTCCTCGGACACGTGACGATGCCGTTTCTGGCCGCCGGTGTCGCCCGGGGACTCGGACTATCGCCCGAACTCACCGTCGGATTCGTCGTGTTGGGGGCGGTGACACCCGAACTCGTGACGCCGGTGATGACCGACCTCGCGGGCGGCGATACGGCGCTCGCGACGGCGACGCTGATCCTCGCCGGCGTCGGGAGCGTCGGCTTCGTTCCGGCGGTCGTCGCGGTCCTCGGCGGCGTCGACGTACCGGTGTTGCCACTCGTCGAGCAGTTGCTCGTCGCCGTCGTCGCCCCGATGGTCGTCGCGGTCGGCTTGCGGACGTGGCGACCCGCCCGCGTCGGCCGCTACGACGACTACTATCCCGCGGTGTCGGCGACGATGGTGATTCTCATCATCGGCGGCGTGACTGCCGCCAACGCGGGGGTCATTCGGTCGAACGTGTCGCTTCTGGCCGGCGTCGTGATCGGTGCCGTCGTCCTGAACGGCGCCGGCTACGGCGTCGGCTATCTGGTCGGGAGTCGGGCGTCGAGGCCGGCACGCACCGCGTCGGTACTCTCGGTCGGCATGCGGGATTTCGCCGTGGCGGCGGCGTTGGTCATCGCCGCGGGGCTGCCGACGGTCGCCTCGTTGCCCGCCGTTGCCTTCGGCGTCGTCGAGATGGTGACGAGCGCGGCGCTCGCGGCGTGGGTCGCCCGGTGATCACATATCCGACCAGGCGTCGATGGCCCGGCCGATGGAGGAGATGTCGGCGATCCAACGTGCGGCGACGAACTTCTTGAGCGTCTCGGCGCCGAGGCCGCCGAACGTATTCATCGGCAGCACGTCGACCCCGTGGGCGACCGCCTCGTCGCCGACGGAGACGAGCGTCCCCTTGTCGTCGTAGCTCCACGTCCGCAGCGACTGGTTCTTTGCGGCCCGAAAGAGGTTCTCGCCGGCCACCTCCGCGGCCTGCCACGCGGCCTGCGCGGTCGGCGGGGCGAACTCCTCCGGTCCCTGCTCGATCAACGCCGTGTCGCCGATGGCGAACACGCGCTCGTCGCTCGTTTGGAAGTCGTTGTCGGCGTACACCCGGTTGCTCCGGTCGTCCTTGTCGACCGCGGCGTCGGCGAGTTCGTCCTGCCCCGTGATACCGCCGGTCCAGAGGAACACGTCGTAGTCGAGTTCGGTCGGCTCCTCGTCCTCGCCGCCGCCGACGTAGATGGTGTCGGCGTCGACCTTCGAGACGAACTCGCCGCACATGATGTCGACGCCGGCATCCTCCAGACGTTTGCGGAGCGCGCCCTGGAGTTCGGGGTCGTTACCGGGGAACACCTCGTCGAGACCCTCGACGAGCGTCACGTCTATCGGGGCGCGGTGTTCGTCGCGGTAGGCGGCGATTTCGCCCGCCGACTGGATGCCGGAGAGGCCGGCCCCGCCGACGATGACCTGCGCGGGATCGGACCGGGTGGCGTCGGCCGCTGCCGCGGCCACGTCCTCGTGGATCTCGCGGGCGTCGTCGAGGCTCTTGAGCGTGTGGGAGTGCTCCGCCAGCCCTTCGATCCCGTAGAAGGCGGTGCTGCTCCCCAGCGCGACGAGGAGGTAGTCGTACTCGACCGTGTCGCCGGCGTCGAGGTGGACGGTTCGGTCGTCGACGTCGACCTCGGTGACGTGGCCCTGCCGGAACGTCGTCTCGGGGGATTTGATCTCGTCGACCGGAATCGTAATCTTAGGTGCGACGCTCGTGTCGCGGATGACACGGTGTGATTCGTGGAGGACGAGATGATAGTCGTGCTCGGAGATCCAGATCAGCTCGACGGTTCCGTCGGTTACGTCTTCGAACTGCTTGACGGCACCCGCGCCGGCGTAGCCGGACCCGAGAACGACGACCTGAGAGGTCATACGCGCCACTCGTCAGTCGTTGGTTATAGGAGTGTTGAAACGCCCGTGAGACGGCCTGAATCGGCCATTCGTCGAACTTGCTGTCGACGACCGTCGATGTCTACAGGGAGAGGTCGGCGTGCCACGCGTCGGCGCCGGCGTCGGCCTGCCGGTCGTCCATCTCGTGGAGGAGCGCGGCCGCGAGGCTCCCCACTTCCGCGGCCCGGCCTTCGCCCTCCGTTCGGAACTCGCCCGTCGACCGGTTGGCGAAGACGGAACACACCGCGCCCGCGCGGAGGCCGTACAGGTTCGCGAGCGTGAGTATCGAACTCGCCTCCATCTCGACGTTTTTGACGTTCGCGGCGCGGAGGTCGTCGAGCAACGACTCGCTGCCGGCGGCCTCGAACCCGTCGAACCCCTCGCGGGCCTGACCGGCGTAGAAGCTGTCGGTGCTCATCGTCACGCCGCAGTGGTAGTCGTAGCCGAGGCGTTCGGCGGCCGCGACGAGCGCCGAGACGACCGCGTGGTCGGCGACGGCGGGGTAGTCCTCGCGGACGTACTCCTCGCTCGTCCCCTCGCCCCGCACGGCGCCGGTGGTGATGACGAGGTCACCCACGGCCATGTCGGGCTGAAGGGCGCCACAGGACCCCACCCGGAGGAACGTCCCGACGCCGACGCGGGCGAGTTCTTCGACGGCGATTGCGGCGGAGGGACTCCCGATACCGGTCGACGTGACCGAGAGGGGGGCGCCCGCGTACGTGCCTGTGGCGGTGCGGTACTCGCGGTGTTCGGCGATCATCTCGGCGTCGTCCCAGCGGTCGGTGACGACGTCCACGCGGTCGGGGTCGCCGGGGAGGAGGACGGTGTCGGCGACGTCGCCGGGCGCAACGTCGAGGTGGTACTGTCGGTCGTCCGCGTCGCTCGTCATGGGCGACCGTACGACGAGGACGCTAAAGTAATGGGCGCGTTAGCGGTAGTCGGGCGTCACCCAGCTACAGGTCGAGCAGGTGTAGATGCCGTGGACGTTGGTCACGTCGCTCTCGCAGGATGGACAGGACGAGAGCGTCGTCGGGTCGGTGGTGGGGGTCATGAGTTCTGCCATCTCGTTACTACGATGACATCCCACTTATAAAAATCTTTTCGTAATTCTTCACCCTATATAGCAATAACGTCCACGATAATCCACACTATACTGTATTAATTGTTCATATGTATTTTCTAATCCGAATCCGTGGGACGCTTGGCCGATTCCAGTGTTTCCGGGCCGATGGTCTCGGGGAGCAGTTCGCCGAGCGTGTACGTCGTCGTCGAGTCGCCGCCCTCGTCACAGACCACGGGCAGGTCGTCGCGGCAGAACTCCGCGAGCGTCTGTCGACACATCCCGCAGGGCGTGACGCCGTCGCGGGCGCCCGAAGAAACGGCGAGGCGGTCGAACGCGCGGTGACCGTTCTTGACCGCCTCGGCGACGGCGACTTCTTCGGCGTGGAGGCTATTGCTGTAGTTGGCGTTCTCGATGTTACAGCCGGTGAACACGGTTCCGTCGGCGGTTCGAAGCGCCGCACCGACCGTGTAGTCGGAGTACGGAACGTACGCCGCCTCGAGGGCCGCACGGGCCGCCTCGATGAGTTCGTCGGTCACGCCGCACGTCTACGGCCGGTACGGGGATATACGCTCCCCTCCGACCCGGCGGGTGACGGCCCGCAGTATATATCGCCGCCATCCCAACGTCGCCCCATGCCCGCGTTTCGAACCCGCGTTCGATGGCTGTCACTGCTCGGCGTCCTCGCCGGTATCGTCCATCTGCTCGTGCCGGCGCGACTGCTCGCGACCGCTCGATGGGGGTACGACCGCGTCCTCGCCGTCGAGTTCGCCCCGCGCCCGAACGCGACCCGCCGCGTCCGACTGATCGGTCTCCTGATGGTCGTCGGCAGCGCGCTGGTGTATCGCATCGTGGGTCGCTGAACATCCGCGGGGCTTTTGACGGCCGGGCGCCGAGATGTCGTATGGCACTCTCCCAGGATTCGAGCCCCAACCGGCGGCGAGCGCTCCTCGCGGTGACGCCGTTTCTCCTGCTCGGCCTCGCCGACGTGCTCTTGCTCCTGTTCTGGGGGATCGAACCACTCTGGGCGTTCGCCATCCTCCCGCCCATCGTCTTCTGTACGGTGCTCGCGTGGCTCGCGTTCAGCACCGACTTCCTCGAGGATCGAACTTAGCGCCCGGTGTCGTACTTGTAGGTGGCGCTGTCGGGGTCGATGCCGAAATCCTCGGCGTCCTCGACGACCGACTCCTCGTCGGGGTCGTGTGGCGCCGCGCGCTTGAACGCCTCGCGCAGATCCTCGGGCATGGCGAAGTCGTCGACGGCGATGCTCGTCGCGACGGCGTCCGGCTGGACCGACTCCCGCTTGGTCGCCAGTCGCTCGCGCATCTTCGCGGGGAGCGTGCTCGATTCGACGGGGTCGAAGCCGAATTGGGTCAGATACCCCGGCTCGTCGGTCAGCGAGTACACCGTCTCGAACCCTTCGGCCGTCGCCGTCTCGATCAACCGCTCGACCACGTGCGCGCCGACCCCCTGCCCGCGCCACTCGGGCAGGACGCCAACGCCCGTGAGTTCGCAGTAGTCTCCCGCGTCAGTCTTGTGAATGCGGACGCGGCCGAACCCCGCCCGCTCGTTCGATTCCTCGTCGACGGCGATGACGTAATCGCGGGACCGAAAGGCGGCGTCGTCCAGGTCCATCTCCTCGATATGGTCGAGCAACCAGACCTCGTCGCGGTTCTTGGCATCCCGGACGTACATGCTCCGAGGTAGTAGACGCGTCATAAAAAGGATTTGCCGGCCCGACCGGCGATTCCCACCGACTGGTAAGCGCCGCGACATACTTGTCAATAGGCCTTTATTTTTCGCGTATGCCAGTCGAACGCCTCGCAGTCGACGCGGAGACCGCCCGGAAAGACACGCCGCTCAGGGAGCTCGCCCGACGGATGCTCGACGAGGAACTCGGGGATTTGGTTATCACCGAGGACGACCGACCGGTCGGCATCGTCACCGACCGCGATGTCGCGCTCGCGGTGGCGCGCGACGACGACCTCGATGCCCTCACCGCAGCGGACGTGATGACGCCCGATCCGGTGACGATCCACCGCGACGCCACTGCAGTCGACCTCCCGGCGACGATGGCCGAGGGCCGCGTGCGCCGCATCCCGGTCGTCGACGACGACGGTCGTCTCGTCGGCATCGCGACGCTCGACGACGTGGTTGCGACCGTCGGCGAGATGCTGAAAGACGTCGCGACGGTTATCGAAGGACAGTCCCGGGAGTACGAACCCGAGGAGTGAACGGATCGACTACTCCGACCCCGCGTCCGCCGTCTCGGCCCCGCGCCACCAGACCAGTTCCACCTCGGTGCTCTCTTTCGCTTCCGCGGCGTCCGTCGACCGATCGAATTCGGTTTCGAGTTCGTTTATTCTGAGTGACACTAACGGCCAGCGTATTAAATCCATCCGGTAGCCCCACGACTGAAGCGAGCGCGGCGGACGCGCCGGTGATGGTCGTCGAAAAAACGAACGCGGGAGCCCGGCGCGACGCGGGCTTCAGTACGGCAGGAAGTACAGCCCGATGGCGAACACCGGGAACAGCACCACCATGACGATCATGGTGTAGCCGAGGATGTCGCGGGCGCGGACCTTGGTGAGGCCCAGAAGCGGGATGGCCCAGAACGGCTGGAACATGTTCGTCCACATGTCGCCGACGCCGTAAGCGACAATGGCCTTGCCCGGCGCCACGCCGAGTTCGACCGCCGCGCTGCCGACGACGCCGCCGATGATACCCCACTCGCCGCCGCCGCTCGGGACGAACAGGTTCATGACGCCGCCGAGGAGCCACGCGACAACCGGGAACGTCTGCGGCGTCGCCACCGCGAGCAGCCCCTCCGCGATCAGGTCCGAGAGCCCGGAGTTGCTGATGATGCCGAGGATGCCCGCGTAGAAGGGGAACTGCAGGATGATGCCGGCCGCCCCCTCCGTCGCGTCACGGATCGTCTGCATGTACGCCGCTGGCGTCTTGTGCAGGATCAGGCCCAGTGCGATGAACGTGAAGTTGAATACGTTCAGGTCCAGCGCCTCGCCGATGCCGCCGGCGTTGACGAAGTACTGGACGACGTACACCAGCATCCCGGCGGCGATCAGGTACGCGATGGCCCGGCTGTCGTTGAGTCGGTCGGCCGGCGACCGCGTCACCTGTTCCGCTCCGGCCGTCGGCGTCCCGCCGTCCGAGACGGCCTCCTCCGCGTCGCCTTTCAACAGGCTCGGGGCGTACTCGTCGATTCCCGTCGCATCACCTTCATCCGGAGCGAGGAAGGCGAGCACCGGAATCACCGTCAGGAACACGAGGACGGCGATACCGAACGCGTAGATGGTGAAGACGCTCTCGTTGAGCGGGACGATGCCGATGATGTCCTGGAAGGGATGGCCGTCGGTCGCGGAGAGCAGGCCGGCACTCGTCGACGGGCCGACGTGCCAGATGGTCTGGCTCGTGTAGCCCGCGGCACACAGGATCGGGTAGTGGAACGTCTTCCCGCGTTCGTGGCCTGCCCGCGCGACGAAGATGGCGAAGATGGCTCCGACGATGAGGCCGATTCCCCAGTGGAAGTACCCGAAGACGAGCGAGATGGCGGCCACCAGCGCCGCCGCCTGCGTATTGTCGTTCGGGATCGATGCCAGTTTGTTCAGATAGCCGCTCACGAAGTCGGAGTCGGCGACGGCGTACCCCGTCACGAGGATGAGCACCATCTGCATCGCGAACGTCAACAGCGTCCAGAACCCGTCGTACCAGTTTACGATGTTCTGATACGGCCCGTCCGGGGTGAACGCTATCGCCGCCCCGTACGCGATGAGCGTCAGGATCACCGCGAAGAGGAACGGGCTCGGCACCCACTTCTCCGACCAGTCAGCCATCGTCCGGCCGAACGACTGCACGCGCTGTCTAGCTGTCATGGACGTTCACACACACCACGACACTGTGGTATAAACCTATTCCCGCCGGAGACATGGGCCGCCGTCGGCCGATGGTGGGTGTTAAAGAGACACGTTGGCGACGTGGAAGGTAGCCTCGCCCCCCGCCTCACCGTCGTTAACGGTCACGTCCGCGTCCGACTCCCCGTCCGGAAGCACGACCGTCCCGCCGACCGAGAGCGGGGCGACCACGCCCGCGACGACCGCCCGCGGATCGGTCAGCGTCGCCCGAAGCCCCACCGACGTATCGGCGTCGAGATCCGCCGCGTCGACGACGCGCGCCGCCGCGGCCAACACCTCGCGGTGCGTGTACGCCCTCGATCCGGCGTCACCGGCTTCGCCGGTTGCCCGAGGTGTCTCCGACGCCTCGCCGTCGTCGGACTGCGTCCGACTGCTCGAGGAACGTGGTTCCTCGCTGTCGAGGACGACCTCGTCGGCGTCGCGTTCGCCGGGCGGTCGCACGGGGTTCTCGCTCCAGACCGTCCGCTCCCAGTGGGTGACTCCCGGGTCCTCGGGCGCGTCGCCGTAGACGACGACTGCCCGCCCCGGACGCGCCGCCACGTCGCCCTCGCGGTCCGCGGGGACGAGGACGGCCCGGGCCTCAGCCTCGGTGTCGAAGGTCACGCGCGCACCGAGGCACGCGGCGCCGAACAGCGTCAACAGGGGCTGTGGCGCCGGGTCGGGTGCGAGCGCCACGCGTGCTCCCGGGTGGACGCCGCAGTGGCTGAGCGCGTGGCCCGCCTTCCACGCGGTGGTACAGAAGTCGCGATAGCTGATCTCGCGGCCGGTCGTGGCGACGCGGAGCGCCACCGCGTCGCTTCGCCGCTCGCGCGCGACGAGATCACCGAGAACGTCAGTAGCCATCAGAAACTACTCTTGATCCGCTCGAAGAAGCCCTCGTTCACGTCGACTTCCTCGCCGCCCGCCTCGGCGAACTGCTCTAGTGCCTCGCGCTGTTCGCTGTTCAGGCTATCCGGCGTGACGACCTGAACCTGCACGAAGAGGTCGCCCCGACCCCGGCGTCGGAGCCGCGGCATTCCCTTGCCCTTGAGGCGGAACGTCTCACCGCTCTGGGTCCCTTCGGGCACGTCCATCTCGACGGTTCCCTCGAGGGTCGGCACTTCGACCGTGTCGCCGAACGTCGCCTGCGGGAAGGAGATGGGGTGCTGATAATGCAGGTCGTCGCCGTCGCGGTCGAAGTCCGGATGGTCCGCGACCGATATCTCGATCAGCAGGTCGCCGTTCGGGCCCCGGTTCGCCCCCGGCGCGCCCTCACCTTCCATCCGAAGGGTCTGGCCGTCGCGAATCCCGGCGGGTATCTCCACCGAGAGCGTCGACTCCTCGCGCACCTGCCCGTCGCCACCGCAGGTCGAACACGTCTCGCTGTAGAGGGTTCCCTCCCCCTCACAGCGGCGGCAGGTGGTGGTCTGTTGCATCCGACCGAATGGGGTCTGCTGGACCTGGGTGGTCTGCCCTTGGCCGTTACACTCCGGACACGTCTCGCTGTCGGCGTCCGGCGGGTGGCCGCGCCCGTCGCAGTCCGAACACCGCATCGGTCGCGTGACCGTGAACTCGCGCTCGACGCCCTCGAACGCCTCCTCTAGGTCGAGTTGGAGCGACGTGCGGAGGTCCTGACCCTGTCGCGGCCGGTTCCCGCCGCGGCCGCCACCGCCGCCGCCGAAGAACTGCTCGAAGATGTCGCCGAACCCGCCGCCACCGGCGCCGCCGAAGGGATTACCTCGCGCCCCCGCGCCGCCGGCACCCCCGTCGAACCCGCCGCGCTTCTCGGCCTGTTCGAACCGCTCGTGGCCAACCTGGTCGTACGCCTGTCGCTTCTCCTCGTCCGTGAGCACCTCCTTCGCCTTCTGGATCTTCTTGAACTTCTCCTCGGCGTCGGGGTCGTCGCTCACGTCCGGATGGTACTCCGATGCCTTCGTTCGGTACGCCCGTTTGATTTCGTCCTCGTCGGCGTCCCGAGACACCCCGAGCACGTCGTAGAAGTCCTCCGTCATTTGATGTGAGTTACTGTGGTTCCGTAGTTGTAAAATCCGACTCGGTGGCGGTTACGCGTCGTCCTCGTCGTCCTTCTCCTCGAAGTCGGCGTCGACGTACTCGTCGTCCGCGGCACCGGCGCCGCCGGGGCCCGCACCGCCCATGCCACCCATGCCGCCGGGGTCGGCACCCGCGCCGCCCGCGCCGGCCTGGGCCTGCTGCTGGTACATCTGCTTGCCGATCTCCTGGAGCTCCTCGGTGAGCGCCTCGGTAACCTCTTGGAGCTCCTCGGTCGTCGCGTCGTCGTCGCCGAGCGTCTCCTCGACCTCCGCGATGGCGTCCTCGATGGACTCCTCAAGGTCGTCGTCGACGTTCTCCTCGTTTTCCTCCAGCAGGGTTTCGGCCCGCTGGATCGTACTTTCGGCCTCGTTGCGCGCCTCGATCCGCTCGCGGCGCTGCTGGTCCTCCTCGGCGTGTTCCTCGGCTTCCTCCTGCATCTGCTCGATCTGCTCGTCGGAGAGGCCGGCGCCGCCCTCGATGGTGATGGATTCGGCGTTGCCCGACCCCTTGTCCTCGGCCTCGACGTTGACGATGCCGTTCTCGTCGATGTTGAAGCCGACTTCGATCTGTGGCGTGCCGGCCGGCGCGGGCGGGATGCCCGTCAGCTGGAACTCGCCGAGCAGTTCGTTCTCCTCCGCGATTTCACGCTCACCCTGGAACACCCGGACCTGCACCATCGTCTGGTTGTCCGCGGCGGTCGTGAATATCTTCGACTCCTCGGTCGGAATCGTCGTGTTCTTCTCGATCAGCCGCTCGAACAGGCCGCCCTTGACCTCGATACCGAGCGAGAGCGGCGTCACGTCCAGCAGGACGATGTCGTCGACTTCGCCGCCGAGGACGCCGCCCTGAATCGCCGCGCCCAGCGCGACTGCCTCGTCCGGGTTGACGTTCTTCTTCGGCGCCTGCCCCACGAGTTCCTCGACTTTCTCCTGAATCTGGGGCATTCGGGTCGATCCGCCGACGAGGATCACCTCGTCGATGTCGTCTTTCGTGTAGCCCGCGTCCTCGAGGGCCTGCTCCGTCGGCGCGACGGTGCGCTCGACGAGGTCACTCGTCAGCGACTCGAACTTCGCGCGGGTGAGCGACGTTTCGAGGTGGATCGGGCCGCTGTCCGTCGCGGTGATGAAGGGCAGGTTGATGTCCGTCTCCTTGCGCGAGGAGAGTTCGACCTTGGCCTCCTCCGCGGCGTCTTTCAGCCGCTGGAGCGCCTGTCGGTCCTCGCGGAGGTCGACGCCGTGGTCGGACTCGAACTCCTCGGCGAGATGGTCGATGATCGCCCCGTCCCAGTCGTCGCCCCCGAGGTCGTTGTCCCCGTTCGTCGCGACGACTTCGTAGACCCCACCGCCGAGGTCGAGGACCGATACGTCGAACGTGCCACCGCCGAGGTCGAAGACGAGGACGGTCTGGTCGGACTCGTCGTCGAGGCCGTAGGCCATCGACGCCGCCGTCGGCTCGTTGACGATGCGCTCGACCTCGAAGCCCGCAATCTCGCCCGCGTCCTTCGTCGCCTGACGCTGGCGGTCGTTGAAGTACGCCGGGACGGTGATCACGGCCTTCTCGACGTCGTCGCCGAGATACTCCTCCGCGTCCCGCTTGATCTTCTGGAGGATCATCGCCGAAATCTGCTCCGGCGTGTACTCGTCGTCGCCGACGTCGACGGTGTAGTCCTCCTCTCCCATGTGGCGCTTGATCGATTGGATCGTACGCTCGGGATTCTGGACGGCCTGATTTTTCGCCGGCTTGCCGACGAGTCGCTCGTCGTCGTCGGTAAAGGCGACGACGGACGGCGTGGTTCGGTCGCCCTCACCGTTCACGATGATCTCCGGGTCGCCCCCCTCCATCACCGCGAACGCGCTGTTCGTGGTCCCGAGGTCGATACCCAGAATTTTGTTGCTCGCCATCTTGTCGGTGATTATCGGTTTTGGTCGGTTAAAGGTTACTAGACGGGGTGAGGTCCCGTTCCGATCCGACGTGCCGCTGTCCAGTGATTAGAGATCGTGTGAACGATTCACACCAACCACGTTTATATAGAATTACAATCCACCGGGTCCGCGCCCGTCCCGGTCCGTCAGACGGATTGCCGTAACTGTGTGCCGGTGGGTCGCCGACCCGTCCCGGCGACCCGCCGGTACTGACTGACAGCCACCCGTCTCACTCGCCCTCGCTGACCGTCACCTGCGCCTCCTGGATGACCGTTCCTGCCATCTCGTAGCCGGGACGGTACACGTCGACGACGGTTCCCCCGGGCTGGTCGCTCTGGACGCGCATCATCACTTGGTGGCGGGTCGGGTCCACCTCGTCGCCGGCTGCGGGCTGAATCGGGACGACGTTCTCCTCTTCGAGGACGCGGTCGAACGACGAGAGCGTCGACTCGACGCCGTCGCGGATGTCGACGCCTTCCTCCTGGTCGAGCGCGCGAACCAGGTCGTCGCGCACCGGCACCAGACGCGTCACGAAGTCCTCCGTCGCGCGCTCTTTGATCTCCTCCTGGCGCTTCTCCGCCCGTTTCTTGTAGTTCTGGAAGTCGGCCTGTGTGCGCTTCAGCCGGGATTCGAGGTCGTCGGCGCGCTCCTCCGTCGCCGCCAGATCGGCTTCGAGTTCGTCGATCCGCGCTTCGAGGTCCGCGACGGCGTCGCCGAGTTCGGCGTCGTAGTCCGCGACTCGGTCGGCGAGGGTCGCCCCCTCGCTCTCGCCCGGTTCGTCACCCTGCGAGTCCGCCGTCGGCTCTTCGGCCGCATCCTCGTGCATAGTCGATAGAAACGCCTCGGGTCGCTTAAGACTTGCAGAACGCACTCACTGATACATTCCGAGCGGGCGTGCCTGCGAACTCGTCTCCTCCGCCCCCTCCATCCGCTCGGCGAGGCGGCGCTTGGCCGCCCGAATCTCCCCCGCGTGGTCGACGAGTTCGGCCACCGGAATATCCGTCCCGAGCAGCGGGTCGACGCCGTTTTCGAGGAGGTGGGCTGCCGCCTCGGGGTCCGGGAACCCCGGCGTGGCTTCGACGACGAGGCCGACGGCCGCGGCGTCGGTGCGGAGCGCGTGGTTCAGAAGCGCGCCCGTCGGCCCCGAAATCAGCCCCGACTCCGTCGGCGCATCGATACCGGCGTCGGCCAGCCGCCCGTCCCCGCCGCCGGTCGCGACGCCGTAGAGCGCCGGCGTCGTCTCCTCGTCGCGCTCGCGCCCGATCCCGCTGAGATAGATCGACGTCACTTCGGCGTCCGCGCTCCATCCACCCAGACACTCCGCGAACTCCAGTGCCGCCGCCGGCGAGACGGGCACGTCGCTCTGAAGGACCAGCAGACCCCGCTCCGCGTCGGCGTACAGCCGAACCGGCGTCGTCAGCGCCCGGTCGCCAGTCGCGTACGTCGTCACCGGCGGCAGGCCATCACAGTGGACGTTGGCGTAGTGGACCATTCCGAACGTCTCGACCAAGTGGTCGGCCGCGAGTTTTCCTACTAGCCCGACGCCCGGCAACCCCTCGACCAGCGTCGGTTCGTCGAGCTGTACGTCGTTCAAAACGTCGATCCTGCTCATGGTCTTCGTTATCGATGCACGCGGGTAAACGCTCGCAGGTCGTGTGACGATCCCGCACGCGCGACGCTCCCAAAGGCACAAATCCACCCGTCCGCTACCCGGCACATGGTTACGTTCCTCGCCGGCGGGACGGGTACGCCGAAACTCCTCGACGGGGTCGACGCCGCGTTCGATCCCGCCGAGGTGACCGTCGTCGGCAACACCGGCGACGACGTGGAACTCGGGGGACACCTCGTCTGTCCCGACCTCGACACGGTGCTCTTTGCCGGCGGCGGCGTCCTCGACCGCGAGACGTGGTGGGGGATCGACGGCGACACGACCGCGACCCACCACGAACTCGGGCGACTGGCCGACGCCGCCGGACTCGAGTCCGGCCCCCGCTACCTCCCCGCCGACCGGCAGACGACCGGCCGACGGATCGCTCGCTGGCGTCGCTTCTCCGGCGTCGCGGAGTTCATGGAGATCGGTGACCGTGACCGGGCCGTCCACGTCACGCGCACCAGTTTGCTCGACGAAGGACGGACGCTCACCGACGTGACCCGAACCCTCGCCGACGCGTTCGACCTCACCGTCGACCTCCTCCCGATGAGTGACGACCCCGTCGCCACCGTCGTCCACACCGACGCGGGCGCGATGCATTTCCAGGAGTACTGGGTCGCCCGCCGCGCCGACCCGCCCGTCGCGGACGTGGAGTTCCGGGGCGCGGCGACGGCCGAGCCGACAGCCGCCGTCCGCGACGCCCTCGACGCGCCGGTCGTGATCGGCCCCTCGAACCCGGTGACGAGCGTCGGCCCGATTCGCGCGCTCCCCGGCGTCGACGACGCCCTCGCCGAGACGCCCGTGGTCGCCGTCTCGCCGTTTATCGAGGACGAGGCGTTCTCCGGCCCCGCGGCCGCCCTCATGCGCGGCGTCGGCCTCGACCCCTCAACCGACGGCGTCGCCGACGCCTACCCCTTCGTCGACGCGTTCGTCCTCGACGACGCGGACAGCACCGACCTCGACCGTCCGGTCGTCCGCACCGACACCCGGATCGACGACTCCGACGACGCCCGACGGGTCGTCGACGCCGTCGCGACGGCGTTGGCTGAGGTGACCTGATGCTCGCGCTCGCCAGCCTCAGCGGCGCGGCCGACGCCGAGTGGGCGCGCTCGGGCGCCGAGTACGCCGACCTCGCTTTCCTCGGCGGCGTCGCCCTCGACGCCGACTCGCGGGCCGCCGCCCGTGACCTCGTCGCCCGCGGGCGCGAGGAGTTCCTGCCCGCCGACCCCCTCTCGTTCGTCGAGTCCCAACTCGCGGTCCTCGACGACGCCCCCGTCCGCGCCGGCGTGAACGTCCGGAGCGCGACGCTCGAGCCGATCCGCGAGGCCGCGGCGGTCTGTGCCGGCCACGGCGCCGTTCTGGAGATCAACGCCCACTGCCGACAGGAGGAACTGTGTGCCGCCGGCTGTGGCGAAACGCTCCTCCGCGACACGGAGCGTCTCGCGGCGGCCGTCGCCGCCGCGAGCGACGCGGGCGCGACGGTGAGCGTGAAGATGCGGACCGAAGTCGCAGGCGTCGACCTACCTGCCACCGCCCGCGCCGTCGTCGACGCCGGCGCCGACGCCGTCCACGTCGACGCGATGGACTCGGAACCCGTGATCGCCGACGTGGCGGCCGCCACCGACGCCTACCTCCTCGCCAACAACGGCGTCCGCGACCGGGAGACGACGTGGGAGTACCTCGCGTACGGCGCCGACGGTGTCAGCGTCGGGCGCCCGAGCGACGATCCAGCGGTCCTCCGGCGGGTCGCGCGGGCGGTCCGGGACTGGGAGCGACGCCGTCGTGACGGGGCCGACCGGGCGGTGATCGGATGACGGACCACCCCCGCCCGCACATGACCGCCGCCGACCACGCCGAACTCGCCCTCACGCTGGAGGTGGCGAGCACGCCCAAACCGGGCAACGTGGACCGCCACCGCGACCACGACGACCTGCGCTTCGAACAGTTCCTGGCCGGGGCGGTGGGGTCGCGGCCGGGACTGGAACTGGCCGCCGGCGACGCCCCCCTCGGCGACGCGTTCGAACGCGCGGTCCGGGGCATGAGCCAGCAGTCCGGCGGCAACACGCAGTTCGGCTGTCTGCTCCTCCTCGTGCCGCTGGTTCGCGCCGCCGCGACCGACCGCCTCGCGCCCGACGGCCTGCGGACCGTTACCGCGGCGACGACCGTCGACGACGCGGCGGCGTTCTACCGCGCGTTCGAACACGTCGACGTGGCGGTCGACGACCCACCGGCGGACGCCCCGGATCTCGACGTGCGCCGCGGCGCCGACGCGGTGCCCGCGCTCCGTGACCGAGGGTTGACGCTCGCCGACGTGATGGCGATGAGCGCCGACAGCGACGGCAACGCCGCCGAGTGGACGGACGGGTTCGAGCGGGTCTTCGACGCCGCGGATCGGGTCCTCGACGACGACGGGCCAGTGACCGACCGCCTCGCCCACGTCTTCCTCGATCTGTTGGCCGACCGCCCCGATACGCTCGTCGCTATCGATCACGGGATGGACCGGGCGCGGGCGGTGACCCGCGAGGCCGACGCGGTTCGGGGGGACCTCGACGCCGCCGAAAAGTTGGCCGACCGGTTCCTCGACGAGGGGATCAACCCGGGGACGACCGCTGATCTCACCGCCGCGGCGGCCTTCGTCGCGCTCGAACGGGGGGTGCCGGTGTGAGCGGGACCGACGGCGGCAAGGGAGCCGATTGGCCCGTCGCCCTCCGCGGCGTCACCGAATCGGTCGTGGCGACGCTCGGCCCGAACGACCGCTGGAACCAGGCGGCGCTCGGCCTGCACGCGCCCGACGACGACGGCGACCCCGTAACTGCCGTGACGTGGGGGAAGACCCGGACCCGCGGCAACTTCGAGCGGCGCGGCGGTGGCGTGATCCAGTTCACGACCGACCCCCGCGAGTTCGTCGATGCAGCTCTCGACGTGACCGAAACGGACGAGCCGGTTCGGGAGGGAGCGGCCGCCTGGGTCGAGGTGGACGCCCGACGGATCGAGGAGGGCGTCGACGAGGGAACCGAGTGGGTGCGCTGGGCGCTCACGCCGCGGTCGGCGACCGTCCGTGACTCCCCCGTTCCGACGATCAACCGCGGCTTCTACGCCGTGGTCGACGCGACGGTCGCCGCGTCGCGACTGGACGTGCCCGCCTTCGACACCGGAACGCTCCTCGACCGTCTCGACTACTTCGCTGAAACCGTCGAGCGCTGTGGCGGCCCGGCCGAGCGCGAGGCGTTCGGCCGGATCGACGATCTGACCGGGTGGCGGGACCGACGGAACGAATCGTTTTAGTGGCCTAGCGGCGGAACGTACGCACATGGCGATCAAACCCAAATACGTCAAACAGCTCGGGGGCATCCTCCTAGAGCGCTATCCGGAGGCGTTCAACACCGACTTCGAGACCAACAAGGACAGCGTCACCCAGTTGACCAACGTGGAATCGAAGGGCGTCCGCAACCGCATCGCGGGCTACATCACGCGCAAGAAAGCGAGCGCGGCCGCCAACGCCTGATCGGGGTTCGGTTTTCGGTGTTCTCGACCGCCTAGTCGCGACGCTCGCCGTCCGGCCCGTCGGCTCGCCGGAGTTCGACGTGGACGGCCGTCCCGTCCGGATCGTTCGCCTCGGCCCACACGCGGCCGTCGTACTCCCGAACGAGCGCGTGGACGATGGAGAGACCGAACCCGCCCCAGTCGCGCGTGTGGGCGAACTCGTCGTCGGCGAACAGTTGCGACAGCCGGTCGGGCGGGATGCCGTCGCCGTCGTCGGCGACGGTCACCGTAACCGTCTCG
>Ga0102936_1000231_pt1 | contig 21683 bp, 23 predicted proteins | sample SalPon2_A_H2O_MG_FD_78502 | JGI IMG/M metagenome (GOLD analysis project Ga0102936, IMG submission 78502) | Salt pond water microbial communities from South San Francisco under conditions of wetland restoration - Salt Pond MetaG R2_A_H2O_MG | ecosystem: Environmental > Aquatic > Non-marine Saline...
ACGTTGCCCGCCTCGTTGGCGACGATAGAGGCGAAGTCGGTGCCGTAGTCCGTGGTAGCGACGACGGCGGCGTCGTCCTCGGGGACGGCGTAGTACGAGTGGACGAAGTAGGCGTACTCGCCGTCGATGCCCTCGACCAGCGGGTGGTCACGCTGTACGTCGAGTTCGTTCCAGCCCATGTGTGGCACCGTCTGGTCCCGGCTGAATCGGACGTTCTCGCCGGGGACGAGGGCAAGTCCCTCGACGTCGCCCTGACCGGCGTGGTCGGCTTCCTCGCTCGTCGTCAGAAGCATCTGCATCCCGAGACAGATGCCAAAGAGCGGCGTGCCGGCCTCGGCCTCGTCTTCCAGCGCCTCGCGGAACGGCCCCGCGTTGTCCATCCCCTCGGAGAAGGCCCCGACACCGGGCAGGACGATGCCGTCGGCGTCCGAAAAGTCCGCCGGGTCCGACGAGAGCGTCACGCCCGCCCCGGCCCGTTCCAGCCCCCGGGTCACGCTCCGGAGGTTCCCGAGTCCGTAGTCGACGACGACCACCTCGGCGGCCGTCTGTCTGGCGTTCATAGCCGGCCGTACGCCGAGGCGGGCTAAGTGGCTTCCCCTTCGGACAGCAATTGCAGCGACAGTCGTCAGTTCGTCCGCTCCTGCGAGCGACCCAGTGACGGGTAACGAAACTGCTGAGAGCCAGAAAGCCCGAGAGCGGTACCTAGAAATCACCGAGTCGTCGCTGCCCGCTCTCGCCGTCGGTGAAGTCGGCGGCCTTCTCCAGCGTACTCGCGAACGTCTCCGTCTGGCTTGGGTCGTACAGCGTCGCCGCGGGGTGGACACAGACCATCACGCGACGCGGGGTGCCCTCGATAGCCACGTCGAACACGTCGCCGGCCTCACCGGTGACTGCCACGTCGCGCTCCAAGAGGTGCTGGGCGGGGACTTTCCCGAGCGTAATCACGAGTTCGGGGTCGACGCGGTCGATTTCCGTCTCCAAGTACCCCCGGCAGTTGGCCAGTTCCTCCTTGCGGGGGTCGCGGTTGTCCGGGGGCCGACAGCGCACGCAGTTCGTGATGCGCACGTCACCGCGGTCCAAGCCCGCCTCGCGTAGCGTCTCGTCCAATACGTCGCCGCTGCGGCCGACGAACGGTTCGCCCTGTTCGTCCTCGTTCGCGCCCGGGGCCTCCCCGACGAACAGGAGGTCCGCATCGGCCGGTCCGACGCCGTCGACGATGCGTGACCGGGACTCACAGAGCTCCGGACACCGTTCGCAGGCGGCCACCGAGAGCCCGTCCAGCTGGTCCATAGCCGTCGTTGGCACCGAGGGGTATCAAGGGCGGCGGTCGGCGGCGTCGGCGTGGGCGCGGGCGGCCATGCGGGCGACGCGCAGCGGTTCCGGTCGGCCGCCCTCGGGCGTGTACGCGCGAACCACGTCGGCCGCGTCCTCGGTGTCGATGCCGACCGCTCGAACGAACACCGTCTCGTCTTCGACCGGACACTCGTGACGCGGCGGCTGGGCGCGATACGTATCGAGGCGAGCCGCGGCGACGGCGGGGTCGTCGAAGGCGTCCCGAATCGCGCCGTCGAGGCCCGGCGAGGCCTCGAAGGACACTGAGATGGTCGGCCGGTCGGTGTAGTCGGCCACGACCCGCAGGTCGACGATATTGAACCACGCCGGCGCGATGCCGGCGAGGAGCACGTATCGGATGTCCTCGCGGCCGAGACGGTCGAACAGGTCACAGACAGCGGTGGTGGCGTCGCTCCCGCCGACGGTACACCGGCCGAAAACGAAGCCGTCCACGACGCGGCTCGCCCGGACGACGGCCCCGGCGAGGCGGCTGTGTGAGTCCAGTGCCGACTCGGCGACACCGAGCGCGCGGGTGCCGCGTTTCACGTGTTCGCGCTCTCGTCCTCCTTGATGTCCTGTAGACGGTCGAGTAGTTCGTCGTTCGACGCGGTGAACTCGAACTCGACGTTCCCTTGATGGGCGCTCTCCTCGGCGTCTACGCCGTCCTCGTCGTCGAACTCTGTGTCATACTCCTGATTTTCTTGTTCCGACTCATCGTAGCTCCCGAACCCCATGACGTCCGTTGGTACGTCTTTCATGGTAAAAAGTGACCCGCCGATTTCGTTGGCAGTCGCGTGCGTCGACAGGTCCGAAGGCCCCACACTCAAGCGTCTGCCCGCGCACCATCGGGTATGGAGGTTCACAACGTCACCGCCGACGCCGAGACGTTCACCAGCAACGCCTACCTCGCGCTCGGGAAGCGGCCGACGCTCGTCGATGCGGGCGCAATGGCCGGCGTCGTCGACGTCATCCGCGAACACACCGACGAACTCGACGCCGTCGTTCTGACACACCAGCACGGCGACCACGTCCAGCGACTCGACGCGGTGCTGGATGCGTTCGACGCCGAGTTGTACGCCTACGACGAGCATCCGCGTCGGGACCACGCGCTGGTCGACGGCGACGAACTGCTGGTCGGGGACGAGACGTGCGAGGTTGTGTACACGCCGGGTCACGCCGACGACCACGTCTCGTTGGTCTCCGAGCACTCGCTGTTTTCCGGCGACGTGGTGGTCCACGACGACGGCGCGTTCGACGACGGCTCGTTCGGTCGCACGGACCGCCCGGGCCAGTCCCGCGAGCGCGAAATCGAGAGCATTCGCGACCTGCTCGACCGCTTGCCCGACGGCGTCGAGTCGATGTACGCGGGCCACGGCGGCGTCTTCCACGGCGACGTTCGCGCGGTCGTCGAGCGGGCCTTGGAACGGGCCGAACGACGCGAACCGAAGTACCCCGAATAGCCGAGGTCGCCGTAACGCTCTAATCGAATGCGCGTAACATCAACGCATGAACCGTCGGGTACTCGCAGGGGTAGGGCTCGCAGCCGGGGGACTCGTGTTGGCGGCCATCCAGTTCGTTCACGCGGTCCAACAAACTGATATCGCTATCGCTATTGCCGTCGACGGCGTCCCGTTTGCGGCGATGGGGCTCGCGCTCGTCTACGCCGGCTACTGGCTGGCGCGAGACTCGACGTTCGAGGGCACCGCGACGCAGGTGGTCGTCTGGGGCGGCGGCGCGACTATCGCCTTCGCGGCCGTTGCGGCCCTGCTCCTCTTTAGCCAGCAGGTGACGACGGGCAGCATCGAACGTGCGGCCATTCTCACCGTCGATATCGTCACCGTCGGCGCACTCACGGGCGTCCTCGTGGGCCTGTACGACGCCCAGAGCCGGAACAGGTTGCAGGCGCTCGAAACCGAACGCGACCGCGTCGAGGCGTTCGGACAGAAGGCCGCTGACGTGAACAACTACGGCCGCGCCATCGCCAGCGCCGGCAGCGACGACGCCATCGCCGCCTACGTCACCGAGGCCATCAGTTCGCTGACCGGCATCGACGAGACGGCCATTCTGCGGGTCCGCGGCGACGAGGCCGAAGTGGTCTCGAACACCGTCAGGAGCGTCGATATCGAACAAGTGGCGGAACTCGCCCGCTCCGTCGACGACAGTCCACAGGGGGACGTGGTCGCACACAAGGCGATGGCACCGGTCGATTTCAGAGTCGCCGAGAGCGACGTACTCACTGCCGTCGTGACCAAAAACGGCGAGATGACGACGGTCATCGTCGCACTCGACACCAGCGGCACGCCGACGGCCGAAGCGGACCGAAAGCTACTGGAACTGGTCGTCGCACACGCGGCGGTGCGGCTAGAGAAACTGACTGCGACGGCAGCGTAATCTCAGGCGCTTCGGGTCTCTTTGGCCTTCGGGCGGAGGTTGCCGTAGCCACACTTCCGGCACTGCTGGGCGCGCTCCGGGTTGCGGGCGTTACATCGCATGCAGATCTGCTTGTTCAGAATCCGGTCTGACGCTTTCTCGAAACTGGCCATGCCTGCCGGTTGCCTGTGTGGCCGTTTAAACTTTGAGTTTCGCCTCGAATCAGTGTATGCGCACCTTCGGACCCGGCACGTCCCCCCACCGCGCCCGTCACGACATGGGGAGTCGCTGAGTCACCCGAAGCGTCACACCAGATTACGACTCGTCGCTGTCGTCCGTTCTGAACAGTTTCAGCAGTCCCAACGTGACGGCACCGGCCGCTGTCGCTCCCCACCCGAAGCCGGGACCGGACCCACCTGTCGTGGCTGTCGGTTGCGAGCCCGTCACGGCTGTCGCCGTCGCTTCGGGAGCAGTCTCGGTACCCGGCGGGGTGGGTGTCGCAGTGTCGGTCGCCGTCGCGGTCGCCGTCTCCGTCGTCGTCTCCGTCGTCGTAGACCCCCCTCCGGGCGGTTCGAATTCGAACGGTGTCGACGTCGCCGTCGGTCTCGGAGGTGGCGCCGGAGTTGCCGTCGGCGTTGGCCTCGGCGTCGGCGTTGAGGTTGGCGTCGCAGTCGGGGTCGGCGTCGCAGTTTCTGTCGGCGTCTCGTTCTGTCTTGGTTGCCCGAGTACGGCCTGGTATATCGTATTGTCACCGAGCAGCCAGAGATTGCCATCAGTAAAGTGAAAATCGTAAAGCGTCCAAGGAATCGAATAGTCGTACGTCGCTAGCTGCTCGTTCGCCGCTGGGTCGTACTCTGTGATACCGGTTCGGCCCGTATCGCCGACCCACAGCGACTCGCCGTCGTAGGCGAGCGCGAACACCGACTCGTCGAAAGCAATCGTTTCTTGAATAGACAAGGTGTCGCGGTCGACGCGCCAGACGTTCCCGTTTGCGCCGCCGACCCAGATTTCTCCTTCAGCTTGGTTGGTCGCCAGCGAGTAGACGTCGGCGGGCATCTCGACGCTTGTGTACTCGCTTGCAGAATTGCCGGCCCGCAACTGGTATTTTCGCAGTTCGTATCCGCCGGTGTACGTAGCCTCGTCGTCGTAGTCGAAGCCCTGTATGTCCATCCCATCGTCGAGCGTGCCCTGGGAGTAGACGGAGCCGTCTCCTCGGAGGAAATACCACTGCGAGTTCAGATGGCCGACGCTGAAGTATGTCGTACCACCGCTGGAGCCCCCGCCAAGCCCCCTCGCATCCCCCTCTGGGAGCGTTATCACGGAATCGGCCCCTTGTTCGGACGGTGTCTCTGTCTCGGTCGGCGTCGCCGTTGGCGTCGGCGTTTCGGTTCTTGTTGGCGCCGACTGCTCGATGGTGGTCTCGTAGAGTCTACCGTCACCGAGCAGCCAGAGACGCCCGTCGGTGAACGCGTAGTCGTAAATCGACTGGCTGGTCGGATAGTCGTACGTCGCTACCAACTGGTCCGCTGACGGGTCGTACTTCGCGATATCGGTTCGGCTCGTATCGCCGACCCACAGCGATTCGCCGTCGTAGGCGAGCGCGAACACCGAGTCACCGAAGTTAATCGTCTCTTGGATAGATAAGGTGTCGCGGTCGACGCGCCAGATGTTCCCGTTTCCACCACCAACCCAGAGTTCTTCCTCGGCTTGATTGGTCGCCAGCGAGTAGACGTCGGCGGGCATCTCGACGCTTTCGTACGCGGTGGCCCCCCGCGGGTATTTTCGCAGTTCGTATCCGCCGGCGTACGTGGCCTCGTCGTCGTAATCGAAGCCCTGTATGTCCATCCAGTCTTCGAGCGTGTTCTGACTGTCGACGGAGCCGTCCGTTCGGAGGTAATACCACTGTGCATCCAGATGCCCGACGCTGAAGTAGGTGGTCCCGTCGTTCGAGCCCCCGCCAAGTCCCCTCGCATCTCCCTCTGGCAGCGTTATCTCGGAACGCACCTCGGAGTCCGTCTGTGCCGACCCGACCGAGCCCCCCGCGATACCCAGCGCAACTGTCCCACCGGCAACTGTCTTTACCATCGCACGCCTGCTCAAACCCATGAATATTCAAAGAATAGGTATATAATAAAGGGTCGTATTCGGCCCATCTTTACCGAGAGGGGACAGTTCGAGACACGACAGCACCATCTTTAGACCGACCGCTCCCGAATAGCGGTGTATGTACGACCGCGTGGCCGACCTGTCCCTGACCGTCGAGGACTGCACCTTCGAACTCCACGAGCGGGCGACCTCCAGCGGGTTCGAGCGGGCGAGTACGACCATCGCGCTGTCGGGCGACGGCGAGACGGGTCGTGGCGAGGACGTGACCTACACGAACGAGGCCCACCACGCGCTGGTCAACCACGACGTCGAACTGGCGGGCGAGTACACGCTCGATTCGTTCTCGGCGGCGCTCGACGACGCCGACCTCTGGCCCGAACCGCCCGAGGAGGACCGGTTCTATCACTATCGGCGCTGGGGCTTCGAGAGCGCGGCGCTGGACTTGGCGCTGAAACAGGCCGATACCAGCCTCGGCGCGGCGCTCGGTCGAGCGTACGACCCCGTCGAGTTCGTCGTCTCGACGCGCCTGTCGAACCCCGAGAGCGGCGACCCGCCGACGACCGACCGGCTGGACGACTTGCTGGCGGTCCACGACGACTTGGCGTTCAAACTCGACCCGACGCCCGACTGGGACGACGAACTGCTCTCGTCGCTTGCAGAGTACGGCGTTCGCGTTCTCGATTTGAAGGGGCTGTACGAGACAGAGGGCGTCGAAGTCACCGTCGACGCCGACTTCTACCGCCGTGTCACGGATGCGCTGCCGGACGCGCTCATCGAGGACCCGAACCTGACCGACGAGACCCGACCGGTGTTCGAGGGCCGAGAGGAACGCGTCACGTGGGACGTGCCAATCACCGGCGTCGAGAGCATCGAGAGTCTCCCCTTCGAACCGGCAGTCCTCAACATGAAGCCGTCACGGTGTAGCACCGTCGAGTCGGTGTTCGACACCATCGCGTACTGCGAGCGCGAGGGCATCGAACTCTACGGCGGCGGCCAGTTCGAACTCGGCGTCGGCCGGGACCACATCCAAGCGCTGGCGTCGCTTTGTTACCCCGACTCGCCGAACGACGTCGCACCGGGTGGGTACAACGACCCCGAGGCCGGCGGCGACCTGCCGGCGAGTCCGCTCACCCCGCCCGCCGAACCGCGAGGTATCGGTGCCGGCTTCGGCCCTGAGAAGTGAAGGCGAAGTTACAAGACTGCGGGCGCCGTACGGTCGGGTATGCGGTGCCAATCCTGCGGGACGAAAATCGACGACCAGCTAGAAGCCCACGCGCGTCAAGCCTGCCCCGACTGTGACGCCCCGCTGCTCGAACCGACGGCCCGTTAGTCCACGAGATAGTCGTCCTGTACGTCGATTACGTCGCTCGAATCCTCACAGTCGGCGTACCGGTCGAGCGGTTCCTCGTTGAGTTCGAGGAAGGTGTGGCCCCACGAGAACTTCGAGAGGAGTTCCTCGGCGTGGCCCCGGCGGCCGAGGATGCAGAGCGCGCCAGCGAAGGCCTCGACGGTGTTCAACTGGAACGGGGTCCCGTAGTTGACCGGGTTTCCGGCCACGAGGAATGGCAGCGACCGGTGAATGCCCTGTAGGTCGAACGCCTCCCGCTTTGCAGTCTCCCACGAGCAGTCTAGTGCGACCAGTCGTTCGTGGCGCGCACCGTCGCCGGCGGTCGGCGCGTCGGCCGGCGAGAGCGCCTGCTCGGCAAAGGGGTTGAGAACGATACCCGGGGGCGTCGAGCGGGTGGCTCGGTGTAACTCGGCGAGGTCGAACCGCGCGAGTTTCCGGGCGCTGCACTTCTTCGGGTCGTCGTCGCCCTCGTATCGGACGTGCAGTTCCACAGCAGTCATACCACACTGGCAGTCAAAAGGGTCTCGTTGTGTTCGCTGGCCGGGTGACAGACCCGACACAACAGCGCTGTCGGGGCCCTTGGCTGCCGATTTAGCACTCACTCTTAAGTACCACACCGCCCGATTGGCTCATGTGCTACCTGAGGGGACGAACGCGCCGTCGTTCGAGCTGCCGGCGTTAGTCGACGGGCAGCGACGGCGCGTCTCGCTGTCGGAGTACGTCGGTGACGACGTGGTCATTCTCGCCTTCTATCCGGCCGATTTCAACCCCGCCTGTGACGCCGAGTCCTGTGATTTGGACGAGCTCGACCTCTTTACGATGCAAAAAGACGTCACGATACTGGGAATCAGCCCGGACTCGGTGTACAGTCACCGGGTCTTCGCCCAGCAGTACGACCTGAAGGTGCCGTTGCTCGCGGACACGGACGGCGCGGTGGCGGCGAAGTACGACGTCGAACTGACCGACGATATCGGCCAACACCTCGTCGAGCGGGCCGTGGCCGTCGTCGGCCACGACGGCGATATCCAGTACACGTGGAGCACGGAGAAGCTGACCAAGCTCCCGCGCGTCGACGAAATAAAGGACGCCATCGCGGAGACGGGCGGCGACGACACCGCCTTCGCCCGGTATCGGGTCGGCCACGCCCACTACACCGAGGCGCGACGAGCGTTCACCTCCGCGATGGAGGGGTTTGAGCAGTCCGAGTGGATGCTGGCACAGAACGACTTCCAGCAGGCCCGCGAGGAGTTCGAGGAGGCCGCAGACCGGTTCGACACCGCGGTTCGGTTCGTCGACGACGAGACGCTGGTTGGAGTCTACGAGGACGCCAACACCAAAGCCACCTCGCTGTGGCAGGCCGCCGACTGGCTGACGCAGGCGGCGAGCGCCTATTCGAGCGGCAGCGGTGCGGAGGGACAAAAACTCCGTGACGACGCCGAGCGCCCGCTCGAAGCCGCCCGGAAGTACGCCGAACCGCCCGACCCGGACGAAGCGTGGCCGCCCGCCCGTGAAGGACTGGAGAAAGACGAGGCAGACGACCACAGCATCTTGCCGACACAAGAAGAGAGCGCGGACGCCGTCTTGAAAGTCGATATCGACGAGGAGTTGGCCGACATCGAGGAGATTCCGGTCGAAGGCAGCGAGACGGACCAATCCACGGACGAAGGGGGCGAACAGCAGGCCGACGCTGTGAACGGACAGGCGACCGTCGACACTGCGGACGAGCGAGCGGCCGACGACACGGCGAGCGGTGAGGAGGACATCGACGCCGACGAACTGGCCGAGATTCAGGCCGAACTGGAGGCGAACAACCCCGACGAGGAGCCGACGGTCGAGGAGATAACCGAAGAGTCGACGGCCATCGTCGAGGCACCACCGATGGGCGAGAGGGAGGCGGGCAACGACGACAGCGCGGCCGCCGACGAACGAGGCGACGACGCCGTCGCGGCGGCTTCGGCTAACGGGGCGAACGACAGGACGACGGAAGCGAGCGAGTCGGCGACAGAGGCAGACGCCGACGAGCAGACGGACGACGCGACGGCGGAAGCGGACGACGAGTCGAGCAGAGAAAAGGCGAAAGCGGAACTCGAACAGCTTCAGGCGGAACTGGGCATCGAACTCCCCGGCAGCGACCTCTCGGAGTCGACCGACGAGGACGGGAGTGAGCGCACGGAGCGACCGGACGGCGATGAGTGACCCTCCAACGGGACGTCTCGACCGGGCGAGCGCCTACTATCGGTCGATAGACGGCGACGACTACGACCTGCTCGCGGCGATCCTCACCGAGTCGTTCGTCCACGACCGTCCCGACCGGACTATCGAGGGGCGAGAGCGGTTCGTCCGCTTCATGCGTGAAGAGCGCCCCCAGACCGACACGACTCACCCGATAGACGGTATCTACCGAGACGACGACGGCGTCGCAGTTCAGGGCCGACTACTCGACGCCGACGGCGACCGCATCGTCGGTTTCGTCGACGTGTTCTCGTTCGAGGGCGACTTGGTCGACCGCATCGAGACGTACACGCGGTGACTGCAACGACCGACGCCGAGAGACGACTGACCGCGCCGACGGGGACAGAAGACATATATCGGGCCGCCATCGACGTTAGTCACTACCAAACCATGCGTATCGCTATCATACCAACCGCGAATAGCCACCGGAACCGGGGGGGCAGAGCGGGCGTTAGGGACCGTGTAGTTATGTCCCACACTGCGGAGTAACGGACGCATGATGAACGGGTCAACGTCGCGTGAGGACGCGGCAAGCGAACCACTGACTGGACGGTACAGCCATCGCCGGGGGGCGAAAGCCCTCGTCACCAGCGGGCGGTCGGTACTACTCGTCCGGGAACGACACGCCGACGGCACGCCCTTTTGGACGCTCCCCGGCGGCGGTGTCGAGGCCTACGAGACGCCGACCGAGGGACTCCACCGCGAACTGGTCGAGGAACTCGGCTGCCGAGGCCACGTTAGCGACCCGCTCGGGGCGTTCTGGTACGTTCACGACAGCCTCGACGACACCGTCACCGTGTATACGGTCTTCGAGTGTGCGCTGTACGAAGCGCCGACGGCGAACGCCGGCGAGGGCATCGTCGACGCCCGCTGGGTCGACGCGGCCGACCTGCCCGCGCGCACGCTTCCGCAGGTTCGCTATCTCTGTGCGACTCTCGTAGCGGGAGCGGGTCAGCGACCCGTGGCCGACGACTAGCCCTCTCGCTCGCCCGCACCGACGGCGCTCTCACCGAGTTTCCGCGAGCCCTCGATGCGCTCTTGTCCACCCATATACGGTCGCAGCGCCTCGGGCACGGTCACGGTCCCGTCCGCGTTCTGGTAGTACTCCATGATGGCGACCATCACGCGGGGCACCGCCAGCCCGGAGCCGTTGAGCGTGTGGAGGTAGTCGGCCGATTCGTGGCGCTCGGGCCGGTAGCGAAGGCCAGCCCGGCGGGCCTGAAAGTCCTCGAAGTTCGAGACGGAGGAGACTTCGAGCCAGCGGCCGCCAACGTCGGGGCCGTCGTCCATGTCGTCGCCGGGGGCCCACACCTCGATATCGAACTTCTTAGCTTGGGTAAAGCCCATATCGCCAGTACACATCCGCAACACGCGGTAGGGCAGTTCCAGCGTATCGAGGACTGCGGCGGCTTCGTCAAGCAGTTCTTCGAGGCGGTCGTAGCTGTCTTCGGGGCGGACGAAGTTGACGAGTTCGACCTTGTGGAACTGGTGGACGCGGACGTAGCCCCGCGTTTCCGTGCCGTGTTCGCCGGCCTCCCGGCGGAAGTTCGGGGAGAACGCCTGATGCTTCACGGGGAGGTCGTCGTCCAGCAGAATCTCGCCGCGGTACATGTTCGTCACGGGCACCTCCGCGGTCGGCAACAGCCACAGGTCGTCTTCGTCGATATCGTCGTCCTGTCGCTTGCCCACGCGGTAGGCGTCCTCGTCGAACTTCGGGAGTTGGCCGGTGCCCTCCATCGAGTCGGAGTTGACCGGAATCGGCGGGAGTATATCGTCGTACCCCTGCTCGCGGTGCACGTCGAGCATGAACTGCACGAGGGCGTGCTCTAAGCGCGCGCCGTCGCCTTTGACGAACTGGAAGCCGCCACCCGTGACCTTCGCGCCGCGCTCGAAGTCGAGAATATCGAGTTCCTCGCCGAGGTCGTAGTGGGGGACAACGGGGTCCGGTAGCTCCCGCAGGTCGTCGAACCCCTCGCGGTACCGCTCGACGTTGTCGCTCTCGTCTTCGCCCGTGGGGACCGATTCGTGGGGGATGTTCGGTAGTTCCAGCAGGGCCGCTTCCAACTGGGATTCCAGGTCGTCCGCGCGGTCCTCGACTGCTTGGAGTTCTTCTTTCAGTTCACTGGAGCGGTCGATAGCGTCCTGTGCGGCGTCCTCGTCGCCCTCCTGCTTGAGTTTTCCAATCTTCGAGGACACCTCGTTTCGCTCCTGTCTGAGCCCGTCGCCTTTCGCTTTCAGTTCGCGCCACTCCTCGTCGATAGCCAGAATCTCGTCGAGGTCGACGCCCGTGACGCCCTTTCGCTCGATGGCGTCCCGGACCGTCTCGGGATGCTCCCGGACGAACTGTCTCGATAACATAGTCGGCGGTTCTCGCGGGCGGAAATTAGGCGTGTCGGTCCGAGTAGCCATCGTCGATGTGAGTTCGGGCACACGGACCAACGATGGCGACAGCCAGAACGCCCCCGCCCGGACGGGTCGGAGCGGGACTGACCGGAGCCGCGAGGCGTCTCTGGGCTTTCTGGCAGTCCGTCGTCGCTTTCGTCCTCGTCGTCGTCACAAATCGAAGCACGGCTAGCACAACCGTTTTGCACGCCGACAGCGACTTCCGAGTATGGCAATCGGTGACGTGTACGACGCCGAGAACTGCGAGGACGTCCACTACGTCGATACGGGCATGTACGACGTAGCGGAGTACGGGTCGGTGTACATCGTCGACGCCGAGCGGCCCGCGCTGGTGGATACGGGTATCGGCACACACTACGAGACCATCCTCGACGCGATGGCCGAGGTGGGTATCGAGCCGGCCGACCTCGAAGTCGTCGCGCTGACTCACGTCCACTTAGACCACGCCGGTGGGGTCGGCCACCTCGTCGAGGCGTGTCCGAACGCGACCGTCTACGTCCACGAAATCGGCGCGCCCCATCTGGTCGACCCCGAGCGGCTGTGGGAAGGTACCAAACAGGTGGTCCGCGACCAAATCGAGTACTACACCGAGCCCGCGCCGGTGCCCGAAGCGCGCGTCGTCGAACTCGGAGACGGCGGCGAAATCGACCTCGGCGACCACACCTTCGAAGTGGCACACGCACCCGGACACGCCCCACATCAAGTCGTCTTCTACGACCCGGCTATCGACGGCGTGTTCACGGCCGACGCCGCGGGCATCTTCACGCCATCGACCGGCGAGGTCCACGTGACGAGCCCGCCGGTCAACTTCGACCTCGAACAGGCCGTGATGGATATCGAGACCATCCGTGAGTTCGGTCCCGGGACGCTGCTGTACGCCCACTTCGGCCCGGAACCGACGGCCGACCGACTCGACGAGTACGCCGACGTGCTCAGAGAGTGGGTCGACGCCGTCAGCGAGACGCGAGCCGAGTTCGGTGACGACGACGCTGTCGTCGACCACTTCGTCGAGGCCGTCGAGACGCCCGAAGTGTGGAGCGACCACAAGGCCCGCGCGGAGATGTCGATGAACGTCCGCGGAGTGTTGGCGATGCTCGACCGCGCGGCGGAGTAGCCGACAGCGGGCCGTCGAATGACGGGCTTTATACCGCCGAGTGCCGTGTCGCGAGTGTACGATGGCCGCAACGGAACTCCTGTTACTGGTCGCGGGCATCATCGCCATCGGTGTCATCGCGCAGTTGCTTGCGAGTCGGTTGCAGGTGCCGAGCATCATCTTCTACATCGCGGCCGGTCTCGTGCTCGGAGAGCCCGGACTCGAGATACTCACGGCCGAGACGTTCGGCAACGGCCTCCAGACGATCGTCGGCCTCGCGGTGGCGATTATCGTCTTCGAGGGCGCCTTCCACCTCAAAATCGAGCGCATTAAGGAGGCACCCCAAGCGGCGGTGCGGCTGGTGACTGTCGGGGCGGTAATAGCACTGGCCGGGACCGCCGCAGTCGTCAAGTTCGTCTTCGGCGTGCCGTGGAACCTCGCGCTGACGATCGGCGCCTTGCTGGTCGCCACGGGGCCGACGGTCGTCACGCCGATTCTGGACGTCGTTCCGGTCCGGGACCGGGTCGCGGCCGCGCTGGAGACGGAAGGTATCGTCAACGACGTCACCGCGGCCATCCTCGCAATCGTCTTCTTCAAGACAGTGAACCCGGAGGCCATCGCAGAGGGGTTCCTGAACGCCTTCTTCAGGCGACTGGGCATCGGGTTGCTCGTCGGCGTGCTCGTCGCCGGCGTCCTCTACTACCTCATTCGCTACATCGACCTCTCGCCCGACAGCGCACCCCGGAACGCGCGACTGTTGACCTTCGCGGGCGCGCTGGTTGCGTACGCCGTCGCGAATTGGCAGGCCACGGAAGCGGGTGTCGCCGCCGTCGCGACGGCCGGGTTCCTGATAGGCAACGCCGACATCCCCTACGAAGACGAGATAGAGGATTTCAAGGGCGACATCACGCTGCTCGTGCTGTCGTTCGTCTTCATCGCGCTGGCGGCACTGCTGGAAATCGGGGTGCTCGTCCAACTCGGAGCGGGAGGGCTCGTCGTCGTGGCCGCCGTCGCGCTGGTCGTCCGGCCGTTGCTCGTGTTCATCTCGACGACGGGCGACCGGTTCACCGGCGAGGAGCGGTTGTTCATGAGCTTCGTCGGGCCCCGCGGAATCATCCCGGCCTCGGTCGCGACGCTGTTCGCCGTCGAACTACAGGTCGCCGCGGCGGACCTGAACAACCCGGCACTGACCGAGCAAGCGAACATCCTGCTGGGCATCGTCTTCCTGACGATTCTGCTGACGGCCGTCTTCGAGGGCGGCCTCGCGCGGTTTATCGCGGAGAAACTGGACGTGATACCAATGCGAGTCATCATCGTCGGCGGCGGACAGGTGGGCCGAGCGCTCGCCACACGCCTCGAAGACCGGGGCGAGAACGTCGTCATCATCGAACGGGACGAACAGATAGTCGAACGGACCCGAAACGATGGGTTCAGCGCGAAACTGGGCGACGGCACCGACACGGAGATGTTGCGGTCGGCCGGCGCGGAGAACGCCAAGACCGTCGTGGCCGCCACCGGCGACGACGACGCGAACCTGCTCGTCGCACAGCTGGCGAGCTCGAAGTTCGACGTCGAACGAATCATCGCCCGCGCGAACAACCCCGACAACGTCGAAGCGTTCGAGGACCTCGGCGTGCGGACCATCTCTTCGGCCATGGCGACGGCGTGGGCCATCGACAACCAAATCGAGCGCCCCGCCATCGCCCACTGGATGACCGACGTGGGCCGGACCGGCGACGTCCAAGAGGTGGCGGTCACGAACCCCGACCTGCTGGGCAAGACCGTGCGCGAGGTCGGGCCGATGCTCCCCGAGGCCTGTCTCATCGCCCTCGTCAGCGGTGACGGCCACGAAGAGGCCGAAGTACCCACCGCAGACTACGTGCTCGAAGCGGGCGACACGGTGACGCTACTGGGCCGGCGCGAGTCGGTTCGCGACGGGATGAAACTGGCCGGGGAGAGTTAGTCGGCATAAGCGGCCTGCAGCGTGAGGGCCACTCGTTTTATCCGTGGAGCTTCTCGAGAGAGTATGGCGAACGCACACCACGGCGGGTCGATGCTCCGGGACGTATCGAGGCTCTCGACGCTGTTCGACGCCGCCTACGCGTTCGTTCGCGGCCGCCCGTGGGCTGGGGCGGTCCTGCTCGGTGCGACGGCGCTGTCGGGCCGTGTGCCGGGTATCGGTGTCGTCGCATCCGTACTGGTTCGACTCGTTCGCCGGCTCCGCTAACGGCGTATCGCCTCGTGCTGGTCGGTGTCGCATGCCGAACCCGACCGGCGGCTCGCCGCGTCGGTCCACAGGGTTATCACGTTATATATCCTACAAATAGCTATGCCAGACGACAAACGAGGCCGAGAGAAGCAGTCACGCGACGCCGACAATCGCCAGCGACAGCGTGATATCGCCGCGGCGTTGGAGCGGAGCGACGAGACGGAGCCGCCGGTCGATACGGACGAACTCGAAACCCTCACCCCGGAACTCGACACGGTGGCGTTTCCGGCAACGGGGAGCGAGGTCGTCGAGGCGGTCGGGACCCGAGAAGTCGACGCCGCCGGCGGAACGAAACGTATCGCTGACCTCGTGCCGGAGACGGGCGAAGAGACGTTCGACTCCCCCGACGACGTTCACGTGCGGCTACAGCGGCCGGAGATTGCCGCGTCGATGAAACGGATTGTCGAGGCGAGCGACCGACTCCGGAACGCGCGACTCGGCTATTCACAGCGTGAGGCCTACGAAAAGACGCTCCGGGCGCTCAAAGCGGTCGACGCTGACGACGACGACGAAGGCGTCGAAGTCGTCACCGAGTGGATAGTCGAGCGGATACGGGACGACGAGACGTTCCCCGGGTCGCGGGCCGTCCGCCGACGAGCAGCGAAGTTCTGCCGTGAGAACGGCTACGAGATACGAAACGACGAGTGGCTCGGTGTCTGAGTCGCTGGACCGCTCACTCCGTTCGCGGCCGGTCTGCTACTGGTAAGACCGGTGGAACTCGATGGCTGCGCCCTGTCGCGACCACCTTTTTCATCGTCGGGTCGCCTGCGGCGACCACTCGTCGAAAAACGTGGGCGAAAGAGACAGACGCTCACTACGTTCGCGTCTGGTCCGGGACCCTCACCCCCGGTGGAACTCGATGGCTGCGCCCTGTCCGAAGCCGACGCATTCGGTGGCGAGGCCGAACTCGGCATCGCGTCTCTGCATCTCGTGGACGAGCGTCACGGGTAGTCGCGCGCCGGACGCACCGAGCGGGTGGCCGATGGCGATTGCGCCGCCGTTGACGTTGAACGCGTCGTCGTCGAACCCGAGTTCGCGCTGGCAGTACAGCGTCTGTGCGGCGAAGGCTTCGTTCAGTTCGACGAGGTCGTAGTCGTCCGTGTCCCGCCCAGTGCGTTCGGTCAGTCGCCGAACGGCCGGCACGGGCCCGATACCCATCACCGTCGGGTCGACGCCGACGACCTCGTGTGCGCCGATTTCCGCGAGCACGTCCAGCCCGTGGTCGGCTGCGAACTCGCGGCTCGTGACCATGAGTCCGGCCGCGCCGTCGGAGACTTGTGAGGCGTTTCCGGGCGTCACCGTCCCGTCGGATTTGAAGACGGTCGGGAGGCCCGCGAGCGTCTCCAGAGAGGTGTCACGGCGGATACCTTCGTCCTCGGAGACGGAGCCGTCCTCGGTCTCTATCTGGACGAGTTCGGCGTCGAAGCGGCCCGAGTCCGTCGCGTCGGCCGCCCGTTCGTGGCTCCGGAGGGCGTACTCGTCCTGTGCGTCCCGGCCCACGTCGTACTCCGCAGCGACTGTCTCGGCGGTCATCCCCATCTGGAGTGCACCGACGTTGTAGTGTTCGGCTAGTCGCGGGTGGACGTTGTGGGTGTTCTCGCCCATCGCCACGCGGGACATCGACTCGACACCGCCAGCGATGAGTACGTCGCGCTGGCCGGCGGCGACGGCGTCTGCGGCCCGCATCAGCGCCTCCGCGGAGGAGGCACACCAGCGGTTGATGGTCGAGCCGGGAACGTCCTCACCCAGTTCGGACAGCAGCGCGATGACCCGCGCCACGTTGTTGCCCTGTTCGCCGCGCTGTTGGGCGCAGCCCCACAGCAGGTCGTCGACGGCGTTGGGGGCAACACCGGTGCGCGAGAGGAGTTCGTTTACGAGCGGAATCGAGAGGTCCTCGCTGCGGACGCCAGCGAGGGCCCCGTCCTCTTTGCCCTGTGGCGTCCGGGCGGCAGCGACGATAACGGGTGTCGGCATGCCCACGACAACGGCGGCGGCCCTGTTAAAAGCTCACAAACTGGTGGCAACGGACGGGGCGTTGGTCGGCGGACTCGGCCCGTCGACGCCGCTGTGGTAGAGTGGCGACTGTGACGACCCGGGTCACGGGTCGCTACGACAAGTCCTCGATTCTCAGAGTCGCGGACGGGTCGCCGTGACCGTAATCTCGAAGGCGTCTATTGCCGGACTCGGCCCCGCTATCGTCGCGGCGAACCGCCGTCGCGTGACAGCTCCGTCTATCGTCGTCCCGATTCGGAACCCCGCCGGGACGATGGCGGCATCGAAGACGACGGGTGGCCCGTAGCCGATGTCGGTGCTGCTGCCGGGCTGTTCGTACTACAACGCGTTGGGGAGTGCGCTGTTCGTATCAGTCATCGAACCGGTCAACCGACCGTCGGTGAAGCGCAAATCCCAGTGTTGCGCCAGCCACGTATCGCGCGGCCGGTAGTCGATGGCCGGGGCACTCGCCCCACAGAGGTAGGTAGCCGCCGAAACCGCGCTGTACATCCCTTCGTATGCCCCGCCGGCGTCCGCGATACTCGGACGTGTCACGAGACCGAGGCTGAACGGATTGTCCTCGACGATGCCGTCGTCCTCGATTGGCTCGTCGATGAACACCTCGACGCCGGACTGTGTCCGCCTCCGTTCCCCCTCGTAGCGGAACCTGACGGTGGTGTTGCCGTTGTACGCTCCGAAGAGCCGGGCGGTCCGCCGACTCAGCGCCCGTCCGGGGCCATCGACGGCAGCCACCGGAACGGTGGCCGCAGTTTCAGTGGCCCTCGTACGGCCGGGTAGCCCAAGTAGCGGCCCCGCTGCGAGCAGCGTGAAAACCCCCGACGGGTGTGAGCATTCTCGTCTCTCACCCTGATTGACCAATTATACAATACTTCTACCGGCTGTATGAACCAACTCCCTTATCGACAGTCCCGTTCGATAGCTGGCCTGCACTGACCGAAACAGTCGAATCCGTGCGAACACTGGCCGACAGTCTCAATCCGACCGCTCGGCCTCGAACCCCGGCGGGAGTCCGGTGTGTTTGATGCCGGACCAGTCGTCGACAGCGAAGCGGTAGATGACGACCTCCTCGACGGCCTTTGCCGTCTCGAAGACCTCGGGTCGCCACGCCGTCCCCAACACGTCTTCGAGAGCGTCCCACTCGTCTTCGGGGACTGGTTCGACGGTGCCCGTGAGGATAGCACTCTCCCAGTTGAACATCGACTGGGCCGCGTAGGTGAGAAAGCGGGCCGCGTCGGCCTCGTCGATGAGGGCGCGCTTGCGGCTCTCGGGGCCGCCGACGAAGGTGAAATACAGCGTCACCTCGCCGTCGTAGCCAAACGACATCGGGAGCAGATACGGCGCGCCGTCGGTCGGGAGCCCGAGGACGCCCATCTTCTGGTTCGAGACGAAATCGTTGAGTTCGTCGTCGCTCATCCGGTCGAGGCCGTACTCCGCCATGTCCTCAATTGTCGTGCAGGGATGACTTCGGCCGAACGGCGAATAAGTCGTTCGGCGGTTCCCAGACTCGGGGAAAAGCGCCGGACAGAACGGCGGTTCGCGGTTACTCGGCGTGCTCGGCGTCAGCGCATTCGGCCGCCTCGTGGGTCCGTCCGTACGCCTGCTGTCGGCCAGTCAACGGCGGTGCGATGACGGCACCAGCGGCTGCCAGCGCCAAGCCGACGATGTACAGTGCGATCACGTCGACGGCGGCGAAGACGTAGCCGAACTCGCGCAGCGTCAACCAGGGGGCGGCGACGGAGAACAGCACCAAGCCCAGCGCGCCGAGGACGATGCCGGCGACGAACGGCCAGTAGCCGTACACTTCGTCGTCGGTGGTCGGTGTGCCGATGGTATGTTCGGACTAGTTGACGAGACACCGTTTGAGATTATATAGATGAATACACACAGCTAGTATCAGTACGCGAGCTGTCACGTGCGTGCACAACACTGGTCACCGCCCGAACAGCACAGAACGGCTTCGAGCCACTTATCACCGTGCCGGACCAACGTGCGTGGGAATGAGCAATCCGGAACTGGACGTCGTCGAGTTTCTGCTGACGACCACTATCTACAGCGACCGGCGGGACCTAGACCCCGACGACCTGCCGCCGTCCTACCGGGCGGTGTTCTGGAGCGAGGGTGACATCGAGCGCCCGCTTTCGGCCACGACGACGACGGCACGGGAGGCGACGGGCGTCGAGCGGCCGTGGAACGCCGTCTCCGGGCTGATGTTCACCGACCGGGACGACTTCTCGGGCAGCATCTCCTTTACCAACGAGGAGATGGCAGAAGAGTGGTTCCGCGACCGTGCTGACACCGACCGAATCGTCGCGAATCCAGTGCTGGCGGCGGCATACGGCGAGGAGTACGACGTGACCTACGACGACGCCCGCGCGACGAACCGGCCGGCCCGGGCCGACCGCGCCTTTATCAACGCTCGACTCGAGGAGGCCTTCGACAGCGACGACGAGGACGACGAGGAGATGCTCGATTTGGTGGACGTACGCGCGCCCTCCGAAGTCGAGACGACGTTGCACGACCTCGTTCTGACACCGGACCAAGAGGGTGAGATTCAGAAAATCGTCAAGGCTATCGAGCACCGGGACTATCTCGCTCGCATCGGCCTGCGCGAAATCGGGAAACTCCTCTTCGTCGGCCCGCCGGGCACCGGGAAGACGTCGGTCGCCCGCGCGCTGGCTCACGACCTCGACCTCCCCTTCGTCGAGGTGAAACTATCGATGATTACGAGCCAGTATCTCGGGGAGACGGCCAAAAACGTCGAGAAGGTCTTCGAGGTGGCCAAGCGACTCTCACCGTGTATCCTCTTCATGGACGAGTTCGACTTCGTCGCGAAGACCCGCTCGTCGGACGAACACGCCGCCATCAAACGCGCCGTCAACACGCTGTTGAAGAGCATCGACGAAATCTCGCTGATTCAAGACGAGGTGTTGCTCATCGGCGCGACCAACCACCCCGACCAACTGGACGCGGCGGCGTGGCGACGCTTCGACGAGATTGTCAACTTCCCCAAGCCCGACCACGGCATGCGCGCCGACATCCTCCGCATCGTCACTCGGCAGATGGACATCACCGACTTCGACCCGGGGACACTCGCGGAGATGACCGAGGGCCTGACCGGCAGCGACCTCCGACTCGTGTTGCGAGAGGCCGTGTTGGAGGCGCTGACCGAAGAGCGAACCACCCTCACCCAGCAGGACATGGAGGACGCGATTCAGGACTTCGAAGAGCGGGACAACCTCAAGAACATGGACATGATAGACGGCGACCACGACGCGCTGGTGGCCGGCGGGGACTTTTCCGAGGAAGCGGCCTCCGACGGCGGCCACGACCACGCCCACGACCACTGAGCGGTCGGCCACACCGTCGCAGTTGCCACGCCGTACGTCATCGGCTTCTGACGATGAGCACGTCGTAGCCACCGTCAGACGTGATGCGACCGCCGACGCTGCTCGCCGTCGTGACGAACCGACCGGCGCTGTCGGAGCCGACGACGACCGTCGAGGCGTCCGTGCGCTTGGCGAACTTCCGTATCGGCTTCGCGATGCCGTTGGCGGTCGCCTCACGGCTACAGCGTCCGTACTCGAAGGTTGCGTCGGGAGCGATATCGTGAACTTGTGACCGAAGCGTCGGGGCGATGGTGCCCACGTCGAACGGTTCGTCCGATGCGACCCACCCCATCTTTCGGGCGTACGCAGCGTTGTTCGCCGGGATGGCGGTGAACGCGACGACAGATTCCCCGACCCCGGCGGCCAACTCACGAGCGCGGCCCAGCGCCGTTTTCGTACGTGCCGAGCCGTCGAACGGAACGACGAACGTCATGAGAAGAGGCTCGACGGCGGTGTATATAAAACTCGGTCGGCCTGGGGATGGATTTATTCCGTCTCGGGTCGTCTCGCTGGTATGACAGACGGCGTGTTCACCGACACCGAAGACACGCTCAACGAGGCGGACGACGTGTTGGCCGAGACGCCCGAGAGGTGGGTCGACGTTCGCGTGACCGACCCCGACGCCGGCGAGTGGGACATCGGCGTAGTCGTCGGCGGCGGGCGAGTCGAGTTCGTCGACCTCCGTATCGACCCGACGCTGCTCGCGGGCTTCATCGACTGCCTCGTTGACGACGTGCCAGAGGCGCGCGCCGCCGAAATCCTGACCGCGGCCGCCGAGCGTCGGGGCATCGACCCGGTGGCGTTCAGCGACAGCTATAGTAGCCATTGAAAATCAATGCACACCTGACCGCACGACGGCAGTGCGGTCGGTGTGTAAACCGTTTCAATTGTTACTATAGTGGTTCGAAAGCGCGGGACTTACCCACGTGCCGATGTGAGTAGAGGGCGATGGAGGTCACGCTGCTGGGGACGGGCGATACGACGGGGACGCCAACCATCGACTGTGACTGTGACACCTGCGAGCGGGCTCGCGACCCGGACGCCGAACTCCGGGAGCGCATGAGGGCGCGTGGCGTCGACCCGAGCGGCGGCGTCGAGCGCTCCCGCTTTTCGGTGTACGTCGAACACGGG